>Ga0190280_1034_pt1 | contig 13031 bp, 13 predicted proteins | sample JAMX8_100Endo_L3_FD_131023 | JGI IMG/M metagenome (GOLD analysis project Ga0190280, IMG submission 131023) | Enriched cells of marine protists from Biology Centre CAS, Ceske Budejovice, Czech Republic - JAMX8_100Endo_L3 | ecosystem: Environmental > Aquatic > Marine > Unclassified | place: Czech...
CGATCAAATTTCTGGTTTGCTTAAAGCCAATGGGACACCGATTAGCCACGAGTGGATTTATCTTTATATAGGGAAAGATAAGAGAAAAGGCGGCGCACGCTATCAGCATTTGAGGCACAGGGGTAAAAAATATCATCGTAGCGCCTCAAAGCGCGCTGGCCGAAGCTGTATCCCTATGTTGGTATTAGATTTGTTGATAAAAAGAAAAGGTTAAGAAGGGGACACCCTTATTGAGGCTGGTCAAAGGGACGATTTTGAGTTTAGTTGATAGCAAGTCTAAGTTGACTATTCTAGCCAAGCTAAAAAGTAAGCACGCCAAGGGGGTTGCGCAAACAACGATTACGTCCTTTAAACGCTTACCACGCAAAGTCAAATACAGGCTGACGTTTGATAATGGTAAGGCATTTTCAAGGCAATATCCCATCATACAGGTGTCCGCTGCTACTTTGCAATGCCCTACCAAGCTTGGGAGCGTGGCTTAAATGAGCACACCAATGATTTCGCCAGTATTTTCCTAAATCATCTGGCTCTTTCAAGAAAAGAGAGCCAGTTTGTGGAAGATCACTTAACAATAGGCCAAGGAAAGTGTTAGGATACAGGACGCCAAGAGAGGTTTTACTGGGTCAAAGAATTGCATTCGACCGTTGAGGGGGCGGATGATTTTTTGTCTTATGATGCTAATGAATAAGTCGCTTAGTGAGGATCGCCGGAGCGCTGCCCCTCCTTTTTTTTGACTTTTGGTTTGGTGGGGGGGCAGTTGGATTTGACGTGAACAAGCGTTAGACCTTTTAGTAGATTCAAAGACTCATTGAGCTGATAATCTTGTGTTAGCAATTTGGGCTCTTCTTTTAGAAGGTGCTTTTTCTTGCTAGCAAGATTAAGGTGGCCCTGTAAATCAGCTTCACGCAGCTTTGGCTTGGCTTTGGGCGAGCTAAGCTGAAGATCGGGGATAAGAATGTCAGGCACAATCCCCGTTGCTTGAATCACCCGCCCTTTAGGGGTGAAGTAAAGGGCTGTGGTTAGCTTTAAGCCATGGCGATCTTTTAAGGGTAAAATGGTTTGTACAGAGCCTTTACCAAAAGATCGGGTTCCAACAATAAGGGCGCGTTTATGATCTTGAAGTGCGCCAGCAACAATCTCAGAAGCTGAGGCTGAACCACCGTTAATTAAGATAATCATAGGAGCCCCTTTAAGGATATCCCCGTTATTGGCTACTTCCCTTATTTGCGCATCAGCAAGGCGGCCTTTGGCATAAACAATCAGTCCTTCATGTTCTAGCTTGTCCTTGTCTAAAAAAGCATCAGCTATTTTAACGCAGGCATCTAAGATCCCACCGGGGTTGTTGCGCAGATCTAAAACCACTCCCTTTAATTGATCGTTGGTTTCCTGCTTTAGCTGATTAATCGCTGCCGTAACTTCTTTTGCCGAGTCGGTTTGAAACTGTGCAATACGAATGTAGCCGTAGTGCTTGTCAATGACTTTGGCTCGGACACTGCGCACAGCAATGGTTTCTCTGGTGACTTTGAACTTAAGAGGCTTTGGATCGTCTTGACGTAATACGGTGAGCACAATTGAAGTGCCTTTTTTACCGCGCATCATGGTAACGGCCTCTTTTAAGGTCAACCCTTTGACCAACGTCTTATCTAAACGAATGATCATATCTCCGGCTTTAATACCAGCACGTGCAGCAGGTGTGCCATCTAGGGGACTAATGACTTTAATTGCTCCTTCTTCTAAGGCAACCTCAACCCCTAAGCCGCCAAATTGGCCTGATGTGCTTGCCCGCAAATTAGAGAGCTCATTGGGCTCAAGGTAGCTAGAGTGTGGATCAAGCCCAGCCAGTATGCCGTGAATGGCGTATCTAAATAGTTGCTCATCATCTACAGGACTAACGTAGTATCTGCGAACTTGCTCAATAACGGTGGTAAAGCGCTGTAGATCGTCAAGCGGCAGCACCGTTTCAGGTAGGGTATCTGAGGCAAATAGGGTGTGAGACCAAAGGCCAAATAAGATCAAAGAGGTGGCAAGGCGCATAACATGGTATATCCTTTTTTGAAGTAAGTGGTTTTTCAGTTGCCACTGAACCAGGAAGTCAGATCTAATGCTTTTCCATCCTTCCTTACTTCAAAGTATAACCCGGGTTGGGCATATCCGCCGCTTTGACCAACACGAGCCACGATCTCACCTTGCTTCACTGTCTCACCTAGTGCTTTATACAGCTTCTGGTTATTGCCATATAAGCTCATATAGCCTTGACCGTGATCGATAATTAAGAGCAACCCTATTCCCCGTAACCACTCAGCAAAAACCACTTGGCCCTGGGCAATAGCCATAACGGGGGTGTGCGTTTGTGCCGGGAAGTGGTTTTTTTGAGAGGGGGTGCTAATGGCCTTTAAGGGCAAAATTGCTTTTTTAAGGGCAAAGCCCTCTAGTGTTGAGGCTTTGCGTTCCTTTTTAAGTGCAGCAAAAAGCTGGGCTAAGTGTTGTTCTTGTTTTTGTAGCTGTAATAAAATTCCTTGATCTTGTTTGATTTGTCGAGATAACTGCAAAAGCAAGCGGGCTCTTTTTTCTTTTTGTTGGTTAAGCTGGGCTTGGGCCTTTTGGGCTTTTTGGCACACTTTTTGGGTGTGATCATGCATGCTTTCAATCTCGGCTTGCAAAGTGTGCACTTGTTGTAGATCTTTTTGTAATTGGGCAAGTTGCTTAGCGCGGGCTTGGTAAAAAAATTGATAATACTGCTCAAGACGTCCACTTGAAAAAAATTGATTGGCTAAAAAAGTCGATTTCTCCTGATGATAGCTATGAAATGTTGCCAAAATAAGCTTTTTAAGGCTGGTATGTTGTTTTTGGTAGTGTTGTTTAAGCTCAGTTAGCTGGGTATTAAGCGCCACTAAAGATTGTTCATGTTGTTTTTGTGTTTTTTGTAGCTGATATACCTGCTCGGCCTTTTCACCGATTTCTTTTTCGGTTTTGCTCAGTTGCTTGGTCAGCAATGCCTCTTGGTGGCGATAATGATAGATATTTTTTTCAGCTTTTTTTATCTTGTGTTGTACGGTCAAAAGTGTTTTTTCAATTTTGTGCGCCGCTTGCCCGCTGTATGCTAAGGGTGAGAGTAAACACAAAAGCCATAAGTAGCTGCGCTTTCTCATTTGATAAGAGATTGACCGGTCATTTCATTTGGGATGGGTAGCGCCATTAAACTAAGTAAAGTTGGTGCAATGTCAGCAAGGGTGCCAGGTTTCAGGCTAATTGGCTGTTGGCCAACATAAAGTAGCGGCACAGGTGCGCTGGTGTGGGCGGTATGGGGCTGGCCTTTTTCATCTAGCATGTACTCGGCATTGCCATGATCTGCTGTGATAAGAACTTGGCCATCCACCTTTTTTAATGCAGCGACTATTTTAGCCAAACAGCTATCTAAGGTTTCAATTGCCTTGATGGTTGCTTCAAAGTTACCGGTGTGTCCTACCATATCTGCGTTGGCATAGTTACAAATAATGACATCAAACTGCTGGCTGAGAATATGTTTAACCAAAGCATCGGTGAGCTCAGGGGCATGCATTTGCGGCTTTAAATCATAAGTGGCTACCTTCGGGGAGGGGATCAGCACCCGTTGTTCTCCCTTTAAGGGGGGCTCTTTGCCGCCATTAAAGAAAAAAGTAACGTGGGCGTATTTCTCAGTTTCGGCTATGCGCAGTTGGGTCTTTTTTTGATCTTTTAAATGCTCGCCAAGGGTTTTTTGAATGGTTACGGGTAAAAAGGCCACATTGGCTAAAAGCTGGCTATCATACTGGGTGAGGGTGACAAACGCCCCAGGCTTTGCAAAATTGCCTCGGTCAAACCCGTTAAAGTGAGCTGCTGTAAATGCTTCACTAAGGGCACGGGCTCTGTCAGCACGAAAGTTCATATAGATCACCACGTCCCCTTCTTTTAAAGGGCGGGTGTTGGTCATGCAGGTGGGTTGAACAAACTCATCGGTTTCTTGGCGCTGATAGGCAAGCTCTAGGGCTTGTTCGCCGCTTTTGGCAGTGAACGGGGCCTTGCCATGGGCAATGGCATCAAAAGCCATTTTGGTGCGCTCAAAGCGTTGATCTCGGTCCATGGCATAGTAGCGTCCACAAACGCTGGCTAGATTTGCCTTAAGGGGCTCTAAAAATGAGGTTAGTTTTTTTAAAGATGCTTGAGCACTTTTAGGGGGCGTGTCGCGACCATCTAAAAAAGCATGGACATATAAGGGGCCTTGGTGGTGCTGTCTGGCCATTTTTAAGCAAGCAAAGATATGATCTTCATGGCTGTGAACGCCACCTGGTGAGAGTAGTCCAAAAATATGCACGGCCCGTTTGGTGTTGTGTGCTTGGGCAAAGGCATTTTGTAGTACGGGATTTTCAAAAAATGTTCCTGTTTCAATCGCCTTGCTAAGGCGGGTTAGTTCTTGATAAACCACCCGCCCTGCCCCCATCGTTAGATGGCCCACTTCAGAGTTGCCCATTTGACCTGATGGCAAGCCAACTTTTTCACCAGAGCCAGAGAGCAGGGTGTGTGGGCAGCTTGCCTTGAGCTTATCCCAGGTGGGGGTCAAGGCGGTTGCAATGGCATTGCCCTGAGCTTTTTCACGATAGCCCCAGCCATCTAAAATCAATAAAACAAAAGGTTTTTTAGGCATGATGTTTAAGACCTTCTTTAAAATCGGTCAAGCGTTTGATCATGATTATTTATCTATAAAAGGGCGCTGCTTGAAAGTCGCAAGTTGTATTGAAAAAGTATATAATGCCCCGTTTTAAGTAAGCAGACAAGTAAGTGGGGCAATGGATCGGTATTTAAGCTTTTTTAAACAGCAACCCCTTTTAACAGGGGCGCTGCTGGTGATTTTGGTTTTATTTGTTTTAAATGAGTGGCGGCACTACATGCGTTTGCCAAGACTCGATCCGCATCAATTAATCAGCCTGGTCAATCGCTTTGGTGCTGTTGTATTGGATGCGCGCGCCAGCACGCAATTTGCCAAAGGGCATATCTTAGGGGCGATTAATGTGCCTTTGGAAAGTCTGGGTAAGTCACTTAAAAAGCTCAATCAGTACAAACAAAAGCCCATTATTTTGGTCGGTGCAACATCACAAGCCAATACACAAATAAGCCAGCAGCTAAACAAGCAAGGCTTTTTACAAGTCTATGCGCTGGCGGGGGGCATGGAGGCATGGCTATCAGAAGGCCTGCCAGTTACATCTTAATTTTTACCAATAAAGGAGGATATACATGACTGATAAAAATGAAAAAGCATCTGAAGGACCGGTTTTTACCATTCAACGGATTTATGTTAAAGATATTTCTTTTGAAGCACCTCATGCCCCTGATATTTTTAAGGTAGAGTGGAAGCCAGAAGTGAATGTTGATTTGCAAACCAAAACCAATCAACTTGAAGAAAACGCCTATGATGTCAGCTTGCACTTAACCGTAACCGTCAAGGTAGAAGATAAAGTGGCCTTTTTGGTGGAGGTGAATCAAGCGGGGATCATGATTTTAAAAGGCTTTGCTGATGCTCAGCTCTCGCATGTTTTAGGGAGCTTGTGCCCAGGTATTTTATACCCTTATGCAAGAGAAGCGATTTCTGATATGGTGACCAAAGGGGGCTTTCCTCAGCTTTTACTCTCGCCAATTAACTTTGACGCGCTTTATTTGCAGCACTTAGAAAAGCAAAAAGAAAAACAAAAAGAAAAGCAAAGCGTTCAGTAATGTCTGCACAATTTATTGTATTGGGTGCAGGCGCTTGGGGAACGGCGCTGGCAATTCATTTGGCCCGTCAAAGCCATCAGGTGATTTTGTGGGGGCATGATGTCCCTGCTTTAGCGGCGCTTTCACAAAAAAGAGAAAACACCGATTTTTTACCCGGTGTTTTATTGCCCAAAGCCCTTGAGGTGACCTCTGATTTGGCTTTTGCCTGTGAACGTTACCCTCATGCTTGGGTGCTGATAGCCGTTCCCAGCTTTGCTTTTGAAGAAACTTTAAAAAGGCTGCGCCCTTTTTTCGCTAAAAAACGTGGCCTTATCTTAGCGACCAAGGGGCTATCGCAACAAGGTCAATTGCTTCACACCTTTTGTGAGCGCGATGGGCTGCCTTTGGCTGTGATTTGCGGGCCAAGCTTTGCAAAAGAGGTGGCCAAGGGGCTGCCAACGGCTCTTACCCTTGCCAGTACGAAAGAGCAAAAGACACTTTGCCAGTTGTTTTGCTCAAATAGTCTTCAAATCGTTCCTTCTCATGATTTAATTGGTGCACAGCTTGGCGGTGTTGTAAAAAATGTACTGGCAATTGCTGTTGGCATGTCAGATGGGGTGGGCTTTGGGGCCAATGCCCGCTGCGCCTTAATTACCCATGGCATGGCAGAGCTTTGCGCGCTAGGGGAGAAGCTCGGTGCAAAGCAGTCAACTTTGATGGGGCTCTCTGGCATGGGGGATATGATTTTAACCTGTACTGATAACCAGTCACGAAATCGTCGTTTTGGGTTGGCACTGGGGCAAGGTCAATCGGTTGCTGTGGCTGAGAAAGCGATTGGTCAGGTTGTAGAGGGTAAGGCCAATGTTACTCAGTTGATGGCACTGGCCAAAGAGATAGGGGCAAGATTGCCTATTTGTGAACAGGTTCATGCCGTTTTATTTCAAGGTGCTGAGCCTAGCACGGTGATGAACTTGTTAGCGCCTGGCCCTTAGTGTCCTTTGGTTTTGGATTGTAGGACGGCTACTCAATAGGCCTCTTATCTCTTTTGCGGCGTTGAAAGTGGCTTTTGTGCAGACGTAGGTGCCCACGGCTGTTAGAGTATCAACAGCTGTTTGAGTCAGTGCCTCACGTTGCAAAAGATAGCGTGATAAAAGGGCACCCAAGGTGGCAACGCTTGCAAGCTCTAATGTGCTAAGGCTGATATTTCGCATGAGTTTAATCCTCGTGATCTTGATGGGCGTAAAAATAATCCCAGGCATTAGAGTTCAAATAGCCCAGGGCGACGGTGTAAGGGGCAAGGATAGTGCCGCTTAGCATGGTAATGACAGGGCTAGCAAAAAGCCCGTGCACCATGGCCATGGTGATGGGAATGGTGACCATTGAGAAGGCAAAGCCGTCTCTAATGGCTTGGCTTTGTGTTTTTCGCCACATTTCGGTATCGATGTAGCTGGTTCCCCCGTTGATCTGTCTGAGTTCAAGGTGGGTTAGTGCGCGCATAATTGGGGTTCCTCATTGATCTCAAATTAGGGCAAGCGATCTTTATAGCGCCAATCATAGCAGAATACAGTACTGGAGAATAGAGGATACTTTTTTGTGCCAGGCTAATGAGTTAACTTGATAACATTATAAAAAGTCTTGCTGGCACCAAGCTTCATAAATCATGATCCCCACTGTATTGGCTAAATTAAGACTGCGGTAACGGGTTTTTTGTGGCAAGCAAAGTTGGGTTTTTGCACAAAAGCGTTGCAATAGGTCATAAGGCAGGCCACGGGTCTCAGGCCCAAATAAAAAAGCATCCCCTGCTTGAAATTGGGGTTTGGTGTAAAGGGTTTTTCCTTTGGCGCTGAGCGCAAAAAAGCGAGAAGATGCCAGCTCAGATTGGCAGTGGCCAAGATCTGGGTGTACCTTTAAGTGGGTAAGCTGGTGATAATCTAGCCCAGCACGACGCAGGTTTTTTTCGTCTAATGAAAAGCCTAAAGGCTCAATCAAATGAAGCGTACAGCCAGTATTGGCACATAGGCGAATGATATTGCCTGTGTTAGGTGGGATCTCTGGTTGATATAAGATCACATGAAACATCAAGTAGCTCTTTTGTAAAAGCAAACGCTAAAATATGGCGCCAATGGGTTGAGGATAGCCATCTGCACTGCTTTGTAAACGCTCAATCTCATTCCAGTAAATGTGGTGCCTTTTGGGGCCAACTATTTTGCGTATCAGTTTATCAATATTTTGATAGTAAGTGTGAAGAGGAGAGTCAGAAAGGGGCTCGTGTGCCTCTAAAAAGAGTTGATCATTTGTGCGTCCAATTTTAACTGTCTGGTGAAGGATGTTAACGGGAGTCCCGACACTCACGTTGTCATACAGAACCTTAACATCGGCATTTAGCATGCGAATACAGCCGTGACTGCTTCTTATGCCAACGCCACGTGGAAAAGGGGTACCGTGGATGACGATGCTCTCAAGGCCTAGGTTAAGCGCATATTGCCCTAAGGGGTTGGTGGGGCCAGGTGGGATAATTTTAGAGAGTGTTTTACCATGCTCAAGGTGATTCTCCATAATGGAGTCAGGCACAATCCAGGTTGGATCTTTTCTTTTGCGTGTGATCTGGGTTTTACCCATTGGGGTGTTCCAACCTGCTTGGCCAACCCCGACGGGGAAGGTTGAGACATGGATGTTATCTGGGTGGTAAAAATAAAGTCGCATTTCTGAAAGATTGATCACAATACCTTTGCGAGGGGCATCTGGCAAAATAAATTGTGAGGGGATTAAAAGCCGGGTGCCGGGCTTGGGATTAGAGAAGCTAACATGGGGGTTGGCTTCCATCATCTCATAGCCACCTATCCCATGACGTTGGCCAATGGTAGAGAGTGTATCGTTGGGTTGGACGGTAGCCATTTGGGTTTTACCGATGATATTACCATCGCGTGGGAGGGTAAAGGTAAGGGCAAAGCTGGCTTTACAAAATAAGATAAGAAAAGTGAATTTTAAGGACCAATATATAATTTTCATGCTTTTTATGAGTTAAAGTCAGGATAGATTGATTCTTTTAATAGTAATTTTTTTTTCAGAAAAGATCCATTTTGCAAAGCTGTCTTTTTACACTCACTGAATATAAAGAGCGTATTTTTATAAATTATAGTAAAGCGCGAACTCCACAGGATGGGTTGTTTGCTCAAGCTTTGCTACTTCTTGTTGTTTGAGGGCGATATAGCTGTCAATTAAAAGATCGGAGAACACCCCGCCTTGTTTTAAAAAGGCATTATCAGCTTTGAGTGCTGCAAGTGCCTCACTTAAGGTCATGGGTAAACGGCTTAGCGGTCGGGTAGTTTGGTATAGATTTTCATCAATGGCTTTTGCCGGGTGTATTTTCTGACAGATCCCATCTAAGCCAGCCATCAGCATTGCTGCCAACCCGAGGTAGGGGTTGGTGGCAGGGTCGGGGAAGCGGGCTTCGATGCGGGCGGTTTTTGCTGTATGGGTATACGGTAGACGAATAGCTGCTGAGCGATTATAGACTGAATAAGCAAGTGAGGTTGGGGCCTCAAAGCCAGGTACCAAGCGCTTATAGCTATTGGTGGTGCTGTTGGTAAAGGCACTGAGGGCACGGGCATGCTTTAAAAGTCCACCGATATAATAAAGTGCTGTCATTGAAGGTTTTTCGCAGCTTTGACCGCTAAATAAATTGCGCCCTTTTTTAAATAAGGACTGGTGGCAGTGCATACCGTTGCCATTATCGCCAATTAAGGGCTTGGGCATAAAGGTGGCTGTTTTACCGTAAAGCTGGGCGGTATGATGCACAACATATTTGAAGATCTGAAGCTCATCAGCTTTACGTAGTAAAGAGCAAAATTGGGTATTGATTTCGTTTTGATCTGCAGTTGCCACTTCAGGGTGGTGGCGCTCTATTTTTAGTCCCATCTTCTCAAGGTTTTGGCAGATAGCTGAACGTAGATCTTGGTAAGGATCGGGCAAAGCTGAGGCTGCCTTGGCTTTAATTTTGTGTAAGGCATGGTGCATGTCAATTTGCCAGTGTACCTTATCAAAGATGAAAAACTCAGGTTCAAGACCAAAATAAGCTACATCAGCAATTTGGCTTTCAATCAGATATTGCTCGGCACGTTGGGCAATCAAGCGTGGGTCACGGTCATAAATTTGCTGTGTGCGTGGATCAAATATATTACAGCGTAAAATCAAAGTGGCTTGTTCACGAAAAGGATCTGGGGTAGTCAAAGCGCTTAGATCAGGTCGTAAAACCATATCGGAGTCATGTACCGGTTGCCAGCCGGCAACAAAAGCGCCATCAAAGGTTTGGCCTTTTTGTAAAAAAGAGGCGGTTACTTCGCTGGCAGGCATGCCGATGTGATGCTCTTTGCCTCTTAGATCGGTAAAGCGCAAATCAATAAACTTAAAGTCATTTTGTTTAATGTGCGCTAAGATTTTTTCAAAAGACATACCTGGATACTTAATGAGAAGGTGCGTTTCAATACTGCCAAGCGCTCACGGTATCCTTGATCAAGCTAGGCGTCAATAGCGCTTTTTTATTAAGAGATCGTTTTTAAAAGGTATTCTTAAGGGCAGCGAGTTAATTTTATTGCTTAGTTATTTGAGGCAAAAAAGGCTTTTTTATAATACTTTTGATCAAATGCGTTCAATTTTAAGCTAAAAGGGCCACAACTTTTATGATTTCATGCAATTCTTTGTAAGTGTTTCTGATCTAGTAAAACCTCTTTAGGTTCTTTTACCTTTGTCCTATTTAAAGCTATCCATAGATACCCTAGAAAGTTAAACCTAGCCTGAAGGATAAGGAGTGATAAGTGTTAGCGATTGATAAGGACGTTTTATCTGTGCACCAAACCTTTATTATCAACGGTTGTATCTAAAAGTCAAAGGCGCTATAAAAATACTAGTCTTTTAATTGACTTGTATATAAACTAATCTTTACAGTAATAGATTTAGTGCTGTATTTGCCAAATAGGTGTTAAAGAAAGGATTTAAGCCTGGCCTTAAGTGCTTCTATTTTTACGATGAAAGTAATAGATTGATTTTACGCTAGGTATTTTTATCTCTAAAAAGCTTGCAAGGCCGCTTAATGGGTTGGCTAAATAGGCTCTAGGCCAAGATGTGCTAAGTGATTATTTTCCAGAGCCATGCGCATTTCATCTAGAAGCAGGCCTGGCATCGATAGCATAAGCATTGATTTAACCAATAAGTCAGCACCAACCTTGATTATTTTATCTAAAGTTTTCTCATTTTAGAATCAGAAGTTTTAGATGATGGATGGTTTTTTCTTTTGCTACCTTGTGAAGTAAGGGGTTTGGTTGATTTAATTTTGGTGTCGTAGAAGCTTGTGATTGCAGCTGGAAATTTCTCCAGCTCAATGTTATGGGAAACAGATCCACCTGCCTGGGCGCTAGATTGAGATACATTATCAGTTAACTCGGGCTCACTATCAACTCCAGATTCGGTTTCATCTCCAAGACCTATGTCAAAATCACTATCGTTTGTGCTAGAGTCAGATTCAAGATCGCTATCGTAATTGAAAACAAGTCCAGGCGCAGGATTAACATTACTTTCAGTAATAGAGCTTGAGCTGACAGATTGCTTGCCGGGTTCTTTGCCAACTTCAGATTTGGTGGAAAGAGCAGGCATAGATAGTGGCATGAAATAAAAAGAGTCATTAAAATTGAGTTTTAATTCATAATTAAAAATTGAATGAGACTTATTTTTCTTAGAGGAATCAAGTTCACTTTTTTTAGAGGGATCAGGTTCGTCTTCTTCAGAAAACTTGAATTTATTCCAAAAGAACTCAAGCATCGATTGAAATTTCTTGATATTATCAATAAATTTGTCACGTAAAGGGTCAACTTTATTTTCTGAATCAATCATGTTGGGATGGGCCAACACTTTCCTAAGTTCAGCTCCTTTGCCATCTATTAAAAAGACAAATGCTGGATTTTGGCTTAACTCTCCCTTATTGTTATTAATTGCTTCAATTTTCTTTTCATATTCAAAGCCAGGCGGTGGCTTTTCTAACTGTCTATTATGGTCTTGATAAGTTTGTATGGTGTTTTTTATAAGACAGTCCACTGCTAGCTTAACTACATTATCGGATAAATCTTCTGAAAGTTCGTCTCTATTTTTCGAAATTTCTGATAAAATACTTGAACTTTGCCAGCCTGCAATTAAAAATCTAGAAAAATCGTAAGGGGGTGTAAATGGTTTTCCAGATTTTGCGGTAAACTCAAAGTCTTCTTTCAAGCTCTCTTTTTGTTTGAGAAGCGACTCTTTCATCTCGTTTAATTTATTTTGAGTATTATCATTTAGCAGTAAGTGAAAGTCCTCTTTTTGCTCTTCTTGCCTTTTATAAAGAAATCTATGGGCATATAGGTTTCTCAGCCTTATAAAATGATGCACATATGAATTACGGTTTGATGCTGGATTATTTGATGAAGGATTTGGCCAATTGTGGGGCTCTCTTAGCCAGATCATTCTATCGCCAATAAGGCAAGTAAGCTGCATCAGCGCACTTTTTAGGCAAGCTCCGCTCAAAGAAAATTGGGAGTTATGACTAGAATTTCCATCTATTTTTTTAGCTTCTTCACATTTTTTAATATACATTCTTCTAATTTTTTCGAACTGTTCAATATATTCTAGGCACGCATCGTAAACTTTAGACGCAGGCTCTGGTACTCTCATTGCTATTTCTCTACTAATGGGACCCTTATTCATCTCTTAACCCCCCTCTTTATAGCTAATACTTTTGAGTGAAGTATTAGCCCTTCACTAATACTTTATTTTGTTAACTTACTAAAAGCATAGATCATTTTAAAGACAAAGTGTCCAAATATTTTTTACTTAGTAACTATCAACTGTTTTTTTTACAGCTGTAATAATTTATTGTAGGGGAGCTAACCTGTGCTGAGATTAGCAATGACTTAACCATAATAAATAGCACTTGCAAATGGAGTTATGTAATATATCTGTTGCTACTTAAAGTATCTAATTGCAATCTTTAAAGAACTTAGGTAAAATTCTTTAACATGAAAATATCTAAATTAAAGAGTGCCTTAAGCCTATCTATCGCTAAAAGTATTATAAAAAGTGTATATACCCGTGATCTTTCAAAATGATTGCTTTTTAAATTAAAATAGATCATCATATGGGCATGAGTGAAGTTAATCGTACATTAATAGAAAAAGCTAAATTAGAAGCACGTCATCGAGCGAGTAAAAATGCAGATGAGCGAGATCGGATCAAAGCTATCCTACTACGATCAGAAGGCTGGTGTTTACCGGAAATTGCTCAAGCATTAAGGATCCATGAAAATA
>Ga0190280_1037_pt1 | contig 12586 bp, 8 predicted proteins | sample JAMX8_100Endo_L3_FD_131023 | JGI IMG/M metagenome (GOLD analysis project Ga0190280, IMG submission 131023) | Enriched cells of marine protists from Biology Centre CAS, Ceske Budejovice, Czech Republic - JAMX8_100Endo_L3 | ecosystem: Environmental > Aquatic > Marine > Unclassified | place: Czech...
AGCTACAATGCGAAAAATGTGGCTATCCGGGCTGTGCACCCTATGCCAAAAAAATTGCAAACGGGCAAGCTGACATTAATTTGTGCATACCGGGAGATGATATCACTGTAAAGGCGATTGCTAAGTTACTGGATGTGCCTGCCAAACCTGTTTTAAAAAAAGAACCCCCTTACCAAAAAGTTGCTCATATCGATGAAGATAACTGTATTGGATGCACCAAATGCCTAAAGGCTTGCCCTGTTGATGCCATCATTGGCGCGGCCAAACAAATGCACGTGATTTTAAGTGAATACTGCACAGGTTGTGAGCTTTGCCTAAGCCCCTGCCCCACAGATTGTATTACCCTTTTACCCAATACACTGCCAACACCTGTTATCAATGCTTCATCCTTTCGCCTTAATCAAGCGCAAGTAGCCAAAAAGCGCTATCAAGCCCGTTTAGTACGCCTTAATCAAGCATGCAATCAAAAGCAAAAAGTAGATCAAAAAATAATCGATACCGATCTAAAAACAGCCATTGCCGCTTGTATCAAGCGTGCAGCCCAAAAACCCAAGCAAAGCTGGCAGCAAAAAGATGAATAGCCAAAAAGTTAAAACCCTTTTTATGCGTTTTGCTAAACAAAACCCCAGCCCTCAAACAGAGCTGAACTATGGCTCTACCTTTGAGCTATTAATAGCGGTTATTTTATCTGCGCAAGCAACAGATATCAGCGTTAACAAGGCAACAACAACTTTATTTAAAGTTGCCAACACCCCTGAGCGCCTCTTTGCTTTAGGCGAGATAGCCTTAAAAAAATACATTAAAACCATTGGGCTTTATAATACCAAAGCTAAAAATATCATTAAAACGTGTCACCTTTTAATAACCAAGCATCAATCCAAGGTTCCTGATACCCGTCAAGCCTTAGAGGCTTTACCTGGGGTTGGCCGAAAAACAGCCAACGTCATTTTAAATACCGCATTTAACAAAGCCACCATTGCAGTTGATACGCACATCTTTAGGGTGGCCAATCGAACACAGCTGGCCTGTGGCAAAACACCCCTTGCTGTAGAGCAAAAGCTATGTAAAACCATCCCCAAAGCTTACCAAAAGCAAGCCCACCATTGGCTTGTCTTACATGGTCGCTATGTTTGCACTGCGCGCACCCCACATTGTCAAAAGTGCCTGATTAACGATCTTTGCCCCTACCCCAATAAAGGCCTTTTGCATGAGTCCTAATGCTTTACGCCGTGTTTACTTTGATGCTTGGCAAAAAGCATCACAAAAACAACCCCTTAGCGAAATGGAGCTTGTGATTGTTGATGTGATCCAGCGCCACCCTGAGTACCATATACTTTTCTCAACGCAAGCTAACTTTGAGGCTTTTACTACCACCACCTTAGATCATAACCCCTTTTTTCACCTGTCTTTACACGTTGCTATCATTGAACAAGTAACAGCCGATCGCCCGCAAGGCATCAAGCAAATCTACAACCAGCTGCTTAAAAAGTATGGTGATAAAAACCAAGTTGAGCACCAAATGATGAAAGTACTTGCCCAGTTTTTGGCCAAAAACTTTGCAAGTCAAGAAGCAAATAACGATGCTATTTATCTTACCAAGCTAAAGCAGCTGCTCTAATTAAATACCAGTTTAAGCTGATAACCTCTATTAAGACGTTTATTTGCGTTTTTCCTTGCCCATCTTATTATTAAATATGTGGGCTCTAATAAAGGTAAGTTTTGAAAAAAGTCGCACTCAAGATTTTAATAGGCGACCAAGCTAAATATCTTGGCTTAATTTTTGGTGTAACGTTTGCCACGCTGTTAATGGCACAACAAGTTTCTATTTTTATCGGCTTAATGGCACGAACAGCCAGTGCTATTTACGCAGTATCTGAGGCTGATATTTGGGTAATGGATCAACGTGTCCGCTACATCGAGGAAGTTGAGCCCATGCGCGATATTGAGCTATATAAAGTCAGGGGGGTAACTGGCATTAAATGGGCCGTTCCTTTTTACAAAGGGCTCGCAACCATTAGCATGCCCGATGGGCTAACGCAACAGGTGCAGCTAATTGGGATCGATGATGTTTCGCTGGTTGGTGCATGCTCAGATGTCATTATGGGTGATCAAAAGGCAATTCAACGTCCACAAACCGCGATGATAGATCGCAATGGGTATTTTTTTACTTGGCCCGGCCAACCGCTCAAGATAAATCGACGCATTGAGCTAAATGATAACCGACTGGTGATCAATGGTATTTGCAACGCCATGCCCACCTTTTTCACGTTCCCCATTATCTACGTATCTTATAACACTGCCCTTGAAGTTACTCCGCCCATACGCAATAAGCTATCTTTTATTTTGGTGAAAGCAAAAAAAGGACAGGACTTACAAGTACTTAAAAAAGAGATCGCAAAGCAAACAGGGCTACAAGCACTGACCCAAAATGAATTTGCTTGGCGTAGTATCAATTATATTTTAGAGCGTACCGGTATTCCGATTAACTTTGGGATCACAATTTTATTGGGCGTACTGATTGGTGCAGCCATTACCGCACAAACTTTTTATATTTTTGTGGTTGAAAACTTAAAGCAATTTGGCGCAATGAAAGCCATTGGTGTTACCAATACACAGCTTTTAGGGATGGTTTTACTACAAGCCAGCCTTGTGGGTTCAATTGGCTATGCTTTTGGAATAGGTTTGACCGCCCTTTTTTTTCAAGTCACAAAAAATGCCCCAGCTTTACAAGGTTTTGTATTACATTGGCAAGTGATCACAGGAACACTGGTTGTTATCGCTACCATCATTCTTTTTTCTATCCTCTTTAGCCTGCGCAAAGTTTTTAAACTTGACCCTGCCATTGTATTTAGAGGATAACCCATGCAAGTTGCCGTTAAGCTCGATAAAGTAAATAAAGATTTTCTTGTTGGTGATAGCCATATACGCGTTATCCATAACGTCAGTACCGATATAAAGTTAGGTGAGCTCACTATGATCACAGGTCCCTCTGGCTGTGGCAAAACCACCCTAATTTCAATTATATCTGGGATCCTTAGTGCAACAGCAGGCAGTATCACGGTCATGGATAAAACACTTGCGACGCTTTCTGATCGAGAAAAAGTGGTGTTTAGGCGCGAGCATATTGGCTTTGTTTTTCAGCAATATAATCTGTTACCTGCCCTTACCGCCAGTGAAAATGCAGCCATCGTGCTTATTGCCGCAGGCTTACCTGACAAAAGTGCTAAGGCAAAAGCCAAAGCCGTCCTTGAAACCATAGGGATGAAGGGACAAACTGAAAAGTTGCCACGCCAGCTCTCTGGCGGTCAACAGCAACGCGTTGCTATTGCCAGAGCATTGGTACATAACCCAAACCTGATTGTCTGTGATGAGCCAACCGCTGCCCTTGATGCAAAAACCGGTCAACAAGTAATGGATATTTTGCGAACCATTGCAAACGATGCTCAGCGCGCTGTCTTGGTGGTTACCCATGACAATCGCATTTATCATTTTGCCGATCGAATTTTAGAAATGAATGATGGGCGCATTATTGATGACAAGCGCAACCATTTTTAAAAAGGAAATCGTAATATGTTGGGATTTTGGCGAAAAACAGCCGGTTGGAAACTGCCTATTATTGGGCTAATAGCCCTTGTCTTTGCGCTAACCTCTGTCTTTGGGCGAAAGACTTCACCTTCTGCTAAACCGGCTATTACCCCACCTGTGACCCCTTATGCGCAAACAATTGCCGGCATTGGGGTAATTGAGCCATGTAGCGAGCTGATTGCAATTGGTACCGAACTCTCTGGCATTGTCCGCGATATCCATGTCACTGTTGGGCAAGTCGTTGAAAAAGATGCACCGCTTTTTTCATTAGATCAGCGCGATATCGATGCGCAAATTGCCACCCTTGAAGCCACCCTTAAATCAGCCAAAGTACAAGCAGAGGATGCCCAAGCGCAATTTAACTTGGTTAAAGACATTCAAGACAAGCGTGCTATCGCTAAAGATGACTATGATAGGCGTAAATACGCAGCAAAATTAAGCCAATCTCGCCTACTAGAAATCAAAGCGCAGCTCATGCAAGCTAAAACGACCAAAAAAAGGCTCAAAATTGCTTCGCCTATCAAAGGCACTATTTTAGATATCAACATTAGACCAGGAGAGTTTGCCACTGCTGGTGCTTTGGCTGAGCCTTTATTGCGCATGGGCGATATCTCAACATTGCATGTTCGGGTAGAGTTTGATGAGGAAAATGCCAAAAGACTCCCTAAAAATGCCCCAGCCAAAGCGTATCAACGCGCTAACCCATCGCCCTACCCTTTAAAATTCATACGCCTTGAGCCTTATGTGACACCTAAGCAAAATCTGGCCGTTGCTGGTCAACGGGTCGATACCCGCGTACTACAAGCTATTTACGCCCTTCCTAAAGACACATCCTTACTCCCTGGCCAGCAAATGGATGTATTTGTTAAAGACCACCAACCATGAAGTCATTTATTGTACTTTTAATTATCTCAGTATTGCTAGGCTGCACAAAGCCAAATACTTTGTCTAAAAAGGCTTTTATGATGGAAAACACCCTTACAAAAGAGCAAAAGTGGTGGCTAGCATTTGATGATAAGCTCATGAGCCTTTTAGCAACAGATCTTTTACAACAAAACCTTGATATAAAAATTGCCCTTGCCCGGGTGAGCGAAGCAAGAGCCTTACATCGCTTTTCACGCTCAACATTGTTTCCCATCTTTTCACTCAAAGGTACCGCAAACAAAGATAATACCCATGGGCAAACTCAAAGCATAACCCAAGGGGGCTTTGATGCCACATGGGAAGTTGATATTTTTGCTAAGAACCGATCTACACTTTATGCGGCTTGTGCCAGGCTTAAAAGCGCCAAAGCCCTTGCCAAAGATACCCGTCGCATCATCATAGCTGATTTAATGCGCGCCATTATTGACTGGCGAAAAGCCAATGAGACCTTAAAAGAAACCCAAAACCTTTTAGAGGCCCAAAGCAATCAAGTCTCTCTTTTTCAATCCAGGGCCCAAGCAGGGCTTATTGATAGCACTTTGCTTGAGCGTGCTAAAGCACAACGCGCACAAACCGCAACCCAAATTCCACTGGCCAAAGCAGCTGCTAAGGCTGCGCAATATGAAATTGAACACTTGCTTGGCAAAGCACCAAACTCGCTTAGCAGCTTACTAGCACAGCACCAAGATTGTGCACTAAATGCACCAACCCCCAACACCTTGCTAAGTATCCCCACCCACGTTATTAGTATGCGCCCAGATCTAAAAGCAGCCCAGCATAATTTGGTCGCAGCAAAAGCGGATTTTGCTAAAGCAAGAGCCGATCTTTGGCCAACTGTTTCACTTGCTGCCTTTTTTGGCATACAAAAAACCTCAAACGTTGCCCTAACTAACCCAGTATGGTCCTTGGCAAACTCAGTAACAGCGCCACTTATTAATTTTGGTGGGTTACGGGCAGCACTGCATGCGGCAAGTGCCAGAGTAAAAAGCGCGGCCTTTGAATATGAAAAAGCCACCTTGCTTGCCTTAAAAGAAGCACATACGGCTCTATCAGACTATTTAAACGCAGTGAATGCCACTAGCCAGCAAGCAGATGCTTTAGCGCATAGAGAAAAGGCCGTTAGTTTAGCTTATGAGCGCTTTGAGCATGGTCTCACTGACATGATAAGCTTGACGACAGCGCAAGCGGAGCTAGAGGAAGCAGCTCTTGCCTTGATTGAGCAAAAGGCAACGGCGGCAGTTGCCTTTATAAGGTTTAGAAAATCAATAGGGCTATAAGCCTGTCCGCCTACACCCTTTAAGGGCGATAGCGACGACTGCTACGCTCAATCGTGCTGGCCTCGCGCCTTGATGTAAACGGATACCCCCAAAGAAGAACTCGATCATTTGCTGACATCTCAGATTTGTGATTTAGTTTTGCTTTGAAAGTGGCGGTAATAAGCTTTTTTGCACCATCTAGTAGCAAGTCATTATCGTGTATTGTCAACCATTTGATAAAGCCTTCTTGCTCTTTTGTCCCTCTAAAAATGGCTTCTAACTGCGATATATCGGTATTTTGGTGATAATCTTGACCAAGATAATCAATTAAGTAGCGACGAAAAGACTCCAGCAAAGCTTTTCTTGCTTTTTGCTCTGGGGGAACATTTTTGTTTTTCTTAACGTCCTTTACCAAAAGAATGCCGCGATTTAGTAAACGATAAAAGTTGGGACTAAAAGCGGTTTTTTCAACGGGCTCTTTTAACCTTTTTAATACATAGCCACTATTATTATCAAAGAACTTATCACCAAACCAAGTATCATCCCCAAGAAACATATCTGCAACACGTTGCTCATATTTGGCAACGCGATAGAGCATTTCACCTCCACGTAAAGCCTTTTGATAAACATTATCTTGCAGCTGCATCGCATCTTGATAGTCTTTGCCATGCAAAAGCCTAAAACCAATTTGCTGTAATACTGAACACAAAACAATGTGACGACGATCGATTCTTAATCTATCATCTTGGCTTTGCTGCCAGTAAACCGTATGGTATAAGGCGCTGAAATTAACATAGGCCTCATGAGCAAATAAACCTGCTTTAATGGTTGCCTCCTGTAGCTTATTTTTAAGATCACACTGCTCTTGGATAGCCCCAGCATAACCCTTAATAGCCTTTTCATAGTCCCTATATAAAGAGACACGCTCATTTCTTAAAAATATAATATGCCTTTCAACAGCCTCTTTTAAAAAATCTGTACTTGCTCTCCTTAGCTCTCGCTTACCCTCTTTTAATTTATTCTCAAGAGTCTTTAACTCCTTAGCAAGTACTTCAATAGATCGCTTAGCGCTTGATAAATCAACTTTATCTAGCTGGCTTTGTAAGCAAGCGACCTCTTTTGCTAAAATTTTTGTATACAAATAACCTTTCATGTCAATACGCATGTCTTCTTCACGCTCGGCAGAGGAGGACTGCTCTAAATTAGTTCCAACCTTGTCCCCATAACCCAATCGATAGCGCACCGCTTCTTGTGAATCGCCATTACGCAATTCGTTGAGCGCATTTTTATAAAATTTATACCACTCACTGGTTAGATTAAGTGCCGCCTCAATTACGGCTCTAAAGGAGTTATTATTTCCTTGATCATCATTATAGAGAGGGTGTGTCTCAAAGTAGTCTAGCATTTCACGCTGCCAGCCTCTTTCATCCTCACCAAAATACTCGCGTATCGAAAACAAGCTTGCAGCCAACTCTTGTGTTTCCTTTTTTTGCTTATACTGACTGACAATGCTTTTCGCAAAAGCATCAGCTACTTGTTCATATAAAGCTCTATCTTTTAAAAGCTCAAGGGTACTTTCAGATAAAAATTTTTCTTTAAATTTAAATTGCTCCTGGTCATTTTTAAAATATCCTTCTTTAGCATAAGCATTGGAATCACGGCTAAGTGCTCCCGTTAAACCAGTTATCTCTAAGTTAATTTGATTAAAATTATGAACAATTGCAGCTTGCAGCAAAGTTTTTAAGCACCCCTCGCTTCCCTCAAAGTGAGCAGGCCACCTAATCTTTTGGCGTAACCTTTCATCACAGTGGGTTACTTCAATGGTGGTATCAACATCTGACATTAAATCTCTACTACCTGGCGCTTTAATGGCAACTTCTAATAAATTATTGTGTCTTGCATCTTTACTATTAACATGCACTTCATGATAAACCAGCTTATAGCCAGTTAAATCATTATTGACACCGGTATTTTTGTTCCATACCCAATTGTAATTATATTGCTGGCTACCATAAGACTTGTTATCATCATCAAATAAACGAGCAATAGCTTCACGGTAACACTCTTGATCGAGTAAATCGCGATCTTGAATTAACTGACCAACAAAATTTTGATAGTCTTGCTTTTGATCACCCTCTACATTTAAGTCAAATAAATAGGTATTTAAAATATCAGACCATGTGGTTATTTTACCTTCATCAAGCTTTGCCAACGCCTTAAAGCGTTCTTCGGGTCTCTTATTATGATCAAGGAACTCTTTGATTCCTGCTTCTTCTCTTAACATAATGACTCCTTGCTTTGTTGACTTAATTTAGAGCAAATGCTCGATCAAAGAGGCTACCCTACTTGAGTCAATTAAGTCAAACAACTACAAAAGCCAGCCCCCCTTTTAATGTATTTCATGTCACAATAGTGCCTTTACCTAATCAACCTATGCAAGAAATCGAGATCACCTTCCCTGATGACTGGCACTGCCACCTGCGTGATGGGCAGGACTTAGCTGTTACTGTTCCAACAGCGGCAGATCAATTCAAGTAAGCTGTCATAAAATGATCTAAAATATATCTTCGCCCACTCATCGGGATAGTAGCTTTAAGCCACTTCTAGCCTCATACCTTGTTAAGTAACCTTCATCAAAAGCAATTAAACAAAAAGATCAGATTATCTAGTAAAGTGGGTAGATCAAGGCATTTCAGTTTCGGCTCTCCACAGAGTTAGATATGGCAACCTCCCGGCCCTTTATTATATACCCGATATACTTCAAAGTTGTGGGGTTATTGTTTGAAAGTTATCATTAATTCTAGCATATAAAACAGCTTTCATTTTAGGCAACTTTTTAAAAAATCCTAATATTTCTTTCTCAAAATTTCTCGCCAATTTAAAAAATTGATTATTTCTAACTTACTCCTTCATTCAACAATCCCACAACTTTGAAGTATATTGGGTATATATCACCGTCAAGCTTCCATTCTAAAAATACCAAAGCAAGCAGTTAACGAACTAGGAAGGCTTAATAGCACGCTTAGCTTTGGCTTTTATGAACTGTTTGAAGTACAACAAATTACTCCTACACAAAAGAGATCTCTTTTGTTTTATGAAGTTTATTGGGTATATAATGTTATGCTTAAAAATAAAAGTCTTAGCTTATGTGGTCTAGGCATTACCTAGGGCGATGACGGTGGATAGCACGCCCAGCGTCAAACTTATGTCCCCAAAGAAAGACCTTATCGTTATCACTTATTGCTCCTTGCTCACTAAATTTCTCGCTTAGCTTTACTTTAAAAGTAGTAGCAATCAGCTTTTTTGCACCCTCCAATAACAGTTTGTTATCGTGTACTGTAAGCCACCTAATAAAGCCTTTCTGCTCTTCCTCTCTATTCTTAAAGATACTCTCCAAATCCGAGATGCCCATCCTACGACATTTTTTACCAAGATGTTCAATTCTATAAAGGCGAAAAGACTCCAACAAAGCTTTCCTTGCTTTCTGCTCTACTGGGACATCCCCTTTTTTCTTAACCTCCTTTACCAAAAGAGTACCTCGATCTAGTAGACGATAAAATTTAAGCTCAAAAGTTGACTTTTTAACTGGTTCGGTACCCCTTAGTCTTTTTAGTACATCTTCAGTGCTGCTACTAACCTTATCGTCAAACCAAGCTCTATCACTCCCAAGAAGCATGTCAGCTACACGCTGCTCGTACTTAGCCACACGATAAAGCATTTCTCCTCCCAACAAAGCCTTTTGGTAAACATCATCTTGTAACTGCATCTTTTTTTGATATTCCTTACTATGCAAAAGTCTAAAACCTATTTGCTGTAGCACTGAGCATAAAACAACATGACGGCGATCAATTCTCAGCTTGTCATCTTGGCTTTGTTGCCAGTAAACCGTATGGTATAGTGCACCAAAATTGACATACGCCTCGTGAGCAAATAAGCCAGCTTTAATCGTTGCCTTTTGTAGTTTATTTTTAATCCTACACTTATTTTTCAAATTTTTCCTGTATTTTTTAATTTCTTTTATATAATTCAAATACAAAGATGAATACTCATTTTTTAAAAACTCAATTCTCTCGTTCCAAGCCTTTTTTGGTAAAAAGTCCTCCTCATGATTTTTTTCTGAAGAATTCTTTCCTTCCTTGTCTTTTTCTCTCTTGTCCATGGCAGGCAAGGATCCTTTTTTAACTTTCTTTTTATTTTCACCAACAACAGGCCTGCGCTCATCTGAGCTATTGCCAGCATTCCTTAGCTTTTTAGCAAGCTTTTCAACTGAATATTTAGACCTTGCTAAGTCAATTTTATCTAGCTCACTTTGTAAGCGAGCCACGTCTTTTGCTAAAATTTTTGTATATAAATAATACTTCATATCGATATGCATATCTTCTTTACGCTTATCAGAAAGTGGTTTTTGGTTGAACTGACTTCCAACCTTGTCCCAATAACCTTGTTGATACACCACTGACTCTTCTGTATCACCTTCACTCAATTTATTGAGCTCATCTTTATAAAATCTATACCATTCATCAGTCAAGTCAAATGCTTCTTTAATTACTTTTCTAAAAGCAATGTTGTTTTTTTGATCATTTCTATAAGGATAAAGAGTTTCAAAGTAATCTAGCATTTCTTCTTGCCAGCCCTTTTTGCCAAAATATTCACGTATCGAAAATAAGCTTGCAGCCAACTCTTGTGTTTCTTTTCTTTGCTTATATTTTCTAACAATATTTTCCTTGTAATTTTCAGCCACTTCCCTACACAAAGCATCATCTTCTTTTAAAAAGATTAGGGTATCTGAACTTAAAAGATTTTGCCTAATTTTATTAAACTTAAATTGCTCCTGACCATTTTTAATATACCCCTTTTCAGCATAAGCATTAGAATCACGGCTTAGGGCCCCTGTTAAACCAGTTGCCTCCAAATTGATTCGATTAAAATTGTAGACAATTGCAGCCTGCAGCAAAGTTTTCAAACATCCATTATTCCCTTCAAAGTGCGAGGGCCACTTAGTCTTTTGCCGTAAGCTTTCATCACAATAAGTCACTTCGATAGTCGTATCAACGTCTGACATTAAATCTTTACTACCTGGCGCCTTAATAATAATTTTCAATAAATCATCATGCCCTGCATCTTTGGTACTAACGCATAATTCATAGTAGGCTAACTTATAGCCTATTAGATCATTCCTAATACCTGTACTTTTATTCCATTTAGGGCTATAACTATATTTTTGATCACAGCGAGGCTTGCCATTATCATCAAACAAGCGTTTAACAGCTTGACGATAACATCCCTCATCAAATTGCTCACGTCTTTTAATTAGCTCACCAACAAAACTCTGATGGCTTTGCCTTTCCTGATCGTCCTTCTCCAAGTCAAACAGGTATGCATTTAAGACGTCAGACCACGTGGTTATTTCGCCCTTAAGCTTTGCTAGCGCTTTAAAGCATTCTTTAGCATTCTTATTTTCAAAGAATGCTTCAACTTCTGTTTCATCTCTTAGCATAGTGACCTCTTGCTTTATCAGCTATTAGAAACAAAGGTTTAACGAACTAAGCTACCTTATTTAAACTAGTTAAGTCAAGCAGCTGCAATAGCCAACTGCCTTTTATGTCAAATTAACGCCTTTGCCTACTTAAATCAACCTATACAAGAAACCGAAATCACTTCTCTTGTTGATTTTATCTTTACCCACTGCACGATAGGCAAGGTTTACCCTTTATCTTAAGGAATTAAGTTGGCTCAAGTAAGCTATCATAAAACTATTTAAAACTTATATTGATTTATCTATTAGAGCAACAGCTCCAAGCTACACAACAGCAAAGCTATGCCTGTGCCAAAGATTTTTATACCTAAAGTATTGCCCCTCAGGTAAGTAATCCCCCCTCTTGGCAAGGATGCTAAAATAAAATTCAGCCTGACAGATAGCTAGCCCTCTGTTTTTAGTTAAGAAATTTTAGTATTAAAGTTAGCCAAATAAATTATTTTATAACTTCTCTATTGAACCATCCTACAGCTTTGATACAATTTGGCAATGACAACAAAAAAGCCGCAACTTAATGCGGCTTTAAACTAATAAAGAACAGTAACTGATATACTAGGTAGTATTTGGCCTCATGCTCTTGATTTAAACTTGTGCCCCCAAAGAAAGATAGGATCATCCACTGACTCTCGATCCTGAGTAGACTTACTACTTAGCTTTTGCTCAAAAGTGGCGGTAATAAGTTTTTTTGCCTCACCTAGTAGTAGAAGATTATCACTTTTCAAAGATTCAATAAAGCCTTGTGATTTTTCTGTCCCTTTTAAAATTGCTTCTAAGTCTGAGGTATCAATAGAATCATATCTTTCACCATATTGATCGTTTAAATAGAGGCGAAAAGACTTTTCCAGAGCTTTTCTTGCCTTTTGCTCTGGTGGAACATCCTTTCCTTTTTTCACCTCTTTTACCAAACTTACACCACGGTTTAACAAATCATAAAAGCGCTCTTCAAAGTAGGATCTTTCAACTGATCCTTTCAATCTTTTCAGTACGTACCTGGTATCATCACTAAAGCGCTTATTATCAAACCATTTTTTCTGATCTCCAAAAAACATATCAGCAATGCGTTGCTCATATTTAGCAACGCGATAAAGCATCTCGCCTCCCCGTAGGGCTTTCTGATAAACGTTACTACCTTGCTGCATTTTCTCTTGGTAATCATTGCCATGCAAAAGTCTAAAACCAACCTGCTGCAGCACTGAACACAAAACAACATGGCGACGATCAATCTCTAGCGTATCATCTTGACTTTGTTGCCAATAAACCGTGTGATATAGAGCACTGAAATTAA
>Ga0190280_1038_pt1 | contig 12522 bp, 8 predicted proteins | sample JAMX8_100Endo_L3_FD_131023 | JGI IMG/M metagenome (GOLD analysis project Ga0190280, IMG submission 131023) | Enriched cells of marine protists from Biology Centre CAS, Ceske Budejovice, Czech Republic - JAMX8_100Endo_L3 | ecosystem: Environmental > Aquatic > Marine > Unclassified | place: Czech...
CCAGTAACTGAATTGCGTGCTGGCGTCATCATTGGCCCCGGCTCCGCGGCTTTCGAGATCATGCGAGATTTTGTCTACAACTTACCTATTTTGATCGCGCCTAAATGGGTCGACTCAAAAGCCAACCCTATTGCCCTACCCAACCTCAATCACTATTTATTGCAGCTGGCCGAAGCATCACCCCCAGAAGAAAACCAAATTTATGAAGTTGGTGGGCCAGATACACTCAGCTACCGCGAGCAGTTTAAAGTCATTTGCCGAATCACCAACAAGCCTTATCGGCTGTGGTCTACACCGTTGCTTACCCCAAAAATGGCATCGTACTGGCTCGGCTTGGTCACCTCTGTACCAGCAAACATCGGCAAAGCATTACTCGCGGGGTTAGAGCATGACTACATTGCCGATTCCAAAGCGATTGAAGCACGATTTCCGCAAACGCTGATCAGCTACGAGCAAGCGGTATCCGATACCATTCAAGATGAAGGCACGTTTGTACGCAGCAATGTTTGGGGCTTTGAACCAGCGGCACTTCGTCGATGGCAACCAGGGTATGGCTACTACCCTAAACAAGCCGGTGCGAGCATAAAAACTCAAGCCTCCGCTGCGGCATTATGGAAAGTGGCTCAAAAAATCGGGAGTCGTGAAAAAGGCTATTACTTTGCCAACATTTTGTGGCGCACACGTGAATGGCTCGACATCTTTTTTGGTGGCGGGAAACCGATTCGCGTTTCTCCTCCGGGGCCGGAGCTCAAAGTCGGCGATTTTCTTGACTCTTGGAAAGTGATTCGCTGCGAGGAAGATCAGTTCCTCTCACTGTTTTTTGGGATGAAAGGCCCAGGGCTTGGACGTTTAGAGATTACCATCAAAGACCATGGTGATGAACGAGAACTGGATATCACCGCTTGGTGGCACCCACAGGGATTTCTCGGGCTACTTTACTGGTTTGCCATGATGCCAGCCCATCTATTCATATTCAAAGGCATGGTCAAAGCCATCGCGAAAGAAGCCGAAAGTATCAGTATTACTCCTCAGGAGGAACAGTCTCTGGAGAATATAGAGAAATAGGCAGGTGATGAGCAATCCCCGCATGGCAATCAATGCACGATTGCTCTCGACTTTCCATCATCTGATGTCGACGCGCAACGGTTCGTCCTTGCGCTTCGAAATCCATCTTGTCAACAGAATGGCAATATCGACACTGTTTTGATTTATTCTCGATAAACTGCTGTGTGACTTCAGCAGCCAACCTCGGACGATGCTCCGCCTCGAAATTCTCAAGTGTAATGTCACCAGTCAGTTTGTGATAGATGTCGGCTGTAGCGCCTATTTTCAATGCGATTTTAGCAAAAAACTCCCTAGGGACATGGCAATCACTGCACGTAGCGGCAACCACACCCTGAGCATTTTTGAAGTGTGGGGATGCTTGGTACTCCTCAACTATCGTATCCATCCCAATATGGCAACTGTAACAAAACTCGTTGCGATTGGTGTAATCCATACCAAAGTGAAAAACACTGAATACCGCCCCACCAAGGATAAACGCCAATAAGCCACCAATTGGTATGCCGAGCATCCACTTCCTGTTTGGTTTACGCCATAAACTCATCAGTGTTCATCCCAAAACAGCGCTAGCGATAACTCGCATAGTATTCAACGAGCGCATTTAAATCATCGGCACTAAGCCCTTTGAATGCTTCGTCCATTTTCTTATCAACGGAGCGTTTCCCTTGCTTAAACTGTTTCAATGTCGTGGCGAGATATCCCTTCTGCTGACCAGCTAAGATCGACGCTTCGTCTAGAGCGTTGCTGCCACCATCCGAATGACAGTTCTCGCAGCTTTTCGCGTGGATAGCCTTACCTTTCATCGCTAACGCTTGATCAAAAGACTGTTTAGCTGGCAAAAACTCAAGCCCAGCATAATGTTTTGCTAACTCTTCAATCTGCGCCTCAGATAAAGATTTAACTATCGACACCATGTCGCCTTTTTTGCTCGTGTCTCCGTAAGCGTGACTAACAGAATTTGCAGGCCTACCTTCTAGGTAACGTAGCATCTGGTCAAAAAAATTGAATTCGGGAATCCCAGCGATGGTAGGAATATTCGTGTCTGAGCTAACACCGTTTGGCCCATGACAAGCTTCACATTCGTATTGTGAAATTAGCTCACTTGGTGACGCTAAACTGTGGGAAGCCGAAACTGAGCTAATGACTAACACCGAGGAAAATTTTAGAGAGAATTTAATTAGTTGGTGCATATTAGACTGACTCCGTAGTAATTATCTTTATTAATCAAAACCAGACAGCGAATAAACGATAGGAAAATCAATTTATAAACGCGACTTAAAACCAACGATATCCAAGATAAAAATATTAAGCCGTCAACTATTTAAATTAGCGTAGTTCAACACCCTTAATTTTTCTGCACCGACCTCTTCAATCACAGAAAAAACCAACCCAAATAATTGATTTGAAATGACAATAATTTAAATCCAAAAATTCACACACAAAAATAGCGGTTTATTTTAATAATATTTTATATTGCGTCTATACTCTTACAAACCATGTATTTCGATTTATTCAAGTGATGTAAATATGGATATTTTTCTTTTGGCTTGAATATAAAATTAATATTTCAATCAATCGTTTATTGAAATATTCAACCATTCCTATGCATTCCCACTTACTTTAGGACGAATCGAGAGGGACTATGAACGGTTTAAAGTCGAACGCTACATTAATATTTTTTATTTTACTGCTCACCGGATGTGGTCCAGACAGCAAAAACGATCAGAATACACCGCCACCTGCAGTTGGTGATTTCGAGATAAGTGTTTCCAAGCCATCATTGGTCACTCAAGAAACCGGAGAAACCAAACTGGTGGTCAATTTTACCGTCAAAGACGGCAGTGGCAGACCTCATGAGCTAGACGAAACGAAAGATTTTCGCATCGCACTTCTTAAAGCAATGCCTTCTCGTGTCGATACACAAAACTCGAGCGATCCAGCCTTTGCCTTCAATGGGCGCCATGGCAACACTTATTGGAAGAGTTTCCATCACTCAAGTAATACCGCAAATAACCGTGCCAGCATGGAGAGTGTTTGGGATGGAACACTAGTAAAAACAGACGAGGGGTATCGCTACACGTTTGCCATTCCTGACGTTTTGAAAGTGTCAGATCCTTATACTGCCGACTCTTCTAGCAACAATGGTTTTATCGCTTGGGATGCGGATAAACTCCACCGAATCGTCATGGCGTATGGCGAGCAAGGCAACGGTTTTACCTACGTGTTTGAATGGGTGCCGCAAGAAAGTTCAGATGCGGTTGTCTCTCGCAATGTAATAGAAAAAGGCACCTGCGAAAACTGCCATATGGGCGAACCGCTTCATCATGGACCGGGCTATCGCTCAATTGATAACAACATTGCCGTTTGTACCGCTTGCCACAATGACAGTAACCCTGGCGCTGCGCCAGCCAGACGCCCTCTCGCTGCCATTGTTCATCAATACCACGGTAATGTTTTCAAATTAGGTAGCGACAGAAATAACACCGAGACTTACAAACAGCCTGTCGACGAGAATGACGTGCTCGTTACCGACATCAATGGTTTAGTCATTGAAGGCAACCCTTTCCCGCAAGATGCCCGCAACTGTACAACCTGCCATTCAACCGATGTCGCGAAAGCATCAGACGCCAACAATTGGTTTGAACACCCAAGCCAAGTTGCCTGTGAGACCTGTCACTTGTACCGAGACAGAGGCGCGCATGATAACCAAATCGGTACGGCTTGGATAAGAAACGGCGAGCCACAAAACTCCTGCTCGGGCTGTCACCGACCTTATGACCGAGATGACAATGGCGATCCAATCATCGGCCAAGACGCAAGCCGAAGTGCTAAAACGGTTCACGTAATGCGTTTAGAGAATCTTGCAAAAGCGCGTGATTCGCTTGAAATCAACGTTGAAAGCGCGCGATTTATTGATGACCAGTTTGAGATTGAACTAAGAGTGTCGAAAGCGGGCACAGGTATTGGATCCATCAACGAACTGACCCCTTTCATTAATGAACATGGCCACCTCAATTTGTTGCTGAACTGGGATAACGGCCAAGGCCCGATGGTCGCAAACAACAGTCTCAACGTCGCCGATGATGGCGCACTTGGTGACGGCTGTGAGGCTCAAGGAGAAGGCCTATTCTTGTGTCATAAAGACTTCACTGACGCTGCGATTAAGCCAATCTCCAACTCTACGTTGACGGTTAACATCGCCGACATGCCACTTTGCGCCAACCGTAGAGATGGCGAGCTCGCCGAATGCGTCACGTTTGAAGGCATCGATCTTATCAAATCGCCTTTCGTCATTGCCGCCAATAACGCATCCGGCTCGTTTGATGTGTCTGGTATCAACAAGCAACACAAACTGCCAGTGGACGCGGACATTTCATCGTGTAACGATTGTCACAAAGAGCTGACTATCCATAAGCTCGGTGAGCATCCACATGCCGCCACCGACTTCCAACAATGTAAAAATTGCCATAACTCTGAACGTTCTGCGTTTTATCCTGGAATGGCGGCTGATCTAAAGTACCACGTGCACTCATTCCATGCCTTTGGCTCCGCTCATAGCGGTGAAGCGCCTTTCCCTGGCGCAGTCAACAACTGTGAGGCCTGCCATACCAATGCTCAATACAACTTACCTAGCCAACAAAATACGCGCCCTTCTCTGGCAAGTGGTAAGTACTTTAGTCCTGCATTAGTCGCCTGTGGCGCGTGTCACTTAGAGTCATCTTTAGCTAATGCTGACCCGGATACCGTGGCAGGAGATGCGCCTCTGAACCATATGCTGAATCACGGCGCGGTATTTGGAGCAGACACAGCAGCACAAGCAACAGGCTCCGAACAATGTGCGACTTGCCATGCTATTGGTCAGTCACAAGGGGTAGATAAGGTTCACAAGGTATACGACTACCGTTGAATTCGTCATTGAACACAATGCTTTGACAATTAAGGATAAGAAAAGGAAGAGCTATGAAAGCAATGTTTCTGCGGTGGTTGGTAGCTGGGATACTTGGGTTAGGCGTCATCTTCACCGTCAGTTCGGAAGATGTCGCCAAGCCAGAACCCGAGGCGGCGACGTTAACTCAAGAAGAAATTGAAACCATATTAGACACCAAGTTTTCCGAGGGGAAATATTCACGCCGCGGACCAGATGGCTGCCTTCGTTGCCATGACGATACATCAGACAAACCTGCTACGGGTATTTTCGACAACATTCATGGCAAGTCCGCAAACCTGCATGGGCCAATGAATGATAAACAGTGTGAAGCATGCCATGGCCCAGCGAACAATCACGAACGCAATCCACGAAAAGGACAAGTTCGTGAACCGATGATCACTTTTGGGCCAAACTCCCCTGTTCCGGCCGAAAAGCAAAACAGCGTGTGTTTATCTTGTCACCAAGATGCGAAACGCTCGACTTGGCATAGTAGCGAGCACGCTTTTGAAGGGCTGTCTTGTGCAAGCTGTCACCAACTGCATCAAAAAGACGATCCGATGATGGTTGCCGAAATGCAAGCAGACAAATGCACCGATTGTCACTCCCGCACCAAATCGGATATCCACAAACGCAGTCGTCATCCTATTATCGACGGCGTCATGACTTGTTCTAGCTGCCACAATCCACATCAGACATTAAATGAAGCGAGCCTGAACTGGTCAACCGTCAATAACGCTTGTTACGAATGTCATGCGGAAAAACGCGGCCCATTCTTATGGGAGCATGAGCCTGTAAATGAAGATTGCACATCCTGCCACACACCTCATGGTTCAGTGAACAAAGCCCTGCTCAATAAACGACTGCCAATGCTATGTCAGGAATGTCACCGTGTGCCACATGCAAACGTAGCCATTCCTGAAAACGACTTGAGAGTGCGAGGCGGAAGTTGTTTGAACTGCCACAATCAAGTGCATGGCTCTAACCACCCACGTGGTCAAACATTAAGTTATTAGGAGGGAGGCATGAAACTATCTCAACTGTGCATCGCTATTTCCCTTGCTTTTGCTGTGCAAGCGCACGCCAACGATTATTCGTTACAACGTTCTCAACCAGCCGACACTAGCCGCTGGCAGTGCAGTGAATGCAGCAGCGACGGCACGTGGAGTGGAGAAGTCAGCGCTGGCGTCGGTTACCTTAACAACGATGGTTCCTCGCGATTCTATAATTGGAATCCACCCGTTTACGGTACAAACTCTGACAATAAACACTTTAACGCGAGCCTAAACGCCGATATCGAACAATATGAAGACGATGGGTTCTACAATCGAATCGTCGTCGAAGATCTTGGTTTGCAACGCTTCTTACTGCAGTGGGAAATGGGCCAGTACGACGGATTACGTGTCCTCGGCAGTTATAGTGAAACGCCGTATTTCTGGAATCAGTCCTCACTCAGTGCGTATCATCCAAGAGAGGATGCACTCGTCAGTGGTGACCTATCGAAATATGAAAACTCAGTGACGCGAGAGACGTTTAAGTTAGAACTCAAGTACACACCACATACGCCATGGAAGCCATATGCATCCATGAAGCACGAACGTAAAGAAGGCACAACTTCGCTTTATTCATCGACCATTCCGGGTTACGCCAACGCGCCGGGACTCATACCAAAAGCCGTCGACCATGAAACCTTAAATACTCAAGTAGGAGTAAGCTACATAGAAGATTTGTGGCTGGTGGATATTGCGTATCGCGGCTCGTTTTTTAGAAATGACAAGTCCGCACTTTATTTCGGCAGCACTACCAATCCTTACGCTAACCACCTCGCGTATGAGCCTGACAACGACTTTCACCAGTTTACTGTCACGGGGAATTATCGGTTGAATCAACAAACGTTCAGTGGCCGCTTACTTTGGTCACAGACGTCTTCTGAAGGCGGGTTAAATCCGTTTCCACAGTCCCCCGTTAACTCCAATACATTCCATGGCGAAACCAACACTTGGCAAATAAGCGCGGATTACCACAACAAACTTTCGCGAGACACTGCTTTCGCCATTTCTGCGGATTATTCAGATAAAGACGATAACTCCGATAGAAACACCATCATCGGCTCGACGAGAGAAAAATACGACCACACCAAAACCAAACTGGAAGCAACACTCAAGTATCGTGTTACTTCTGATGTAAAAGTGAATACGGGTTACCATTTTAGACAAGATGAGCGAAGTTATGCTGATAGGAAACGTACCGATGAACAACGCGTTTTTGTTGGGGCCCAGTACCGACCAAATAGACCGTGGCAATTAGGCGGTAAAGTCTCCTACTCTTTTCGCGATGGCTCTGATTGGCAGGACGACAGCAGCGACTCGCCTAATTTGCGCCAATACTATTTAGCCGATAAAGAGAGGATTGAGCTCCGTGGCGACGGCGGCTATGACGTAACAAACGATGTCCAGTTACTTGCTGAGCTTTGGTACGGAAACGACGACTATGTTAAACCCGATATAGGTTTAAGCGAAGGAGAAGATTACGGCTACGATATCAGCGTCAACTTCAATTTACTCGACGGACTAAACGGGCATGTTTTTTACAATCAACAGGTCATCCGCTCCGAGCAACAACAAGCAAACTCTGACGTTGTCGGTTGGAATCGCTACACCACCAAACTCAAAGATGACATCACAACCATTGGCTTTGGTGTGAGTAAAGAGCAGCTACTAGACGACAAACTTTCTATCTCGTTTGATTACAGCTACAGCCAAGCTGATGGAAAATCTTCAACCACATCTGGTGGCTACCAATATCCTGATAACGAGGCGAACTCGTACCGATTTGAAGTCATCGCTGACTATGAAGTATCTGAAAATCAAAACGTGCAGCTTAACCTCCGTTATGAAGACTACTCAGAAGAGGATTACTTGTTTAATAACGAAACCGAAACGATGGGCGACGTTTTGCAAAGCTATGAAGGTTTATATGGTGGCGTCTATTGGAAATATCGCTTTTAAATACAGAGTGACGTGACAAAAAAAGCATCAGACGTTTCAAACGCCTGATGCTTTCGTATTTCAATTCTACTGCTGTGAGAAGTTGATTAAGCTTGGAAGCTCAACGGAATCTCAGCCAATTGGTTACCTTCGTTTGCAGGAAAGATAAGGTACTCGCCGTGGTATTTCACCATCGATTTGTAGTCCGTCACTTTATGCACCATAAAGCCCGCTTGCGCTGCTTTCTCAACAAACTCAGCATGGTTGCCACGTACAAACCAGCTCATTGGTTTGACGAGCAGTTCGCCGTCGAAGCAGCTTTCGCATTGATCTGCACATAGCGCCAAAGAGTTTTGACCTTCCGTGAAGATTTGGATTTTGCCACAACCAACCAATTGTTCAGAGGTAGAAACTTCCCAACCTGCTTGCTCCATCACATCTAAAAATGCTTCGACGTCAGAGTCTTTGATCACTTTTGAATCTTCATCTTCAGGAAAAAACTGAGCGTAAAAAGCGGAAATACGCTTGAAGATAAACAACAAACCAGCGTCATTACCCTTTGAACGACCCGCTTTTTGCCAACGTGTTAAGTCATCGCCTACGGCTCGACCGAAACGCTGAGATTTAAGTGCTTTGGTAACCCAGCGCACTAAATAATGGTTATTCGCAACAGGGGCATTGGCTAACTTACCTGAGCGATGCTCTTGATCTAACTCTTCAAGTGCTGAGTTAACTAAGTTTTGAATTTCTTTGGTGTAATTCGACATTACGCCTTTCTTCCTAAAGTCCAATAAAACAGTGCTGAAAGCACAGAACAAGCAAACATCACAATGATCATCGGCCACGCCACATTACCTGGTAGTGATGCCACCAGCGCGCCAACCAATGAGCCGATACCGAATCTTAACGTCCCCGCCAGAGACGAAGCTGTACCCGCCATTGATGGGTAGCCACTTAAAAGCAGCGCCATCGCGTTACTACCTATCGTCGACAATGTACCGATAAACAGCACAACAAAAGGTACGATGCCCCATAATCCGAAGTCCATTAACCAACTTACGAATAAACCAATCCCCGCCAAAAGTTGCACGAACAACCCAAAACGAAGCATGGCATGAGAGCCAACTTTCTTCACCAAGCGACCATTAATACTGGTCATGATGATCATCGCAACAATGTTCAAACCAAATAAATAACCAAAGTGGTCTGGTCGAACACCATATAAATCAATATAAACAAACGAGCCCGCAGTCAGGAATGCAAACATTCCGGAAAATGAAAACGCTCCAGAAAGCATCAAACCTATCGCTTCAGGGTTGGAGCATAATCTGGCGTAGTTTCTCATCGTAGTGCGAAAACGAAGCGGCTGACGATTTTCTGGTTTCAACGTCTCTGGGATTTTCCAAAGTACCAGTAGAATTACCACCACAGCGAAAATGGCTAACACCCAAAAGATCGAACGCCAACCAAACCAGATCGCTAGGTGACCACCTATCATAGGCGCAACCAAGGGTGCCATGGTGATCACTAAGGTGACGAAAGACATTGCACGGGCAAAGTCTTCACGGTCAAACATGTCACGCACGACGGCTTGGATAATGACCGCCGCTGCCGCGCCAGCAAAACCTTGCGCTGTTCGCACATAAGTCAATGCATCAATGCCGTTTGTGGTCGCACTCACTACCGCCGCTAATCCAAAGAAAAGCACACCCAAAATCAGTACAGGTCTACGGCCAAAACTATCGGCAAGCGGCCCGTGAATTAACTGGCCAATCGCAAAACCTGCCGTATATGCCGTCAACGTAATCTGAACCGCACCAGGCGCAACACCCAAATCCTTCGCGATGGTTGGCATTGCAGGCAAATACATGTCGATCGCCAAAGGCGTCAAAGCACCAATCGCTCCTAATACAAGAAACAATAGAAAACTGATTTGGGATTGCGGAGCGCTTTGCGCTTTTTCTGTCATTCTTTTACCTCTTGTTGGAGCCCTTTCGTCAATACTTTCAGAGCAAAGTGAAAATAACGGACGGTTCTCATATCGCTGAATCTAGAAGCCAAAGGCCTGTTCTATCAACGTTCGAGAATCATAAGGGCAAATATGTACCAAGGTGTGACCTTGACGAACTCGACATAGAAAAGCGTGTGAAAGCGAAGTGTGTTTATGGGAAATAAACACAATGCAGTAAAAATGATGAAATTGATTCCACCATTTACTCACCACTGCCGAAGGCTTTGCAATAAGAGTATGCATGGCTCAGCTAAATGCAAAGGCATATCACTCAGATGAGTAAGCACACCGGAATTGTCTAGGCACTAATTTTGGTAGGAAAATTAATTTTGAGCCAATTCCTACCAAAAAACTAGTTCCAATTGGGAACTAAAGAATTTCCCATGCCGATAATTAATTCCAAATAGAATCAATTTCTTCCTGCGTGAGGTAGCGATAATCACCAGGTTCTAGTGCCTCATCGAGTTCAATCGAACCAATACGCTCACGATGTAAGTACTCAACTTTATTTCCTAACGCCGCAAACATGCGTTTCACTTGGTGATACTTACCTTCCACAATAGTTAACAATACTTCATTCTCTGCCTCGTTCACGATCTCCAAACGAGCAGGCAATGTTGCTTCTGATTCATTGCGTAAAATGATGCCTTGTTCGAGCTTTTCCGCGTAATCTGGCTGAATCGCATCGACAAGCCAAACACGGTACGTTTTCTCACACTTATGCTTCGGTGAGGTAATACGGTGAGACCACTTACCATCATCCGTAATCAACACCAAGCCAGTTGTGTCGACATCTAATCGGCCCGCAAAGTGAAGGTTTTCAATTTTAGGCTCATCAAGCAATGCGAATGCAGTTTGGTTGTAGCCATCTTCATGTGAACAAACAAAGTCAGCAGGCTTATACAACATAATGTAACGAGGACCAGGAGCACCAATAACGCGGTCTTCCCACATTACTTCTGCACCTTCAGGTACTTTAAATGCACCACTTTTTTGAACCTCACCGTCAACGGTGATGTCACCACTTTTGATGATCTTTGTTGCCTGTTTGCGCGTTGCACCCAGAGCGTCACACAAATATTTATCTAAACGCATGAATACCTCATTGAATTATACCCAAGTAACCTCCAAATCTCGGTTTAAAGGTCACTTGGGTATAAAAGTCAGGTATTATAGCGTTCCTCGTTCGAATAGTTGAGCAATTTCACATATTTTCATGTACACACTTCGCCCTTATCAAGCCGACTCGGTTAAAGCAGTCATTCACTACTTTCGTAAACACTCGACACCAGCAGTGATCGTACTGCCTACTGGTGCCGGAAAAAGCTTGGTGATCGCAGAGCTTGCTCGCCTTGCGAAAGGGAGAGTGTTAGTCCTCGCTCACGTTAAAGAGCTGGTCGAGCAAAACCACGCGAAGTATGAAGGTTATGGTTTAAAAGGTTCCATCTTCTCAGCAGGATTGGGGCGAAAAGAAACTGACCAGCAAGTCGTGTTTGCTTCGGTTCAATCGGTGGTGCGTAACTTAGATTCGTTCAAAAACCAGTTTTCTCTGCTCGTTATTGATGAGTGCCATCGTGTGCCGGATGACAAAAACAGCAGCTACCAAAAAGTTATTACTCACTTACGAGAACTGAACCCAGGCATTAAGGTGCTGGGACTAACTGCAACGCCCTATCGTTTAGGAATGGGCTGGATTTATCAGTACCATACCCGAGGTCAAGTACGCACCGAAGAGCCTCGATTCTTCCGCGATTGTATTTTCGAACTGCCGATCCGTTACTTGCTCGACGAAAACTTCCTCACTCCGGCACGAATGATGGACGCGCCTGTTTTGTCTTATGACTTCTCGCAACTGAAACCCGCAAACACCGGACGCTACAAAGAAGCAGAAATGGACATGGTGATCGATAAAGCCAAACGCGCCACTCCGCAAATTGTTGAGCAAATCATGCAATATGCGAGAGAACGTCAAGGTGTCATGATCTTCGCCGCGACTGTCCGACACGCACAAGAGATCCACAGTTTACTGCCAGAGGGCGAAACTGAAATCGTTATTGGTGATACACCTACGCCGGAGCGCGATGCGATCATCCAAGCGTTCAAGAATCGTCAAATAAAATATTTGGTCAATGTTTCGGTACTGACTACCGGGTTTGATGCGCCGCATGTCGATTTAATCGCGATTTTGCGACCAACAGAGTCAGTCAGTCTATACCAGCAGATTGTAGGGCGAGGATTACGCTTATCAGACGGAAAATCAGAATGTTTAGTGCTTGATTACGCAGGCAACAGCTACGATTTATACCAACCTGAAGTCGGTGATCCAAAACCAGACTCTGACAGTGAAATTATCACGATTCCCTGCCCGGCTTGCGGATTCAATAACAACTTCTGGGGTAAATTGGATAGTAACGGTTTCTTGGTTGAACACTTTGGCAGACGTTGCCAAGGTTACTTTGAAGATGAAGACACAGGCGAACGTGAACACTGTGGGTACCGTTTTCGTGCCAAATACTGTGGTGAATGTGGTGCCGACA
>Ga0190280_1039_pt1 | contig 12228 bp, 9 predicted proteins | sample JAMX8_100Endo_L3_FD_131023 | JGI IMG/M metagenome (GOLD analysis project Ga0190280, IMG submission 131023) | Enriched cells of marine protists from Biology Centre CAS, Ceske Budejovice, Czech Republic - JAMX8_100Endo_L3 | ecosystem: Environmental > Aquatic > Marine > Unclassified | place: Czech...
TAAAATGACGTCTAAAAAAAATCTGATTTTATGTGCTGGGCTGGCCGTCGTTGGGGGAATCGTCTTCTCTCAAGTCACTATCCCACCAGCCTTGAGTTTTCTCATTGGTGTTATCGCTACTGCTTTTTTATTTTCATTTTCTAGCCAGACACCTTCTATTCAATCAACGGACTCGGATCCATCGACTAAAACTCTGTATGTAGGCAACCTTCCTTATAAGGCCAATGAGAGTCACGTTCGCGATTTGTTTGCTGAATATGGACAGGTCTATGCAGTACGCTTAATGAAAGATAAGCGCACTGGAAAAAGAAGAGGGTTTGGTTTTGTCGTGATGGCTGCGGCAGATGCCAAGCCAGCTATCGCTAAACTTAATGAAAAGGAATATATGGAAAGAACGCTAAAAGTGAGAATTGCGAACGATCCTAAACACCCGGATGGTGGTAAACCAGAACAGGATTAAAACCTAGCTTCTTTAAACAAATGTTCAGTGCATCTTCCTGCCAAGGAGTTGCACTGGCATAAATCGACTTACTTCCCTCTTCCGTATCCTCAATTTCATCACTTAATAGTAATGCTTTTACTCGACGTGCAATGGCTGCACCCGAATCAATTAAAGTAACGTCCCCACCCAAAGCTTGATGAATTTCCTCTTTGATTAAAGGGAAGTGAGTACAACCGAGCACCGCAACGTCTACTTTATCGCGAAGCGGAAGCAGGATTTTTGTCAGTTCGTCTAGAGAAACGCTGTTGCCTCGCAACTTCTCTTCGGCCATATCCACCAAGCGAGTTGATCCCAACAGCTCAACTGGTTTGCCTTGCGCAAAGTCTCGTATTAACTCGTGAGTATATTGGCGTGTTACTGTCGCCGGAGTGGCGATCAGCCCTACCCCTTTTGATGCCAAAAGCGATGCGGGTTTAATCGCAGGGACAACACCAACAACGGGAATCGATAGATTTTCACGTAAGGAAGGAAGCACTATGGTGCTTGCCGTATTACAAGCAATGACAACAATGTCGACTTGGTGTTCTTCGACTAATGAAGAGACCAGTTGGTTAACTCGTGAAATGAGTACCGCCTGATCGAGTTCACCATAAGGGTAAGCCTGATTATCGAATAAGTATAAGTAGTCAAGATGCGGCAATAGGCGATGTATCTCTTGGAATACAGAAAGACCACCAACACCGGAGTCAAAAACTAGGACTTTTTTCTTACTTGCTACTCGCACGAGCCTTACCTAAAGAACAGAAACGTTGCGATCATACTGCTTAGATTTGTTTTGGCAATGCTTTAGCATGGTATCTTTGATGGCTGAATCTATCTCCAGATTCTACATCTCGCTTCGTTAGCTCGATATGCCCTTGAAAAGACGGCGAAGACGTGACCAGTGTGTGAAATTCACCATTTTCCCCACAGGGATCAATTTGACTTGGTAATGACTCTATTAGGACTTTGTCATACCAGCGACCACACCACTCTGGAGGGAGAACACTTCCGTCGATGGTGATCAACATCGTTTGAATACCACGCTCTATGATTTCCATCGCTAGTTTGTCGCTGCTCTCCCCTAATAGCGGAAAGACGCACTCCCAGCCAGCAGGTTCAATATAGCTGCGTCGGTACTCGGCAATGCCATTGCAAAACATATCGCCAAATGCGACAGCTTCTATGTTCAGACCACTACTTTGTAATGCATTAACGATGGTCGATTGATAAATGTCGTTACTCGGAAAGACTTCAGGCAGTTCGATAGTAATGAGCGGAAGCGCAAGTAAGTCTGCTTGCATTTGTACAACGTCAAGCGGAGTTGCTTGGAAAGGGACTTCTTTCCCTACGTAAGTCGTGTACAAACCGACAACTTGATAATTTGGATTCTCGTTAAGGCGCTCAAGCGTTAATGTCGAATCTTTACCGCTGGACCAACTGATCACCACTTGCTTAGGTTTCGTCATTCGATTTTCCACCACAAAATATTAAAAACCGCCCGAAGGCGGTTTGTGTTCATTCACGATTAGAATTCGTAGCCAACGTTTAGATAGTACGCTCGCTCCGCGGCAGGGTAACCTTTTGCCATCTCATACTCTTTATCAAATAGATTATCGATACGAGCGCTAATAGAGGTCGACTCATTCGGATAGTAAGTCACAGCCGTATCAACCAACGAGTAAGAAGAAAGCGTGATATCTTGTGAAGGCCAAGTGCTGTAATCCACATCTGGTCGGTTACCTACATACTGATAGCTAACCGACCAGTCCACTTTATCGAAGCTCACTAAAGCGTTCCACTTATACATTTCTTTAGCGCGGCGCTGCAATTGATGCCCTTTATCGTCTTCAGCATCTTTGTAATCCGCACTCAACTGGTGCTGCACAATCCCTGTATCAAACTCAGCAACAAGCTCCACACCTTGGATATGTGTTTCACCATCGACATTCAAATATTTGTATGTGGTTGGATGGTAATCGATAAGATTCGTGATTTTATAGTCATAACCCGTTACGGACCAAAAAACGCCTTGGACATCACCGCTGAATGCTAGCTCCCAAGCATCTGACTCTTCCGGCTTAAGATCTTTCTCACCGTACGTTGGGTCATACTGTTGATATAGGTTTGGAGCCTTAAACGCAGTACCAAAAGAAGCTTTAACCCCAAACTCTGGCACAAATTGGTAACCAGCCGCTAAACTGTAAGTGAACTCACTACCGTATTCTTCGTTATCATCCAAGCGAGCACTGCCCTCAAGCATTGCTTTATCAATACTAGTGGTTGCCATACCAAACAGAGCGCCATTGGTACGATCAAACGTTTTATTCGCACTCTTGTCTTTGTAAGATTCGTTGCGCCAATCAATACCACCAGCAAACGTCGTATTGTTGTTTAACAAGTAACTGTTGGTCCACTGGACATTTTGCTGTTCAAGTTCATCTTCAGTACCTGAGTGTTTGCCTTTTGCTTGCTCATAGTTCCAAGACTTCTGTTTCTGTGCCGTTACTTGTAGTTCTGACATCACGTTACCAGACTGATACTTACCGCCCAGAGTGGCAGAAAGGTCGTCTTTTTCTGCTTCGTAATAACCGCGACTGCCGTAGCTGCTGTCATATTGATAAACATTTTCGTAAGCACGTAGGTTACCAAATACAGACCACTGGTCATTGAAGTTATGCACGTAACCTAGCAGACCATTCTTTGTATCAAAGCCATGGCGATCGCCGTCATTAACTCCCGGTACAGGACGAACGTTATAGCCATCATCACTTTCACTACCAAGCGCGATATTCAGTTGGCCGCTCTCTGTGACTTTAATGCCAGATGCCACACTCAATTCTTGGTAATCTAAGCTACCTAAACCAGCGCTTAACTTCGTTCCTTCTTCGTCAGCACGCGCAATGGTGATGATATTGATCACGCCACCAATCGCTTCTGAACCATAAAGTGACGCACGCGCACCACGCACGTACTCAATCCGTTGAACGTAAGTAAGTGGGATTTGGTTAAAGTCCACAGCGCCCTTCGCTGCTCGCGCAAAACGTACGCCATCAACCAGTACTAGAACTTGGTCGGAACTGGTACCACGAACAAATAAAGACGCTAACTGACCACGACCACCATTTTGTGAAACTTGAATCCCCGTAAGACGGCGCAACACATCTGGTAGGGTTTTCGCTTGAATGCGATCAATGTCTTGTCGAGTAACCACTTCGACATCTGCCAACGTACGGCTTTCGGCTTGCTCAAAACGGTTTGCAGTAACAACGATGGTTTCGTCAGTGGAGGTTTCTTGGGCCTGTAGATAAGAGACAGGTGAAAGCAGCGATGCCAAAGTGATCGCCAGTGCGGATTTTCTCATTGTATTGTCCTAAATCGCGTAATTCCTTCCGAGCCCTGTCATCATGACAGTCCAGTGCTGTGGCTCAGTTGTTGGCAGGTATTCGGACTCAAGAGCACGGGTGTACCGCCTACTTGCTCGACTTCCCACATAAACTAATGCAGTGTCTGATGAGCGTTCGTTCTCTTTTACCGCTGCGCGTCAGTTCTGGATTCACACCAGATTCCCATTTCAGCCATCTAGATTGCTAGATAACACCAACTTGAGGCAAATATTATTCAGCTATTGATTATTTGTCCAGCCAATATTGCCCTTATAAGTTGTAACGTTTTGATTGATTTTGCTTTCTACTCTGTCTGTACGCACTATCTTTAAATCAATTCCAGTACAAAACTGGACATCCTATTGAGATTGAATAAAATCTGCGCTCTTAAATTGAATGCACCATAAAAGGTAAGATCATGGCTACTCTTGATGTAAATCCACAACGCTACCAAGAACAACTGGCTGAAAAAGTCGAACGTCTCACGGATATGTTCGCGCCATACAACATGCCAGAACTGGAAGTGTTTGAATCACCAGAGCAGCACTACCGCATGCGTGCTGAGTTCCGTGTTTGGCATGAAGGCGAAGATCTTTACTACATCATGTTCAACCAAGAAACTCGTGAGAAGTACCGTGTTGACCAATTCCCTGCAGCAAGCCGTCTGATCAACGACCTGATGCCGCTATTGGTTGAAGCGATGAAAGACAACGACTCACTACGTCGTAAACTGTTCCAGGTGGATTTCCTATCGACACTAAGTGGTGAGATTCTGGTTTCACTGCTTTACCATCGCCAACTTGATGAAGAGTGGATTGAAAACGCGAAAGCCCTTAAACAGCGTTTAAATGATGAAGGCTTCAATCTAAATATCATTGGTCGTGCTCGTAAGATGAAGATTGTCCTAGACCGCGACTACGTTATCGAGAAGCTCGATGTAAATGGTCAAAGCTACATCTACCAACAAGTAGAGAACAGCTTCACTCAGCCGAACGGCAAAGTCGCAGAGAAGATGCTGGAATGGGCGGTCGACTGTACCCAAGAAAGCACTGGTGACCTACTAGAACTTTACTGTGGTAACGGTAACTTCTCGCTGGCCTTGGCACAGAATTTCGACCGCGTCCTGGCAACTGAGCTAGCTAAACCATCGGTGGTATCTGCACAGTACAACATCGCTGCCAATAAGATTGATAACGTACAAATCTTACGTCTATCAGCAGAGGAATTTACTCAAGCGATCGAAGGTAAGCGTGAATTCCGTCGTCTACAAGATGCAGGTGTGGATCTGAAGAGCTACAACTGCAACACGATTTTTGTCGATCCACCACGTGCTGGGATGGATGCCGATACTTGTAAAATGGTGCAAGGTTACGAGCGCATCATGTACATCTCTTGTAACCCTGAGACTCTAAAAGAGAACTTGGACATTCTATGCGAAACACACAACGTGACGCGTTTTGCTCTGTTTGACCAATTCCCTTATACCCACCATATGGAAGCGGGCGTGCTATTGGAACGCAAAGCGTAACCCACCGCGTCAAATACAAAAAAAGCGAGCTCAATGGCTCGCTTTTTTTAATTTGATTCGTTTTGCTTATTCCGCAGAAGTCTTCTTGCTGACAAAACCTAGCTTCTTACCAATCCATGCGAGTAAGATCATTGAAACCATGATCGCAAAGAAGTTTGAGCCTGCTTCTGGGTATTGCGCTTTAATAAACGCAGAGTGACCAAACGCACCTACGAAGAAACACGCCAAGCCAACTAATGGGATATCTTCTGATACCGGATTATTTAGGTACTCTTGGTAAAGAGCTTGTACAGCCAGTACGAGTGCAATCAATGGGAAGATTGAAAACGATACTTCACTCATGGTCAACCATGACAACAAAGCATCACCACACATACCTGCAACCAGTGCCAAAATCAGCGTTTTCTTTTCAGATTTATTTCCATTCGACATTATTCTATCCCGCCTTTTAATCGGTTACGTTCACGTTCTTTGCGATACCAATAGGCCCCTTTGGCTATCATTCGCAATTGCATGATCAATCGCTCGGCGAGTTCATCGCGCTCACGTCGATCTAAATCTAAAGCTTCAGCCCCCGAACTGAAAACCAAAGTCACAGACGCTTCTGCTTGAGTATACGCCTCTTCTCTGGTCACGCCGGTGCTCATTAAATACTCGGTTAATTCTGCCGCAAAATGCTGGATTTCTCGAGCAACAGCGGTACGAAATTCAGCAGAAGTGCCGGAGCGCTCACGCAACAACAAACGAAAAACGTTCGGACTACTTTCAATGAATTCCATAAAGGTTTCGACCGAGGTACGAATTACGCTACCTTCTTTCACAATACGTTGACGCGCCTGACGCATCAGTTGACGTAGTAGCAAACCGCCTTCATCGACCATAGTTAAGCCTAGCTCATCCATATCTTTGAAGTGGCGGTAAAAAGAAGTCGGTGCAATCCCTGCCTCTCGGGCGACTTCTCGCAAGCTAAGGCTGGAAAAGCTGCGATCCGCACTTAATTGACTAAATGCCGCATCGATCAATGATCGACGTGTCTTCTCTTTTTGCTGTGCGCGGATTCCCATCGATTTCATTCTTAACTTGCTCTTTTTCTGTAGGGTACAAGAGCCTCAATATAACGCAATTTGCTCCTACGGAGAAAGATATGTTGCTTCGCTCGCTCTGAGCGCGGAGAACGTTACTATTGGCATGCATCTAATTGCAATGTTCTCGATGCAATTTATAGACATACAACATACCAAATCATCCTTTTGTTCGATTCTGCGTGATCACTTCCACTCTCTAACAGGCATTACGTGTACCAATAGAGTAAATGAGTTAAAATCGCGCTAAAGCAATGTTAAGCAAATATAACAAGGAAGGCATCATGGCGCATGTTAATCACTATGACGTGATCGTAATCGGTAGTGGCCCTGGCGGAGAAGGGGCTGCAATGGGATTAACCAAAGCGGGACTGAATGTTGCCATTGTCGAGAAAGAAAGCAGTGTCGGCGGCGGTTGTACTCACTGGGGTACCATTCCATCAAAAGCACTGCGTCATGCCGTTAGCCGCATCATCGAATTTAATAGCAACCCGCTATTTTGCCGAAACAACACCAGCGTTCATGCAACATTTTCTGACATTTTAGGTCATGCCAAGTCGGTCATTGATAAGCAAACTCGACTTCGTCAGGGCTTTTATGACCGTAACTCATGCACACTTTTGTTCGGGACCGCGCGATTTATCGATAACTACTCTATTGCAGTGATGCAAAGCGATGGTACAGAAGAAATCTATTCTGCGGATAAGTTTGTCATCGCGACGGGTTCTCGTCCGTATCAGCCTAACGACGTTGATTTCTTGCATGAGCGCATCTACGACAGTGATTCCATTTTGAGCCTGAAACACGACCCTCGCCATATCATCATTTACGGTGCAGGCGTTATCGGTTGTGAATACGCTTCTATCTTCCGCGGCCTTGGAGTGAAGACTGACCTTATCAATACCCGCGACCGCTTGTTGGAGTTTTTGGATAACGAAGTGTCAGATGCGCTGTCTTATCACTTCTGGAACAGCGGTGTGGTAATTCGTAATGATGAGACCTATGAAAAAATCGAGGGCACAGAAGATGGCGTGATTATTCACCTACAATCTGGCAAGAAGATGAAGGCGGACTGTTTGTTGTATGCGAATGGTCGAACAGGTAACACCGATAAGTTGAATTTGGGTGCAGTGGGTCTGGAAGCGGATTCTCGCGGACAACTAAAAGTAAACCGTAACTACCAAACCGATATTGAGCACATTTACGCTGTAGGCGATGTCATCGGTTACCCTAGCCTTGCAAGCGCCGCTTATGACCAAGGGCGATTTGTCGCACAAGCCATTACGAAAGGTCAGGCAGAAAACTATCTGATTGATGATATTCCAACAGGTATCTACACCATCCCAGAGATTAGCTCTGTGGGTAAAACCGAGCAAGAGCTAACAGCTGCGAAAGTACCGTATGAAGTAGGACGCTCTTCCTTCAAGCATCTAGCTCGTGCACAGATCGCAGGGAAAGACATCGGCAGCTTGAAGATATTGTTCCATCGTGAAACCAAAGAAATTTTAGGGATTCACTGCTTTGGCGAACGTGCCGCGGAAATTATCCACATCGGTCAAGCCATTATGGAGCAAAAAGGCTCAGCGAATACCATCGAGTATTTCGTCAATACCACCTTCAACTATCCGACGATGGCCGAAGCGTATCGTGTCGCTGCGTTGAATGGTTTGAACCGCTTGTTCTAATCTATGCTTCTTGATAGCAAACAGAAAAACAGCAGGCTTGGACCTGCTGTTTTTATATCAACATTGTGCGAGGAAAGTATCCTTGCGCCATTGGTAGAGAAAGATAACCCCCAAACCAACACCCCGCATCAACATAAAGCTCGTCATTGCAAACCACAGCGCGTGATTTTCCCACTCGGCGAATAAGTAAAAGACAACGAAGAAACTGCTGGTCGCGACAAACATACTATTGCGCATGTCTTTGCCTTTGGTTGCACCGACAAAAATGCCATCCAATAGAAAGCACCACATCGACGCAAGTGGCATCACCACCAGCCAAGGTAGATACACCGATGCTTGCTGTTGTACCGCCTCAATTGAAGTGATCATGGCGATCAACTCCGGTCCCGCCAAACCAAAGAGCGCGGTCAGTCCTAAGCAAATAATCAAACTCCAAAAGAAAGTGCCGACAAGCGATGCACTCAATTGTTGCCTATCTTTGGCGCCAATCGCCTTCCCGACCATGGCCTCCATTGCATAAGCAAAGCCATCCATGCCATACGAGATAATCATCAGGAAGCTCATCAGAACCGCATTTGCAGCGACAACCTCATCACCAAAGCTCGCGCCTTGGAACGTCATAAAGCTAAAAGCCGCTTGCAGACACAAAGAGCGTAAGAAAATATCGCGATTCAATTTCACGAATCGCCCTAAACCGTGTTGAGTGCTGGCTAGCAACTTTTGAGGTGATGGTAATTGCCTCTCTCGCCAGGTTTTCCAGACACACATGAGACCAAAACCCATGCCTGAGTAGTCAGCAATCACCGATGCAAGCGCAGCGCCTTCTACTTTCCACCCCAAACCCATCACAAACAACAAATCGAGGGCAATATTAGTCACGTTGGTGATGATCACCATCCACATTGGTGCTTTGGAATTTTGCGTTCCGAGCAGCCACCCCAACAACACAAAGTTCATTAGCGCAGCGGGGGCACTCCACACACGGATAGAGAAATATTGCATACCGTAGTGTTTTACCTCCGCGCTGGCGTCACTCCAACCAAAGATCAAATCAGCTATCGGGGTATGGGCAATAAGGAAGACTAACGCAAACAGCAGCGCCATAAGTGAGCCTTGCATAAACACCAAGGCAAGTTGCTTTCGGTCTTCACCGCCATAGGACTGCGCCGCCAACCCAGTAGTCGACATACGCAAAAAACCAAGCAGCCAAAACGTCACGCTGATCATGGTGCTGCCCAACGCAACACCACCCAAATACCAAGCGTGGTCTAGATGACCAATCACCGCAGCATCGACCAAACCGAGCAATGGAACAGTAATATTCGACAGCACCATAGGTATCGCTAAAGCTAAGACCTGGCGATGAACTTGTGGGTTAGATAAAGGAGAGAAGATTGAATTTGTCACAGGCACCTCATCAGTAAGATCGACGAGTGTACCTGAGCGCTTAACGACTAGCCAATTACCACTTGATATGAACGAGGACTGGCGTGAGGCGATGCTTCAACATTGGAATCTTATTAAGCCAACGCTGCCAAGCTTTCCAACGAGAACAGAATCTATCGAATGGCGAGAAAGCTTTCACCCACTGTGCCCATGGTAACCATTGCAATATCTGTTCTGCAGGCGCTTCAAAGCCATGAGCATAACGATCAGAGCCAAGCTTTTGTCCCCATTTGGTTTCCGTTAAATCTCCTGCCAACACCATACACAGTTCAGCAGAGACAAAATGTCGACCCAAGGTTTGAATAAATTTCGCGACTTGGCGCTCTGTGCAATCGAGCAGTGCCATTTCACATAAAATGAGTACTGGTGCTTGCTCTGGAATGGCTAACGTCTCTAGCCACGACATTTCATCCACACTGCCACAGCGATGTTCATAACGTTCATTTTTGTGGAACAAGCGCTGACGCCATACCAAATTTTCCGTCACGTCCAGCTCTATCCAATGGCAGCGCCCATTATCCAAACGATAAAAGCGGGTATCTAGCCCAGCTCCGACATTGATTATCCAAGCATCGGGATACTGCTGTAAGAAATGACTAACCTGCTGGTCACAAAGCTGAGTCAGCGTCACGTGCAGCAATTGCTTCTGCGCAATATCACCACTCAAACAATCCGGCGCCATCTTACAGCTCAAACACGCTTTAGCAGCTATCGGATCGTACACCAAGCCATTGTCGACCATGCTTTCACGGCTACGCAATAACAGTGGTTTTAATAAATGGTTAGGAACTTGATGTTTAGACTGAGACATGGGCATTTCCTGCGCCAGAGAGAAAACATAGACATTGAAATAGATGATAATGAATATCAATTACATTATCAAGCTTATAAATTGCTCAAAACAAACAAGGTCAGGATGATAAGCAAGCTTTTAGAGGAAGTAGAACAAAGAGAAGAGAAAAGACAAAACAGCCCAGAAGAACTGGGCTGCTAAAACACACTTACATCCAATCGGTATTGCGAATAATACCAACGGCTAAGCCTTCAATCGTAAGGTGCTGAGACGTTAAGTCCACTTGAATTGGGGCAAACTCTTCATTCTCAGCATGCAGTAATATGGTTGAACCTTTGCGCTCCAAACGCTTCACAGTCACATCATCATCAACACGCGCAACGACAACTTGACCATCTCTCACGTCTTGGGTCTTATGCACCGCGAGCAAATCACCATCCATAATCCCGATGTCTTTCATACTTTCGCCATTTACACGAAGTAAGAAATCCGCTTGCGGTTTGAACATCGCAGGATCGACTTGGTAATGCGCTTCTACGTGTTCCTGAGCCAATATGGGCTCACCCGCAGCAACTTGACCAATCAAAGGCAAGCCCTGTTCGTCATTAGCGGCAGAGTCATCAAGTAGGATACGAATCCCACGCGATGCACCTGGGATAATTTCAATTGCTTGCTTACGAGCAAGCGCTTTTAGGTGTTCCTCTGCGGCATTCGCAGAGCGGAAGCCAAGCTCACGCGCAATCTCTGCACGAGTTGGTGGCATTCCGGTGTCATCGATTTTACTTTTGATCAAATCGAAGACTTGTTGTTGGCGTGGCGTTAACGGCTTCATGTCTCACCTGTCTTTTTATACAGTTAACTGTGAGTATATCCAGTAAATGCTCAAATGAAAACCCAATTGGTTGTTTTTTAATTTATTTGTGGAGTGCACTTCGTTTGCTGACTAAGTTCATTATTCATGCGTTTAAAACACCGCCTTTTCAGTTAATCAAAGTAAAGCAACAACTTAGGAGTTCGACTAATTTACAGCCAATAAAATTAAAAGGTTTGACCAGTTTCTGGTATCCTTGCTGCGCTTAAATTTTATCGCCTAGGCTTATTTCTTTTGCCGTACTCATTTCTTTTTCTATAGAAGACATGCAAAGCGGACACTGAAATAAGGTTAGGCCTGTTTGAATACCTATTGAGGCTGTGAACTTTATGTCTTCTGGACAATCATTTTCACGTTCATTACTAAAACTACCTTTATCGGTACTGGTAAAGGGCACCACAATCCCGTCGAACCCGATTGAAGATCTGAATATCGACCTCGCTAAGCCGATTGTATATGCCCTCCCGTTCCGCTCGAACGTGGATTTGCTGACACTGCAAAAACAAGCCATGAGCCTTGGTCTGCCTGACCCGCTCAGTCCGCTGGAAATCAATGGCAAAACGCTGAACCGTTTCGTCTTTATCGCTGCGCGTCCAACTGTGATGAACAACGATAATGATGTCCCAACCGACTCTGTCTCTCTGTTCACAGACTTGCTGGAACTGCATAAACTGGACAGTGAATTGGACGTTCAAATGATCCCTGCAACCGTGCTTTGGGGTCGTAAACCAGGTAAAGAAGAAAACCAAAAGCCTTACCTTCAGCCAATGAATGGCCCGCAAAAGGCGAAAGCGGTAATGGCAGCAGGACGCGACTGCTTGGTTCGCTTTAGTCCCGTGGTATCTCTGCGTTATATGGCAGACTCTCACGGTACCGACAGCGCAATTGCGCACAAATTGGCTCGCGTGGCGCGTATCCACTTCTCACGCCAGAAACTGGCTGCTTCAGGCCCAAAC
>Ga0190280_1041_pt1 | contig 12025 bp, 11 predicted proteins | sample JAMX8_100Endo_L3_FD_131023 | JGI IMG/M metagenome (GOLD analysis project Ga0190280, IMG submission 131023) | Enriched cells of marine protists from Biology Centre CAS, Ceske Budejovice, Czech Republic - JAMX8_100Endo_L3 | ecosystem: Environmental > Aquatic > Marine > Unclassified | place: Czech...
ATCTGATGACTGCATTAGATTTACAAGAACATCAAACGCTCCTAGAGTTTCATTTATTATTACAAAGTAGTTTTAAGGTGATCTTCAAAACATGCACCCACAGATCTACACCATCTCAATAATCTCTTAACGTCTAATACTATTACTCCATTTGTCTACAGGATCAGATTTTATACATCTCCTATCATGTCCCACCTCTCCTTTCCCCTCAACACACACACACACACGCACACACGCACATGCACAGCTACTTCCGAACGTAAGCCGTCAATAATCACATACATTTCTCTGTTTCTCTCGCTCTTGTGGCAATTGGGCAACCGACTTCCGAACGTAAGCCGTCAATAATCACAATCATTTCTTTCTCTCGCTCACCGAAAGACCTCGGATCTGGCCGAGTCGTTAAGGCAGTGCTCAGACTTTTCTGAGAGCGGGTTCGAATCATGCAGGTGGTGATTTTTTCGAAAAATTTCCACATCCTTATGGTACGGAGATTTCTACATCGAATTGAGGCAGATGAGCATGATCCAGTGTGTCGGACGGGCTCGCCTAGCTAGGCCGTTAATATTACCGCCATTTTTTCTCTCTCTCTCTTGCCAGCTTGCCACGCTGACTGTGTCTATGACCTCTGGCTATGAAACAAACTAACTGATCTCTCTTGCTTTGCCAGCTGCCACGCTGACTATCTCTATGACCTCTGGTTACGAAACAAACTAACTGATCTCTCTCTCTCTTTCTCTCTCGTGCTCGGAATTCACTATCTGAGCCGAATTGTAGCAGTGGGCACAACTGACTTCCGAACCTGAGCCTTCTATAGTCACATACATTTCTCACTCTCTCTAGCCAGATGCTTCACTGACCTCCATGACCTCTGGTTACGAAACAAACTAACTAATCTCTCTATGTCTCTCTCATTACCAGCTGCCTCGCTGATGTCCATGACGTTGGTTACGAAAAACACCAAAGATATCTCCTGTTAGCTCTTCTCCTGCTAGCTCTTCTCCTGCCTTTCCCATTATTCATTGCATCATTTCTTTCCCTATGTTGTGGGTGTTGGATTCCTCACATTTGCTTGTGTTGTATGTGGAACATGATAGAAGACTTCTTCTATTGCAGAAATATTGAAAAGGTATACAGAGGCTAAACGAAGTAGAACAAGATATGGGCAGTTCTATTTTGTTTTTTCTGCTTCTACGTTAGAAGAGCTGAAACAACTCTTTGCAGTTTTCCCGCACCTTGCATACAGAATATTCATGTTTCTTAATAATGAAGGAACAGCATTTTGGTATGTACCATCACATGAATCCTGTTGCAATGTGACTACCTGTTGTTATCCTCTTTATTGTGCACGTGTTTGTTACTTGTTCATTGTGGTAAATTTGTACCTAGCTCATACATATACTAATGGTCTAATTGAACAGCGTGGTGAAGGTTTTTTTAGAAGTGGTATTGGAGCATGCAGAATCCTTGGATGTCTTGGTTTATCTTCCATTCCTTCCCATCACATCTGCGCTAATGAAAGAAATACCTGATATAAGAGAAAAGCTTGTCCCATTACTGGTTCGCCTTAGTTGTATGGAAGTCTATAATGGCACTTTACAGTACAACTCATCAGGTGGGTCAAAACGATTGATACACTACTTGTATGAGGCACTGTTGAGTAATTCAGACTCTGCAGCTGTGACTGAGTTTGCGTCTTTGCGACAGGTGCATTTACAGTCCTTGCAGACATACATTACACCTGTACCTACTTCCTGTCACCTAACAAAGGAAGAGGATGGGGATAAAATATATGATATGAATCTCTCCAAGTTTTGGTGTCAACTTTTCGAGCATTTGTGTGCTCATCAACAGCACGTTATTAGCCATGTCTTGAAAACTACTTTATCGTTATTAGAAAAAGGAATCACGCAGAAAACAACAGAGCAAGAGAGCATGCATGGAGTTACGTCAGATGTAGGAAATGAGTTTGTAGAAGAATTGAAGTTGCTTTTGAGGCCTTTCCCTGAACTACTTCCATTAGTGAGCTTACTTTGTTGGGATACATATAGGACTGGTAACTTTGACAGACTCCAACAAGTTACAGGGGACCTATTTTCATCTCTCCCTCATTTGCGTGATACTACACCTTCCTCTAAGAGAGTCATTGTAGATTACTGTACATATTTGCAATATCAGCTTAGAAAAGCCACTTTCTGTCGCCATTTTACTGAGTCTATTGAGAGCAAAGTCAATATAGTGCAAGGTAAGGTTAGGGAACTAGAAAATTGCCAACCTCTACAACGTAATGAGAAACAGATACCTCCAGAGAAGCAGTCTCTATCTGTAACCAACGTACTTCATGCGTTTGTGAAGGAAGAAGCGTCTGTTCTATCTGTATTATCATCTCTACAGCCAACTATCTCTTGGGAACATTATGAAAAGGACCTCTTTGCTCTCTTTTCACCTTCAGTAGGTGATGGTTGGGATACACTCCAGGCGAAAAGTGAAGAGAAGTATACCCTTCTTGCTGTTCGTTTACATGAGATTTTAATAACCAGTCGCGAAAGAAGCTATGATCTCGTCCTTAATCATTCTGATATAACACAAGAACTACAGGTCTGTCTTTCACGCTCTTATTTCATTTTATTTCTCAACTATGGTGATGATTTAGTCTGTTACAGTATGTAGAACAATTGGAAATTATGTTCCATTTTAATCAAATTTATAGATATTAATAGGCAAGTGCGAGCAGATGATGAATGATATTGAAGATGTGAAAGTAAAGCAAACTCTATTAGAACTAGTTTTTCAATTTCTATTGCTGAACACTTCTTCGACTACACCAAATTTTGTTATGGCTCTCCTTACATTTCTGAAACAGTCTATTATGTCGTATCTGTGTCATGATAGTCAAAAGAGAGAAGAAACCAGTGGGAGTGAATTCAATGGCTGCACTCTTCGGCCAGGTTACAAGCAAGAGCTAAGCACCGATATAGACACTGATTTAGAAAGAAAGGATGGTCACCAACAAATTTCTCTTTTTGTTAAGCGGGCAAGGTTACTATTGTTACAGGTGGTTGACTTGGAGATGAGACTCAATGCAATGTCTCCATTATTCCGAGCTATGTTGATGCAGCAAGCACAAACATGTGGTCCTGATGATGATAGTGTTTATGATGCTGATGTTGAAGCTGATGATCCGTTGAAAGATCACCATGATGTACATATTGAAAATGAGAACCTTCGTCATGATAACCTCCAAAGAAAGGAAGAGAAGGAATCACAAAGCAAAGGAGGGTTACAATATACATTAGTACAACTACTTGAAGCTTCTCCAGATACGTTATTACTTTCATGTTTGAAACAGAATAGAATCGCTCATGCTCATGAAGTAATGTCTTTCTTTTCTTCATCTTCTTTTTCGGCATCTTCGACTATCTCTATAATGGCCACCATCAGTACCAAGATACGCTCCGAACTTCAACTTTACGAGCTACATTCGGTTGATCATGTTCTTCAGCAACATGAAGTTCAATCCATGTTCGATATCCTTTTTATCCTGCTTATTTGTGCCAGCGAATTCGTTTGTGTTTCTGTATGTCTGTGTACACTTATGCAGTTTAAGTTGCTGAATTGTGAACATATGTTCAGTGCTTGATATACTCAGCGTTTAAAGTTTTTCTGTCGTTTATTTCAAATATTCACTTTAACTATTGTTTGGTGTACCTCAAGTAGCTAAATTAATGAACAATACTCATAAGGACAACCTTTCAAGTCTAGAAGCTTCAAAGTTTACAACTAATACCTATCTATCTAATACATATATTTCTACTCCTTCTATAACCCCAAATATCCCTAGTTCTGACTCTGTGTCACCTTGTTCAATGATGGGTTTCACGTTTCCATCACTTGATATAGCCGATGAAACCGTAAGCATTTTTGTTGATATTCTATTTCGTCATGTGATACTACAACCTACGCTACCAACATGGACAAATGACATGATTTTTCAAATCAAGAGGACTCTAAAATCTTCACCCTTTACCAAACGTACGTTAAATTCTACCACACTATGATTAATTCTCTTACGAGTGCTGCTTACCGCTCAACAATTATAGGATTGCTTTGGTTTCATGAATTACTAGAGACGCTCATCTCTTTTGTCCCCACTTCAAGCTATGCTTCAATCTCTCACCCTTCTTCCATACAGAAAGGACGCCCTTCCCGAATTGAGGTGTGGCTTTTACAACATCTTCCTATTACACTCTCTACTAGTCCCACAGAGCTAAAGGCGCATCTCGAACTTGACCAATTTCAGAAGAAGGTTGCTACCGTGCACAAATACTATCTGCTTTTACTATGCGTATTCCAAAGGCACATTTTTTCCACATCCAACGCGTAAATTTTGTTGCTAATGCTAGTATGTAAAGCTCCTCCAAAATCTGGAGACAAAAAGTTCTGACTTTAGTCAATATGTTTCTCATCAAGGTACGATACTATGCTTTTTTTGGGGATAGATGTGTGTATACTGTGTGAGTGTGCATGTGTTTGGTACACATCCAGAAATTGAGCCTGAATGCTAAGAAGTTACTATAGGAACGTCTTACTTGGAGTATATGCTTCAGTATTTGGTAAGAGTGTGGCGTTTATTACAAGATGGTGTAACTTCAGAAAAGTCTGAAAAAGATTTCTTCAGGCTCTTAGAGTAACTTTCTATGCTCAGTGTCAGTAAAAGTTACAATTTACTGTTTCTAACTAACAATATACGATAGGAAGTCTCCAGCCACTTATCTTTGTGGGTTAATGTTTCATGAACGGTTGCTCTCTTCTTCACAACACCTATTTGCTTTTATACTCTCCATCTCTTCGCGCTCTTATCTAGTATCACCGTGATGAGGAGTGCTGTTGCATCTAACATACTTGTTAGCGATTATGACAAAGCCACCAAGCTAGCCAAAGAGTTCAATATTTCAATTGTAGATGTTACACTCTCTTGTTTACGTCAGATTGTTCTTTCGCACTCACCACTAACTTCCCCATCTCATTCTCTTATACAACCAGCTTTTTCAACCTTATTATCTTCTCTCCCTTCTTCAGAAATGGCACTTACTTCAGAGTTACTCCAATTTTTGGCAACTACTCTACCTCAAGAAAATGGTAAATGCTCTGATATTGATTCTTCCATTCATGCAATGGTCGTCGTATCTGTTGCTTGCTTGCTATGTAATGTCCAATTTTCTTTTCCTTCCAATAGTTCAGAACGTAAGGCTTCGAGATTATGGTTTCCTCCTTCCCCACTTTCTGCAAAACTTCTTTTGTATGCTCTTCAACATTCTGAGGTATTGCCAACCTTTTATGATTTAAGAATCTAAACCATCACGCTGGATTGTTGTATGTGTATCATTGTGTATGGCTCCAAATCTTTATGTGTTTTACTACTAGGGAAATGTGGTAATACACCGATGGATCTTTCAGCTTGTACATGCAATGGTACAGTTTTCTCAACGGATAGCAAATCAAGGACAACCCTCAGTGTACCAACACCGTAATTTTGTGAAAGCCTACAATTTGGTACGCTAGTTTACTACATCGTGTGCACGACCAAGAATAACATTATACGTGGATCCAGTTCTGCTTACTTTCAGCAACTGATTTTCAAGTAGGACACAAGCTGGCCTAGACTCAACGATATTCCCATTAGATTGGTTGAAGATCAACAGCTATTGGCATTGGTATGGCACTTCAGGTTCTTTATTGGGTTACTTACTTCAATCCCTTGTGTTATGGAAAAACAAATTGTCCCTGTGCTCATCATTGGATTTGCCTTTTGATATTCCAAGCTTGTTCAATCAGATGGCCCCACTGCCCAACAGTCTTTCTGGAAAACCTTCGTTGACAGACTCATTTTGGAGCAACGATTTTCTGAAGCCCTTGAACGTTTTATTCACCCACTTCTCACCTCAACCTTTCACCCAGCTTTCACCTCAACCTTTCACAAAAGAGTTGCAACAACCTTGCTTTGTTTTAGCGCTTCTCATGTTATTTTTGTAGTAAATGATAAGTATGTGGCTACTCAAGCATCCGACTTTGTTCTTCAGATGCTTGTGGATCAGGCTGAAGACAAGGTTAGTTGTGGAAAGCCTCTTTTGTACTACATGTCTGAATGGATTGTCACTATCTCTTAGACGCAAGTATACTGGTATTTGATGCGTTTTGAGGATAAGGATGCTGCTGCTGCCAATGTATTAGAGCTTCTGTTTCATTGGCCCATTAACATCTGCCTCGATCTATTGTAAGCGCACCTTCAACAAACGTAATACCGTTTTACTGTCCCACTACCTTCATTGTGCCTCCTTCCCAGGTGGCAGCTCTCCATAACCTATGTTACGAAACAAACTGAATTCCTTTCCTAATTGAGTATTAATCAAAGTATAACAATTAGATATATGTGCAAGTGCACTCGGAAAGATAAGCAAATAGGGAAAGATACGTTACGGGAAGTGAAAGTTCAGTACGAACGTCTTTTGCTTTATCGGGATATGCTTTCTGCTAATCCGGAATATGAGTCCTGGCAATCTGTAAGAATACTTATTCTACCCATGTCATTCTATCCATTGCACAATTCCTTCACATTTACTGTTCGCGTGTATAACTTGTTTCTAGTTGGCCATAGCAATGGAAAAGAACCCAGTCGATGCAGTAGAGATCTTCTTAGAGCTGAAGGAGTTTGAAATTGCCCGTAGAATAGTATCACGTATGATTTATTTATTATCGTTTATGTTCTTGCAATTCAACATGTTCTTCTGACTTTGATAATTGTATGTTGGTTGAATCAAGTGTTCCAAGTCGAGTCACACAAGAAGTATGTGGAGGAATGTTACTTGTTGGACTGTTTAAGAACACGAAAGTTGGACAAAGAGTTTGTTGCTTCGCTCTTGTCCTCCCTTGGCAAAGATTCCATTCCTGGTTATTCCGCACTCCAAGCCGTGCAGTGCACAGTGTGTGAACTCATTTGATAATTTTTGTTCCAGTTGTAGAGTGCATCATTGAGAAGGTTGAAGATTTATCCACGAAGTTGTTTCTTATTCAGCACTTGCTCAGCCCTACTGTGATGTACTTTAACCTACACTGATGATCGAATCACTTCAGACGATACCAAGTCAAAAAGCTCCACTTGCACAACATATGCATCTATCGCACAAATATAAATCTATTGAAACTAATTTTGCAAGTATGTCAATGTCGCCAGAGGATATTCAACGTTTTCATAAATTAGAACTGGGTATCAAGGTAATATCTACTCAAAAGAACTAATTCCTACAGCGATCAAATTTCAACCTTCTCGCCCTAATCTGTTGATTATTGTTTTTAGACTCTATCATCTCTTCCGGAAAGTATTGCAAAACATTATCGTCATCTAGTTCATGCTCCATATCTCATTTTAGAAAGTCTACTGAGTAAGTCTGATATACATAGTGTGTATTCCGTAGACTTATTTTTAAATAGTGCAGGAACATGTCAGTGAGCTACGTCCATTGTTATCTGCTTTACCTAACTTACGGAATGATGAACTGTTCACCTTGTATGCCAAAAAGGCACTTCAATTCCAAATGGGCAATAGCATTAGTCTAACTGCATCGCCACTTACATTTACTTCTTCTACTGCTACTTCCGTACCTTCAACCCGTTCGTTGTCTACAGTGCCAAATACCGGTATTACTCTTACCACTAAACGAAGAGTACCGAGTCGTTATCATCCCAAAAGTTCGCCGAGAGCTCGTCAAACCATCCCTACTGCTTTTACCAGAAGTAATTACCAAGAAGAGCGTTCAGTCTCAAGATCTGCTGTAGCCACATCGCTTGCCAATACGAAAAATAATACACATCGAGAGGAAAGTGTCGAAACGGTGACATGTTCTACGTCTACATCAACCTCTACTTCTAATTCGGCAATGCTTACCACTAAAATTGACGCGAATGAAGAGAAACAGTATCAAGTTTTGTCCGGTACAGGCTCATCACGACCTTTTCACTGTTTAAAACTCTTCATTTACGTTTGATTGACACTGTATTATTTCTAGGTGACGCAGAGCAAGACTTACAAATACGTGCTGATCATGAGTATAAAAGTGCTCCAAGCTGGAAATTAGCTCAAGTACTTTTAGAGCTATGTAAAGATAAGAAGCAAGCAGGTGATGCGTGCTTGACGATTTGTGAAATCTTGAGCCAAAAAGTTACTTCGGTTTGTAACATGACATATCATTGTTTTTCTTCTTTTTCTCTTATCCTCCTCCTCCTTCTTCTTCTTCATATTCTTCTTCTTTATTTCTGTCTAAAGAGTAGCTAGAACCTGACTGTATATACTTTATATTTGTCTGCATATCGTGTTATGTTTTCTGCATGAGTATGGTGATGTGCCAAGGTGAATGAGAGTATTGATCCATGAAAGTATGTGTGTTCATGATGTTGTGATGAGCAGGCAACAGCTACTGGTAAAGGACATAACCTTTTTGTCATCAATCTTATTCAACAGCTTCTTTACTTTGCAAAAACGCGCTACTTGCAAGTAAGCTTTGGTGGTGGTGTTGCACTATGTGATTCGTACCTCAGTCGAGTTGAACTCATTCAGGTTTGCGTACAAGAATCCTTTTGTCATCAAGTTCTCTCACTGTCAGTTTGCTTTGTTTTTAGTCACTGTTGTATGCAAATGTTAAAGTTACTATAAGTTTGCGGAACCTTAGTAACCCCCATGTCGCCCGCCAACTTAGAGATAGTCTTATCAGGTTTGGTTTTTCATATTCTTGTTTGTATCAATGGTTGAACAACTTGTTCTTACTATTTACATAGAGAAGATCGACTCCACTTAGCAATGGAAGTTGCTACAAAGTGTAATGTGGAGTCCGCACCGGTTTGGAGTGTTTGGGGGTTGCGCCTACTACGTCTTGGCAAGTACACTGAAGCCAAAGAAAAGTTCCGACACTGTTTGGTAAAGGTCAAACTGTTTTTACTGAGCTTAAGTGTTTTTTGTTTAGGTGTTATCTAATGGGGCCAGGACAGGTGAACAAGGCAATAATAGACGTTTATTACGGGAAATTGTGGAAGTGCTGGAAGAAACACCTAGCGTAGACCCTAAACAGCTTTTGTCGTTGACTAGACGTGCCTTAAAAACCCAGCAGTTCCACTTGCCTGCACTTGCACATTTACATGTAAGTAGACTTCTGCAGATACATCTTAGAGTGAATTTCATTGTTCTAACGTAGTAAAGGCACCTAATCTCCAAACACGATCTAACACGTTAGATGCTGAACGTTATATGCAATGTATCTATTACTTGACAAAGTATGGTACACACAGATTACTCTTATCTTTTTGGGTAATGTTCGCTCATTGTACTTGGACAGCGCTAATTATTTTTCATTTTATGTATTTTATTTTGTATTCCACTGTGTTTGTATGAAATGCTTATCTTCTGAGAATTGATATTGGCGACTTGTTTTGGTTATTGGTTGGTGTGTGAATCAACGCACAGTTGAGACATCGGCTTGTACTTGATGCATGTAGATATGTAATACAGAAACAGCTAAGTGAGAAAATATTTCTGGACGAAGTGGGTGCATATTGTATCACTCATGATTGTCTAAGTGAATTGTTCGAGGCAATGCAAAAAATTGGTTTGTGTTGTTCATATGATTCATAAATAATCATTACTTATTAGACTCTTCACTGGATTCTGTACGAGGCTACATGCTTGCACTTTGTAAATGGCTGGCTGAGAAGAATGCACTGGAGACTCTTATTAGTGTTCAGCAGTTCCTCTGCGACTACTGTAGAGCTGCGTTGACTTGTATTCAGGTATGGGGTATGTTTGGATTTCAGATGTCTGACTGTTGTCGTTTGTTGAAGGTATTTACGAGGTGTTCGTCAACAAATAAGCGTATTCACTTGCTCCAACGGGCTAAAGTAACCTCATCTAATCGTCAAATCATTTAGCATTGTGGTGAAAGTGAGATGAATGACATTGGTTCATTACTAAAAGTCAGACACAGTAAGATGAGACAAACAAAAGAGGAAGAGAGATAATCGTGGTTATTTATTGAGTCATTGACAGATATATTTCAACAATTCAAATAACAGTTTGCTAGGAGTTTCTTGTAAAAAGTTTAACTGAAGGAAGCAACAGACGAGAAAAGGGCTCACAGCTTCTTAGTGAGAATCAAATTACAGCTCATTTAAAAACTACCAATCTACAAGTTGAGGTACTTTATTGTATCTGGTTTACATGTTTTTTATGATGGCTTTTGTGTAGTTAACAAAGTTTTTTCAACCACATATGGTTAGTATCTCAGAAAAGATTCGCAGTCAGTCATTATTTAACTCGACTGCTTCTAGATGTGCATTGACAGAAGAGGTTAGTTATCTTATTATTTTTGTGTTTTTGAAATTCCAACAGGTTTTATATCTTGGTAATTGTGATCTTGCATTTCGTATTGCCCAAAATTTTCGACTTCCCATCACAACCATTTACTTGAATTGCCTTACACGCTTATTACGTTCAAAGCAAACTGCTCAAGCCCTTAATATTCTCAAGTCCATCAAAGTCCGTCTCAACTGTGTTATGTTCTTGAACTTCTAGCTAATAGTTTTCTGAACAGGATACGTTAGTATATACCGAGCCTAATGACTGGGATGAAGTCGTCATAGGATGTATTCAAATCCTTGCTATAGAAATGGATAACATAAAGACTGCCGGTATCCATCTAATTCTTTTTCATCACTGACCTTGGTTCAGAAAAGCTAGTTAGTGAACTTGTGAGCCAGAGCAGTGAAGTAACAGCACTTCTGCTTTGTGGGAAGTACAAAACAGCGTATCTTTCAGCAGTGAAGGCAGGGAATATAGGACAAGTTCTGACCATTAAACGAGAGGCAGAAAGGACATCTGACATAAGGACTGCTCAATTGTGTGCCACGTACTTGAAAAAGAAAGGCCAAATAGCATCAGATAACTAGCAACAACAGAACGTACATTTTGCTAAGATCAAACACAGATGATAAATATTTATCTTTGCATAAATTACAAAAACTTTTTGTTGGTACAGTAAGAATCACGCCCATCACGATGTGCTTTCGGTTGCATACTGAACAGATGGAATATTTGTGGTGTTTTCTGTGATGATATCCATTCCGTGAGCTACTATTGAGGCTATCATAGTTGCAATGATCACTCCTGTGATCCAGTTGATTGCCGCAGCCAATAAACCAAATTTAGTAGTCAACTGATCTTCTTCAAGGACATACATAATTGCTATTGTTAACAAAGACACCAATGTGGTGTTAAAAACCTATATTGTTTTACAAAATAACAATAAGCACTTGAATTTACCGCTAATGCAGCCCACTTTTGGTGTCCAACTGCATCTTTAACATCGCTTTTTGTTCTTGCTAAAAAGGCGGCAACAAGTAGAGGAGCAAGAAGAAGAACCTGTGAAAGTTAGCCTGAAAGAAAAGGATGAAGAAACAATACCAAGAGAGTCCATTCAATGATCAGAAAAATATCGAGGTGTTCACCATCACACCTAAATACAATATCACGATTACTCCTTAATTCATCTTCCTCCAAAGGAAACACAACTGTCCAAATCGTAAGGATGATCTACCTTGCAGTGAGAAAACAGATTGACTATACGTTAATTTATACCAGCTGAACGACAACAATAGGAAGGCAAAGAGTTGATAGTAGAACCCAGAAAGAAGTCTCTTGGAACTTATATATTCCCCACAACCGAGATTCAAAAGCACTTCTCGAAGTCAAAAAATATTTACAAAATAACGAAGTTACCCTAGTACAAGAACGCTTCCAAGCCCCAATGTCCAAGGGATACCCTTACATAGTGCATCTGTTGGGTCCGGGATAAGGAGGAAAACCGTAATGCAAATAAGAACACACCCCACGGATATCCAAATGTAGTACCAAAGCCATTTATCTGTGCTATGTTAGAGCAGAGGAAGGACACACATACTACCATGACGTATAAGCGCCAGCATT
>Ga0190280_1043_pt1 | contig 11825 bp, 10 predicted proteins | sample JAMX8_100Endo_L3_FD_131023 | JGI IMG/M metagenome (GOLD analysis project Ga0190280, IMG submission 131023) | Enriched cells of marine protists from Biology Centre CAS, Ceske Budejovice, Czech Republic - JAMX8_100Endo_L3 | ecosystem: Environmental > Aquatic > Marine > Unclassified | place: Czech...
CCAGGTATTTCTTCGAAGGAATCTACTTCTTCACCAACAAAGTAGGTATACTGACCGTTTTCATCAGTTTCATATTCTGTATAAGTGCAATAAGTTGTTCCTGGCTTTACTCTGCACACTATTTTTTGACTCAAATTATTTTCAAAATAATTACCTATTGTTTGGCCAATTTTTGCTGTTTCTGGATTAGCCCCTAAACTATTGCTAGTTCTGGCTGTAATGCCGACTAATTTTATTTCACCTAAAGATTCATTTGATTTTTTCATTTACATATCTCCTTTGTATTCAAAACATTCAAATTCTCCAACTTTGCTAAAGCCAAGGCGTTCATAAATACGATACCCTGAATCACTTGATGCAGATAATGTAATCGTTTTACAGCCGATTTTTTTTGATGATTCTATCAAAAATATCATCATATCGCGGCCATAGCCTTTTCCGCGCGAATGCTCGTTAGTGATTAAGCTGAAAATACCTGCACTGTCCTTGCGACAGAACAAAATACCTATGGTTACAGGTGTGCCATTTTCGTATCCAACGAAAAGTTTTTCATCTTTGTTAAGGAATTTCCTATCTATTTTGTTATAGAACTCATTTACACAAGAATCGTATACTTCTAGAACTTTTAGAAAATCACTAAGCAAAAGATTATCCGTCACAGGAGTAATTTTTAAATCTGTTTTTTTCTCGTGTAGAATATTAGTTGCAGCATTGTAAATCATAGCATGTTCAGTGGCTTCAACTTCTAGCCCAGACTGAAGTAAGAGTTCTGTAACGTCTTGCTTATAATCAGTTGGAGGAACCCACCATGCAAATGGTTGACCTGAGAAAGCCTTCTTTATCTCCTCGATAGAATCGGATATTTTAAGCGACTTAGGTGATCCATAAGCAATATTAAACATACTGCTTTTAAGTCCGCAGTTAATAACTGTAACACCATTAATTTCTCTTATATCAAAGCCAAGTAGCTTTGGCAGGCATGTAAAATGACCTAGATGATTTTCTTCTATAACTTTTAGAGATGCTGCGTCCTTGGGACAAAGAGCATTATTAGGGTTTAAGTGATTCACCATGACTTACCTCCCCAGGATATTCCACCATCAATAGTGAAATAGGATCCTGTAACGTACCCGGAGGCTTCATTGGACGATAAACACATAATTAGTCCATCCATATCGGTTGGATCAGCAATATCGCCATAAGGAATATGACTAATAATTTGATCAACGCCTGGACCATTCATAGGTGTCTTAAACCATCCGGGAGATATGCAGTTAATGCAAATTTTATGGGGTGATAATTCGCCCACTAAAGTTTTAGTTAAATGAATCACAGCAGCTTTTGATATTGAATAAGCACATCCGCCCGTAGCAGGAACCGAGTCGCCATTAACACTGCCGATATTAATAATCGAGCCATGGATCTTATTGTTCCTCATATGGTTGACAGCCGCCTTAGTGACACACCAAACACCTATCAAGTTAGTTTGGATTGTTGACTCAAAATTATTGTTTTTATCTTCTTCAAATATAGGTATTAAAATACCTATGCTCGCATTGTTGATACAGATATCCATTTTCTCTCCAGCCTTTTCCAACTCAGAAAAGCAACTAACAACTGAGTTTTTGTCAGCAACATCCATTTTAATAGCCTTAGCATTGTCTAGCTCTGAAACTAAATTTGGCAACTCATCTGTTATCACCGATATGAAATCTTGATAGGGAACCTTACAAAGTAATTTTTTAGGCGCATCACCCACCAACGTAATGCTAGCTAAAAGAACCTGCGTAATCAGCAAGGCCAAATCAGACATTTTTTTGCTTGGCCATGGTTCAATATTGCCTTTTTTAAAATCTTCTCGTAGCCACTCACCATATTGAAAGTCAAATTCCGGTGGATATTGCCAAGGGTTAACAGCAGATTTTTCAACTAGCGTCATTTCTATAGGTGGTTTGTCATCTTGCATATAGATGCCAGAAATTTCTAGCAGCCCCATTGTTAACTTGGATTTTTCTTCATTAGTTGAAGCTCGATCAAGAATTACAAACAAATCAATATCGCTATATTTTTGCAATCCTCCCACCACGTAAGAACCATATAAATATACTCCCAGCAGATCTGCCAAGGGGATATTTTTTATAATGCTCTGTGATGAAACTAACCCAATTTTTGTCTGTTTTTCCGAATATGGACCATGCGCTGAATAACGCATTACATCTTTATTGCTAAGTAGTAGAAACAATTGATTTAAATCAGTATGTTTTATCTCTCTTATGATAAGATTGTCTGTATTTATATTATCCATTGTCACTACCAACCGATTTAATTAAAGTATCTATTTCATCAGTGGCACCTGGGAAATGAATTTTAATTTCATTACTTTCAGGTAGATATTCTATTTCAAGATTTTCTTCTAAAACAAAAAAGCGCTTGTTAGCTCCTTGATAGAGCCTTTTCTCAGACTTAAAATTATCATCACGCAAATATAACGTATTATCTTTGCTGATTATCTTAAGACCGTATTCATTGTTTTTGTAATAGCCTTGAATATTAGGATAATTACTCTCTGAATATTTTATAGATTTTTTTGCTATCTTCTCAAACCCAGGTAAATTGTACGTGTCAGCAATACCATTAGTGATTGCGTTCATAAGATTGAAGGCGGTATCATGATTTATCATAATGATAAAAGCTTTCTTTAGTTTTGGATACGCAACCATTCTAGAAATAAAACCTTCATTACGACCATCATGACTAAATGATAAATTATTACCTTCTCCCTCTAAAAACACACTCAATCCAGAATACCCTTTACTGAAAAAGCCTTCTCCTCTTATTTGTTTATTGAACATCTCATCTTGCAAATTTTTACTAATAGGATAGTCGTGACTTCCTTCTGCGATGTTGAACATAGCTATTACAAACTTAGCTAAATCGCTTGGTGTGGTCCATAAGCCTGCTGCGGATTTTTCAGGGTAAACGTGATACTTTCCTGCAATTGCATTACCCTCTGCATCATGTCCTTCTGTTGCTTTAGCTTGCAGTTCTGAAGGCAATGGTTGTTTAAAAGTACTATCACGCATACCCAATGGCTCCAGTACATTTTTCTGCATCCAATCAGCATAATCTTCGCCTGTAACATCTTCTAAAACAAGCTGAGATACGGTTGTGCCACCTCCAGAATACTGAAATTTTTCTCCTGGATTATAAATAACTTCAACAGGCTTTGTGTTCACCACATCAGAGGTGCCATTTAATACTTCAAGGGTGGAAGGAAATTTTTTATTTATTTCATAACCAGGAAAGCCTGGCACGCTGAATCCAGCACTATGAGATAATATTTGCCGCAATGTTATTTTATCTGTTTCCTTGTAATATTGATTGTGTTTTATTTTCCAGTTTTTTAGATACTGATTTACATCTACATCAAGTGAGACTTTGCCTTGGTTAACAAGAGTTAATATTCCAAAAACATTAAGCGTTTTACTAATCGATCCCGCTTGGAATAAAGTATTATGATCAGCGTTATCCCCATAAGCTTTGGCTACATCGATAGTAGTCCCACTAACAATAGCAAGACTAACATTTGATACTTTATAATGCTGCATGCGTTGCTCTAGATTCATTGTATCAGATGAACCTGCAAGAACAACAGGACCTCTTAGAGCATCTTCAAACTTAATTTCATTACTATCAGAGCACCCACTCGTCATAAACAATACCATCATTACCAGCATAGCTTTTGAAAAAACTATAAAATGCCTACACATATAACCTCAAAAATTCGTTAGCCAGTATTTGCCCAGCTCAAATTAAAAAATCACTTGCATTGTATCATAAACTGTGATAACAGCCCAGCGAATATTCTTACTCTGAGTACTCCGCATACCACTTTTCAAAAACGAACCTCAAAATGCCAAAATCGAGAAAACCAAGTAAAATCAATGGCTTTGGACATGCGTACCTTCACGACCGACGTTCGCATGTAACGGAGAAACGGAGAGCAAAAAGGGAGAATTTGGGGTATTTTTGGTGATTTTACGACTCTCTAGGTACGCATATGTCGGGTGACTGAAACGCGCTAAAGCCCATGAATACTGGGGTTTTGAGGTATCTTTATAAACCAAAAAAATCCAGCAAAAACTTTTCGAGAATTAAAAACTGGCGGAGAGAGAGGGATTCGAACCCTCGGTACGCGATAAAAACGTACACACACTTTCCAGGCGTGCGCCTTCAACCACTCAGCCATCTCTCCCAGAATATCAAGATTATCTTATCATTAATTGAACAATTGTACCATAAATTGTTTTAATATGGGTATCAAAATTATTGAGACTAATTTGAACGTAATTTAAACATTAATAATGTTTTATGTGCTATGCTAGGAATAGAAATAGTAACTGGAGTAAGGATACATGATAAAAATTAAATCACTACTGAGTACAATATTGCTTATTGGAAGCAGTGTTGCTTGGGGAGAATCTAAAATTGACAAACAATTCACCTGTAAATTAATTATGCAGAAAAATTCTTGTTGGCATGACTTTGAAGTATGGAGTACAGTAATTGAAAAATTCTCTGAGGTGAAAAAGGCAGATATTTACCTAAAACCAGGTAAAGAGCCAGCAAGTGTTGAATTTAAATGTAATCCAGAACAAAGTTATTATTTATCCTCGAAATTTAAACCTTTGATTTGGAATGATGATAAGGATAAAGTTTTTTATTCCAGTAAAATATTTGTTGTTCCTAAATCTTTACCAACAACTGAAGAAAAATGGCAAATCCATGCATGTTTTCCTGATACTTTTTCTCATGTTCCAATGCCATTACATGGGATGCTTAATTGTACGTGTGATTTAGATAAATCAACCGATAAATCGAATGTTACTAAAGAAAATAATTTGAATACTTAACTAGGTTTGTTGATATCTTGATTGAACTAAAGACAAGCGATTCCTAATATTATCTATGTTTAGATTGATACAAATTGGCTATATTTGACTGCTATCTTAGATAATACTACGTTTGGGAAGTTGGAATCGTAGTCTTAAAACTAAACAAGGCGTATCTTTAAGTATATTAAACAGTGTTATGACCAAATTAGATTATCTATCTTTAGAATATGGTAAGGAAATAATACAAAATAACTATCATTCAAAAAAAACCATATAACTAGTGATTTATTTTTTCAAGGTTTTCATATCAATAACAAAACGATATTTTACTTGACCATTAATAATGCGTTCATAAGCTTGATTAATATTTTGCATATGAATCATTTCAATATCTGAGACAATATTATGTTTAGCACAAAAATCTAACATATCTTGGGTTTCTTTAATACCTCCAATCAATGAACCAGCAATACGCTTACGGCCAACAATGAGAGCGCCTCCATGTACATTTGGCAATGGATTAATTACTCCTACTATGACCATAGTTGCATCTCGTTTGAGTAAAGCTATATAAGGATTTAAATCATGTGCTACAGGTATTGTATTAAGTAAAAAATCGAAGCTATTCAATTGATCTGCCATTGCTTTTTTATCTTTAGAAATTAGCACTGCTTGAGCACTTAAACGCTTAGCATCAGCTGCTTTTTTTTCAGAAGTAGTGATCACAACTACATGAGCCCCCATAGCAACAGCAAATTTTACCCCCATATGGCCCAGTCCACCAAGACCAATAATGCCAACCTTGTCTCCTGCTTTAATTGACCAATGTTTTAATGGAGAATATGTAGTAATCCCAGCACAAAGTAATGGAGCAACAGCTTTGGTGTCTAATGTTTCTGAGATTTGTAAAACAAACTTCTGATCTACAACAATTTTATCAGAATAACCACCATACGTCATGCTGTTCATTGTTGGATCATAACTACCATAAGTCAAAATCATACCATTCTCACAATATTGCTCCAAATGATCTACACAAGCAGAACATGTCTGACAGGAATTTACCATACATCCAACACCAACTAATGCGCCTGGTTTAAAAGCTTTGACATGCTCTCCTATTCTAGTAATCCGGCCAATAATTTCATGCCCTGGAACCAAGGGATAAACTGTAGAACCCCAATCATTACGAGCCATATGGATATCACTATGACAAACACCACAATATTCAATACTAATTTCAATATCATCTAAGCCAACTGCTCGCCGTTCAATTTTAAACGGCATAAGATTTTCAGTTGCACTTTGAGCTGCATAAGCATTTACAAACATAAATCTTCTCTCTTCAATTATTTGATTCATCAATACTACATACATTCATCCCTTTTTGAATGGCTGGACGTGCCAGTAGTTCTTCAACCCATTGATTAATATACGAAAACTTCTTGAGTTCTAATTTTTCTGTAGCGTTATAATATTTATCAAGGCAAACAATCCATGGCATAATTGCAAAATCAGCAATGGTAAGTTCATCACCAATAATATAGCGCTTATTTTTTAATTGTGTTTCAAGTACAGTCAATAAACGCTTAGCTTCTTTAGTATATCGCTCTATTGCATAAGGGATCTTTTGATTACCTTCGGCATAGACAGAAAAATGACCATATTGGCCAAGCATTGGCCCAAGACCACCGACTTGCCAAAATAACCACTGAATTATTTGATTTTTTTTACCCAATTCTCTGGATAAAAATTTACCTGTTTTTTCTGCTAAATATAAAAGAATAGCCCCTGATTCCATAATCGAAAGTGGCTTGCCATCGTTACCAATGGGGTCAATGAGAGCTGGGATCTTAGAATTTGGATTTATTGCTATAAATTCTTTTGAAAATTGCTCTCCTTTTGTAATATCAATTTTATAAGCTTCATACGGTACATTCATTTCCTCAAGAGCTATTGATACTTTTTGACCATTTGGTGTTGCTAAAGAATAAAGCTGCATTTTTTCTAGTATATTCACTGTAATTCCTATTTGGTTATAAATAAAGTCATTTTGCTATGAACTATTTCAATTATTATTGTACATTTTCTGACAACGCCTATGTTCGATTGAAGAACAATTAAATCACTTAAATGATTAGTTATTGTGCATGATGCAAACATGGTTTGAAATATGTCTACTATACAATAAAAATTTTATATTTATTTTTGAATAAAATACCAATGATAATAAGTATAGACTATTTTTTTATTATATTTAAAATCATAAAATTTTCTGTAAAAATATCTAGCTTAGATGCCCTAAATCTAATAACTTGAATATAAGTAATAAAATCTTACAGTCAAATAATTTTCAAAAAAACCATTTATATATGATCAAATTTTTAGTTTTAATTAAAAATTCATTGACATGAAATTTTTCTAACTATTAGCAATAACAGTGTTCTTTAAATTCATTCTATTGTTGTTATTATTACTTATAGTAATTCCCATTAAAGTGGTAAATATTTTAGAGTCACCTCTGTCAATTCGACAAATTTTTTAACTCTAGCAACCTGATAGCATTTAACATTATCCACGATATGATATTGTTTTAACCGAGAGCACAATTTATATTATCAAATACATCGGTTCACTCTATGGTTACGCATAAAGTTGAAGTCTATCACCGTTGATAATTAAAAGTACTCCAATAGCCTGCTTTGTCACCTATATTGCCAATCAGCACACAAGACAAGTTTAAAGCTTTAAGTAGTAATAATGTTGATGAACAAAGTGGGTTTTTAATCGCTTAAGCTCCGCTAAAAATCACATAAAATATTTAATGTCTGCTAGGCGCGATATATTAATTTTTTGTTTAATATGATTGAAGTATGAGTAGACAGTTCTAACATTCTCACCCAATAATTTAGAATTATCACAAGCTTTACAAGCGCGATGAGTAAAATAAGTATGACACAAGTGATTAGAAAAAAAATAAGAAAGCGTTGCCTACTTGAAGCTCAAATAGGCAAATCTAAAAGCAATGTTTATTTTATGATGCTAGCGTCTCTTCTTCTATTAATGCTTGAATTTCTTCCAGAGGCATGCCAGTGAATTCTTTAATCGCTTCTGCATCATGACCACGATTAAGCATTGATTTAACGATCCGCTGTATGCCTCGCTGCTGGCCTAGCTGTATACCTCGCTGCTCACCCAACTGTATACCTTCTTCCCTACCCCGCTGTATACCTTGCTGTATGCCCTCTTCTCTGCCCCATTGAGCACCTTCTGCTCTCAAATTTTCTGCTAAAGTTGCCATAGTTTCTCCCGCCTTTTTTTGTAAATTCTCATCACACCACTTTTTTGCCTCATTTGCCATTTTTGCTCCGTCTGGACAAACATTTAACAAATAAGTCAATATCGACTTTATTGTCTCATCTGCGTACAACTTTAAGTCTGTTTTACAACACTTTAACACTACTATTATACTACATTGTGGTCCATATTTGAAAATCTTTTCAATCCCTCCTGCCATCCCATGACTGTCTAATATTTTATCGTCTAAACGATTAATATCGATAAGTTGGATTGACTCTTCTAAACGATTGGCAAATGCTTCTTGTATCTCAGGATACATGTGCTCTTTTAAACCTATAGAGTGCGTCCATTTACGCTTGCCTGTAAAAAAGACCATCGGATAAATAAATGGTAATGCTTCTGTCTTAACTGTTTTTACGTGATAAGTCAAGATAGCATTGATATAGCTTCTTATTCTAAGTGCCATCCATCGCTCAGGTGTTGATTGATGCTCAATTAAGCACTTTATCCATTTATTGCTGCCTTTGACTCTTACAGAAACCAGCATATCACATGCTAATTTTTTCATTACATCATCGACATAATTGTCTTTCTTGAATTTAATGTTTGTAAAATCTAATTTGGTTTTAATATTTTCTGGCAAATGACTTTTCAAAAAGTCAGCCATAATCAACTCATTAGAGAATACATCTTCAAAAAAATTATTATGCACATGTTTTATATGTTGACTCAATTTTATTCTCCATTTTGAATAATGATACTACCCATTATCCATTTAAAAAGTAAGATTGCAAGCATTAATTAGGAATTGTTTTAGTACATCATTACTTTTTTGTTTATCATAAAGTAACTGGTGTTCTAATATCATACACATCGCCGTTTTGATTTATTTTAAAATAAATATCAACACTTATGTAACGATTTATTTATGTGTTTAAAAATATAACTATTTTTCTTTTAACAACGCATTGTCAGGCCCTAATTTTAGATGAAGCATAATCAAATTTTTAACTTTAATTAAGAATATATTAATATAAAATTTTTCTAATTATTATCAACAATTAGATTTTTTAAATTCATTCTATTATTATTAATTTTTTTATCACTTAAAAAAGGTATACTATATGAGCATTTAAGACTTATTGTTCAAATAAAAAATACTCTTTGTATTGTTGACAATACAATTATAGAATGTTAAATTTTCGAACATATGCTGTTTGCAAAAGGAAATCAATGAGGTTTAAAACAGTTTACGGCCAAGTCGGCGGGGTCATCTAGAGGGTTGTATCAATGGCTATATCCTAACCACATCCGCTAAAGTGATTGGTAGCCATGTTGATGAGTCTCATTGAGTTTTTGTAGTATGGGCTGATTTATTAGAATATACATTGGGTGGAATAGATATAGAATTTGGTAAACATTTACTATCCTATCAGTCTTTAGAAGGATTTATAATCTATTATCATTTCAATGACAGTAGCGTGGAAGTCATCGATGATATTCATGTAAGAGGTCAATTCCATATCAATCATTATGTAACGCTGACAGGAGAGATGAGTCATGACAGGCTAAAAGCGACTCATTATCTAAATAATAAACAAGATGGGACAAGGATTAGTGATTATATAAACGGTTATAAAGCTAATTATAATCAGGAAAGTTGGTTACAGTATCCTATTAAAGACTTAGATGATTATCATAAGACTATCTGGACAACATGGGAATTATCAAGGCGACAGATGTCTAAAGACTCTGTCTTATTATTAACCATGAATAATTTATTGTCTAATGAGCCCATATTTAAATCATTATTTGAACCTGAGTGGAGAAATAGAGTACATATTTTAGCCAAGAAATTATTAGATTATTTATTAATTCAATTAAATGATAATATTAAGAGTTTTAACATGCATGTGTTATTAGCAAGGTATTACAATTAAAACATGGTAGTAATTCTTCGGCTCTTAAAAAAGTTTGTGATTTAATTGGAAAATCCATAAATGATTTTGATGAAAGAAAATCTGAGACCTATAACAGAGTTAAAAATTGGATGTCTTATATAAATGGAGCATATAGAAGATAAGGGTTTGAAATCAAGAATTTTTTATAATTATGGATATAATGCTGATTTTTTGGAGATTATATTATCCAAATCTTATTATATGCAATCCCTAGCCCTTGAAATTGAGCATTATAGCAAAGGCCGTCCTAAATAATATTAACAAATATTTTAAATAATTAATTATGTTTATGAAAAAAATTATAAAATACACTATCAGCTTATTCCTATTAAGTTTGTTGTTTTATTTGTATATAAATTACACACCAATTTCTTTAAAGACTAAAAAACTCTCCTCATTTCATTGAAAATAAATTTAGAAATACTCATTATAAAGAAGATGATCGTAGTCTTATAAAGCTTTTAAAATTTCTACTGATTGAACCCAGGGGTGATTGGCCCGAATGGATCGAGAATATAGAAATTTCCTCTCAAGATATAAAAACCAACCAGGCAATAATTACCTTTATTAATCATGCCACTTTTCTTATTAAATTAGAAAACACTACTATTTTATTCGATCCAATGTTTTCAACAACTGCAGGACCAGTTAGCTGGTTAGGCGTCAAACGTAAACGACATCCTGGCCTGTCACTTGATCAATTACCACCTATTGATATAGTATTGATTAGCCATAACCATTACGATCATCTCGATTTGCCTTCACTAAAATTTATTTCTAAGCAATTTGCCCCCAAAATTATTGTCCCATTGGGTGATAAAAATTGGCTAGAAAAAGAAGGGTTGACTAATATTATTGAATTAGATTGGTGGGAATCTATACCATTATCAGCTTGTATTACGGTGCATTTCGTTCCCGCTCAGCATTCTTCTGGTAGAGGATTATTTGACCGTGATAAAAGCTTTTGGGGTGGATTTGTTGTTGAACATCCAGGTATTACCTTTTTCCATGCTGGAGATACAGGATATGCAGATCATTTCAAAGCAATTGGTGAACGATTTAAAATTGATATTGCGATGTTACCTATTGGTGCTTATAAACCAAGTTGGTTTTTACAGCATGTGCATATGAATCCGTCACAAGCGGTACAAGCTCATAAAGATATTAAAGCAATCAAGTCTTTTGGAATGCATTTTGAAACATTTCCTTTAAGTGCATTGGGATACGGAGAAGCTAGAAACACATTAAATAATATTTTAAAAGCAACAACATCAGCTACTGCAGATGCTTTTATGTTACTACAAATCGGAGAGAGTTATCTACATCCGATTAAAAATAAATGTACCACATTGAATTGATAAACTTAAAATTTCCTATCTTTTTTAATCGTATTGAGCGAACAACCATCTTTTAAGCCTTCTCTATAGCTAGGAAATTTTAATGTTAAATTAAGTGTGGTTTTTAATTTGTGATTACTAACTTTTTTATTGCTTTTAAAAAATTCTTTTGCCATAGGTGACATATGTGCTTCATCAAATGGTATCAGTATAGGATTAGGATAATTCAATAAAGAGGCCGCATATGCTTCAACCTCGTGTATTGGAGCAGGCAAATCATCGGAGACGTTAAATATTTCCCCAGGTGTTGGCCGTTTTATCGATTCCAACAA
>Ga0190280_1044_pt1 | contig 11742 bp, 9 predicted proteins | sample JAMX8_100Endo_L3_FD_131023 | JGI IMG/M metagenome (GOLD analysis project Ga0190280, IMG submission 131023) | Enriched cells of marine protists from Biology Centre CAS, Ceske Budejovice, Czech Republic - JAMX8_100Endo_L3 | ecosystem: Environmental > Aquatic > Marine > Unclassified | place: Czech...
GCGTTTGCGCAATCTCGGCTAAGCTACAGGATAAAAAGCCTTCATCATTGATAGCATCAATCAAGGTGAGTGCAATCAAGCTTTCTTTATCACTAAAGGGCATCAGCTGCATTTGCCAGCGTAAGTGTGCTTGTAGGGAAACAGGGTGAGCTTCAGCTAGGCTATCTTTTCTTTGGGTAGGTTTTTGGCGGGTTTGTAGGTCCTGATAGGGTGTTTGTTCGCTATCAAGTGACTCAAGTAACAGGTTGGTTTCTAAAAGCTGATCTATCTTTGCTTGCAGCTCAACAGCAGATAGCTGCAACAACTGAACAGCTTGCTGTAGTTGTGGCGTCATGGTCAGCTGTTGGCCTAGACGCAGTTGAAGCGATGGTTTCAAAGCAATGTCCTTATGCTTATCTTAAGCTAATAGTGTAATCTTACTAACTTTTTTCTTAATGAGGCTACAACCCGATTTTGGCAGGAAAGGGGGTTAGAGTGTAAAGGCTTTACCTAAATAAACTTCACGTACTTTTTGATTGGCTAAAATAGATTGTGCTGAGCCACTTGCGATCACAACGCCTTGGTTAACGATGGTGGCTTGGTGGCAAATATCAAGCGTCTCTCTTACATTGTGATCGGTTATCAAGATCCCAATGCCTTTTTCTGCCAGTAAGGTGATTTGATGTTTGATATCGTTAACCGAGATGGGATCAACGCCAGCAAAGGGCTCATCTAATAAGATAAACTTTGGATCGCAAACCAAGGCGCGTGCGATTTCAACGCGTCGGCGCTCGCCACCAGAGAGGCTTACCCCCAGCGTGTCTTGTACTTGGGTTAGGTGAAATTCGTTTAGCAGGGTGTCCAGGCGCTCATAGCGTGCGGTTTTAGACAATGGGCGCGTTTCTAAGATAGCCAGTAGATTGTCCCTAACCGATAGCTTTCTAAAGACCGATGCTTCTTGTGGCAAGTAGCCAAGGCCTGCGCGAGCTCGCAGGTGCATAGGCAGGTGGGTTAGATCTAGATCGTTTAACTTAATCAAGCCATCCTGGCAAGTAATAAGCCCCATGATCATATAAAAGCAAGTTGTTTTGCCTGCACCATTGGGCCCAAGCAAACCAGTAATGTTACCTGCACTAACCTTTAGGGAAACATCCTTTACAATTTCACGTTTTTTATAAGATTTTTTTAAATGCTCAGCGATTAAAACGTTCATTTTTTTCTAGTGGGCTGTAAAGTAAAGGTAGGGCGTTCGTTTTGCTGGCGTATGGCTCGTATGGTTTGTTTATCAATTTGGTAGTTTAAAACAGGGCCGTGGAATTTGTCTTTTTGGTGTATCAGTGTTGCCTTTCCTTTGAGGGTGATCAGCTGTTGGTCAGGGTAGTAGTAGATGGTTTGGGCGCTGGCGTGGATGGGGTGGGCGGTCCCTAGCTTTCCCGTTAGTGTCGCTGGGGTGCCTTTGGCGATAATGGCTGTGAGCTGGCCTCGATCATTTTTGCGCATGATCAATTTTTCTGCATGCAAGGTATGTCCGCCTTGGGTCATAATGACATTGCCCTCGTGAATGGCTTGGTGTTGAGCGCGTTCAAAAGAGGCGCTGTCAGCCTGGATTTGAATAGGGAGCTCAGGGTTAAATATTTGGGCAAAAAGGCAAAATGGGGTTAAAAAGAGCGGCAAAAAAAGAGGGGCAGTGTTACCTTTGCCCCTCTTTTTTAAGTTTTTTAACTTAAATTGTCGGCTTTGCATATGATGTATTGACGTGATTAAGAAACTTAATAGAGTGGTGCTTTAAGTCAGCGCGCATGCCTAAGGCTTGCATTTTTACCTCTGGGCTAACGACGGTAACAAGCGCTTGGGTAAAGGCCGTAGAAAGAGTGGGGATAAACCAAAGTAGATCTGTTTTAAGCTCCCATGAGTCAACAGCAGGACCAAAGCGCTGAATGGTAACCTCATCAGAGAGCAATAATTTATCCAGTTTACGGTGTGCTTTATGAAAACCTTGTCCTTTTTGTGATGAAATTTCCCAAGAGCTGCCGTCTTTATGGTGGATCTTTAAGACGGGTGACTCAAGATAAGCAACGTCTTTGCCTTTGTGGTGTCGCCAAGAGCGAATGGTGACGGTTTGGGTGATATTGCCCGCTTGGTTAAAGCAGTGTGCTTGAACACCGTACATGGACTCATCAATGATGGGATCGGTAGAGGTTGGCAGGTTAGTTGGATTGCTTAAGGAGAGAGAAAAAATAACGTAGGCTACGGTACAAAGCGTAAAGGCAGTCATATAAACACGCAAAGGGACCATCATCATATTCATAGCTATAAAACACCCGCATGTAGTAGGTCGTGCATATTCAATGCACCCAAAAGTTGTTCTTCTTTATCAACGACAAATAAACCATTTACTTTACTGGTTTCCATGATCCGTAATGCTTGTGCTGCCAGTAGCCCCTTTTCCACAGTTTTGCCTTTTAGGGTCATAACGTTGGTAATGGGGGTTTTATGAATATCTATGTTGTTATCAAGGGTTCGGCGTAGATCGCCATCTGTAAATACACCTAAATACCGATCCTTGTTGTTAACGACAGCAGTCATGCCCAAACGACAGCGGGTTATTTCAATCAGTGCCTCTTTAATGGTTGCACTGTCAGGGACAATGGGTACCGCTTGACCAGTGTGCATAATATCATCAATTTTGAGTAGTAAACGACGGCCTAGTTTACCACCTGGATGTGAGCGTGCAAAATCTTCTGCACTAAATCCTCTTGCTTCAAGTAGGGTAATCGCCAGGGCATCACCCATGACTAAGGTTGCTGTTGAGCTTGCAGTTGGGGCCAGGCCCAGCGCACAAGCCTCCTTTTCAACACCTACATCAATATGCACTGTAGCTTGAGTGGCCAGGGTTGAGTGAGGATTCCCTGTGAGGGAAATGAGTGTAACACCTAATCGTTTGATAAGTGGCAGCAGGGTGAGTATTTCATTGGCTTCACCTGAGTTAGAGAGGGCAATGACGGTATCTAGCTCTGTGATCATTCCCATATCGCCATGACAAGCCTCAGCAGGGTGAACAAAAAGGGCTGGGCTGCCTGTGCTTGAAAGAGTAGCTGCAATTTTGCGGCCTATATGACCGGATTTACCTATACCCATAACAGCGATCCGTCCTTTGCGCTCTATACAATTTAATAAAAGGCTACAGGCTTTAGCAAATGCTGTATCAAGGCGGTTAAGCAATGAATGAATTGCTTTAGATAGTCAGTTCAATAAATTTAGCACAGCTTACCCCCCAAAGCCAACTATATTTAAGGTGGGGAAAGCCCAAGGTGATTGATGTAAGCGGTAAATGTGTCTTGTATTGAGGGTGTTTTAAACAACAGCTGCTTTAAAACAGATTTTTGATGATGTGTATAAGATTGTAAAATTAAAGCTTTGAATTACTGAATGTTAGCCTGTGTTTTAAAAATTAGTTAGTTGGCTAGTTCTCAAAAAGCATGTTATAAATAAAGGGGGATTGTATTGGGGCCTTATTTGTCTTTTAGATTTAAGTTTCACGGTGCACTTCGCTTTGTTAGGGGGAGTTGATCAAATTCACTTTGTGTGAGTGAATTTCGCTTTTTAAGGTTTTTGCCATGGCTATATTCACTTTTAACAGTATCACTTACTGATAAAATGGCTTTAGAGATAACAGGCTTGTTTATCTTTTTAGAAATTTAATTCAAGGTGGTGGTTTGTATTGCTCATTAAGGGGCTTGGATGGTCCTTTTTACAAGTTAAATATACGCTTGCCAATTTTATCATAAGCTAAAACTCTATGACTGAGCTGTTTTGGGGGGGGCATAAAAGTGCTAAAAAGGCAGATGTCAGCTGAGTTGGCTGGTCATACAAAACTGCAAAAATTTTTTGCTAGATATCAAGCAAGATACCTCAATACAGGGGGCTAGTATCTAGCAACAAAGCTTTTTGCCAAGCTAATGGGAGATTGTTATGTCCAGATTTAGCCAGTACTGGGGTGATTGACTGGCTATTGGGGAAAGACTTAAAGGTATGCTTGATAAAAAAGTGAAGCTGCAGTAACTTACTTGTTTTTCTCTTGGGCAAGGGGCTTTTAGGGGCTCGTTTTCTACTGAGCATATTTTAGCAAAGAGAGTCATGTAAATAGCTTGCTATTGTTGCGTTAAGGTGAGCTTGATTTTTATAGAGGAAGTGAATGATAACAGCAGATAATCGTCCGACAGATCAAGAATATGCTTGGTTAAACCAACATGTTCATCATGCAAAAGATTTAAAAGCGCGATGTCGTCTTTGGCAAGATCCGAGCTGGATAGTCTATTGTATTGAAAGTCGACAACAAGGTTACTGTGGGGTTATTTACGTAAATAACAATACCAGGCAGGTTGTCTTGGTCCATCAGGAAACAACCTTAAAGGGCACAATGGAGGGGGTTAACGGGATAATCGCTTATAAGCTTAATATACAGCAACAAGCTGCTTTTGCCTTTTTAAAAGTGGCAATACAACTTGCCCAAAAGCTTAATTTCCATCTTTCCTTTACCGGTTATTTTTGGGGCGGTTTTTTAGCTGAGGTGAGTGTTTTTCACTGTCATGTGACGCTAAAATATGGGCCAGTGAATGCGGTTGTGTTTGAAAGCCCTGGTTCAAAAGAAACAATTGAGAGATCAGAGATCTTGCAATCTATTGGTTTAGCTAATTTAGATATTTCAAATTATGTGACACCTTTAAACTTAAGCCATAATCGCTATCGCTATGTCGGTACGGTACATCCTATTGCAAATTATAATGAAAAGCCAGGCCAGGAAATAGAAGGTATATGCTCGATCAATAGAATAGTAAGCTGGTTTAAAAAAGAAAGTTTGCCAAAGCACTTTTTGTCAATCAGACATTTTTTACCATCACTTCAATTCTTTTTAAAAGACTTTTATGCACACCGCTTCAAGCTTGAGCAGCATGATGATTTAGAAGAGATAGATGTGTTAAAGGAAAAGTGGTATGCATCGTTTCCCGCCAAAATAGTAGAGAGTTTGCTTGATTTTAATTTAGTAAAAGATGATATGGGGTCACTTTTTGTTACTTTTAAGTCAGATGTGGTGATGTTTCGCTGTGAGCTATCAACTTGGTTGGCAGAAACGAAGATGAGTGTTGCTGATTTACTGGCTTTACCATCACCAGCTAAAGTTAGAGCTAAGGCAGCAGATAATCGTCCGACAGATCAAGAGTATGCTTGGTTGAACCAACATGCTTGTCGTACAAAAGACTTAAAGGTGGGAGATTATCTTTGGCAAAAATCTGATTGGGTGGTTTATTGGGTTGAAAATGATCAACAAGGTTATTGTGGGGTTATTTACGTAAATGGCAATCTGAAGCAAGTTGTTCTCGTTCATCAGCAAACAGCTTTGCAAAACACCTTGGATTTTGAACTTCATGGAAAAGCATTTAACGACTTTAAAGCGCAGCAAAGATCGGCTTTTGGATTTTCAAAAGTGGCCGCAAGGATTGCGCAAAGCTTTAATTTTCACCTTTCCTTTACCGGTTATTTTTGGGGTGGGGTTTTAGCTGAGTTAAGTGTTTTTGACTGTCATGTGATGCTCAATTATAGATCAGCGAATGCGGTTACATTTGAGAGTCCTGGTTCAAAACTAATCCTTGAAAAGCTAAAGCCTTCATTGAATTTAGACAGCTTGGATATCTTAGGGTATGCAACATATTATGATCAAAGTCATCATGTTGGAACCATACATTGTATTTCTACTGGCTCAAGCCAAAGCGATGGGTCAAGTAAAGAAGCAACTGGGGTGTACCCTATTGATAAAGTGGTTGGTTGGTTTGAAAAAGCGTCTTTACCAAAGCATCTTTTGCCAATTAGGCATTTTTCACCGCTGCTTCAATTCTTTTTAAAAGACTTTTATGAGCATCGTTTCAATCTTGAGCAATGTGATGGCTCGAGTTTGATATTAGGTGCACTAAAGAAGAAGTGGCAAATGTTATATCCATCAAAGATAGTAAAAGGGTTGCTTAATTTTAAGCTAAAAAAAGATGATGCAGGTTCATTTTTGGTTATTTTTGAGCCAGATGCGAAGGTGTTTCGTTGTGAGCTGTCTGCTTGGTTGGTAGAAAGTAAAGCATACCCTGCTAATTTATTGTCTCTGCCTGCATCTGTTAGTGCTGAAATCAGTGCACTGTTACAAGCTGGCTTCAAAGAAAATAATAGTGATATTAAAAGCGATATGGGTAAGCGTAAAAAGCCTACCTTGACTGGGGGGGTATTTTCAAGTTGGTCTATGCCTGAGTATGAAAGTAAAAAGTTGTGCCAAAAATCTTTTGATAAGCCTTCCAAAGAGCGATGTTTTATCAACAAAAAAATCTTTTTTAGGTAGTGCTTATTTAAAAGTTGGCTGCAATTTTTTAAGGGCATCTTTGGCGCAGTAAAACCCCTTTGGGTGTCTTGTACCCTAACTTCTCAGCCTATTGTTAAGCGATCTTTGGCAAACTGGCTTTCTTTTCTTGCAAGGTCCAGCAGGCTAGATTTAAGAAATACAGGTGTACCGAGCCATTGGCATGCTAAAGCCACGCTGCCAAAAGTGATAGGGTGTTGTATGTCTTGATATTGACTCATGCCTTGAGAATTCCTTACCATTAATCTTATGTCATTGATTTTGTATGGCGAGCATTTAAAGGATGTAATGGTTGTTTAGGCAAGGCTCTTGGCACACCTATTGTTTAGCGTATAAAAAAAGTAAATTTAGATTTTTTACTAGTCAAACTCAAAGTTTTTTCTTTGATCAGTGCCAATAAGAGTGTCACCTTATCCTATCAGCAAAGGGAGATCTCTAATGTCAACATGGGATGTATGGCCAGCGCATTTTAAAGTGCTAAAATTATATTGCTGTGTCTCAAGTAGCTGGTAGAATGTGGTGCCTTTTCTGTTATCTTTTTCTCTGTACAGGACAAAACGTCTAACTCTCTGTAAAAATCAAGTAAGCCAATCTCTTTCCAGGTCTATTTTTAGTTGCTTTTTTAATGAAATTATCAACAGATCGCCTCATGCTCAAAAATACCTCTCGTAGCGCATCTAAACCCAATCGCAAAATGCTGATGCCAGGTCGACCATGGCTTTTTAGTTTAATGGGGCTCTGCCTGGCACCAAATTTCCCTACTTTATAAGCCAAGCAAAATGCAATGGCTAAAATTGAAAATAAATTATGTAGCCGCTCTGGGTGTATAATGCGGGTATCTTCAAAGTTAAAAGCTTTGGACTTTAGAAAACCAAATAATATCTCGATATTCCACCTTTTCTTATATCGAGCTAGCGCCCGCTCAGGTTCGTGCGTTGTTGCAACAATAATCAATTGACCTTTCTCATTGCGAGTAGAGGCTAACCAAAGTGGCACACCTAAAACATCTTTTTTTTGCTTAATATAGCGCTTCTCTCCATGTTTTAGATTAAAAAATAACCTAGGAACGTCTTTTTGCTGGACACTTTTTACTAAAATATTCTTTTTTAAACGGATGGTAAAAGGAATGCGCTTATTTTCCAGCCAACTAAACCATGCTTTACCTACAAACTCTCTATCTGCAAGTAGCTCGTCAATTTGGCTATGCCCAAAAATATCAATGAATCTTTCAATTACCTCAATTCGCTCTTCAGGGCTTGAGTTTCCTTGTTTAGGGAGGGATTTCCATATAAGGGGAACCCCAACTGCACCACACGTTGCTGACAGTACCAAAAGATTAATGTCAGTTCGTCCCCATTTCCAATTTGTCCTATCTAAGCTAAGTTGCCACTTAGCCTTGGCAGGTAAGGTCAACATGGCAATAAATCTTGCTAGTACCTCAGAGCCAAACCCATTAAATTCTTTGAAAAAGCGCCTGAGACGCTTATAACGTGCCTCAAATGTTGCCCCTTGTACCATGGCCTGGGCGATTTCCACTAAGTTGACGGTGCGAACGGTAACCAAAGCAAACAAAACTTGAACCATACAATCTAAGCGCCTCTTGTCTATTTTAAAATAGGGCTTTAAAATGTCTTTTAACTCGTTGACTGAAATCATAATGTATACCTAATTTGGTGATTTAAATCTAGATTATACACTTTTTGTTATCTTTCAACGAGTTACATTAATCTATTTACCTCAATCTCATTTTACGCTTATTAAAAAAGCTAACTGACTAATAAATATGGGTTGGCCAGCAAAAATGCTACCAAAGATAGGGCTAAAAGCCTTGATAAGGGATTAAATTAATTGAAATTTTCAGAGATATAGTTTTTTTGTCCTGTACAGAGCTACTTGATAATCCTATTTTTGGGGCAAATACTTTGCCAAAATCAATGATTGGCACCTAAGTATTTGTCAGTTGGCTTTATTAATAAGGCGCATGGAGCATGTGCTGATGTTGTCTCAGTTAAAAAGCCTTTTAAGGGTTATTGTCAGCAAATTTTCAAAAGAGAGAGCTAGTCCAATGCTTTAAAACAGTGCTTAATGGTAGAGCCTTAAAGAATGGGGTAATGATGTTACTTAGGAAGGTATATAATGAATGGTTTTGTACAGTTAAGTGAGCTAGACTGGCGTGACTCAAAAAAAGTGGGTGAATTTGCTAACTATCTTACTTTTACCCAAGCCCAAAAGATTGAAATTCAATGTGATCTGGATGCTCAAAGCGGTAAAAAGTTAGGCCAATGTCTCGTGGGCTCATCTGTTAAAGAGATTAAGTTTAGTTGTTTATTGGTACCGAAAGGAGTAGAGAATTTTTCACGTTACTTGAAAGATACGCCTATCAAAAAAATGTGCTTTTTGACTGAAGATATTAATCTAATAAAATATCTAGGGCCTTACTTAAAAGGCTCGAAAGTAACTTCTCTTTCTTTTTCTTGTAATGATGTTGGCCCTGAGGAAATAGCCAATTTAAGTGCTTATCTTAAAGGAGCGAATGTGGCTAAGCTTTCACTAAAGAGTGGGGGTTTTGGCAGCTTGGGATTTGAAAATTCAGGGCTTCTCTCACTAGGGACATATATTACCAGTTTGCATCTCAGTCATTTCTATATTGGGCCTGAAGCCGGAAAGAACTTATTTTGTTGTTTGCCAGTAACACAGATTAAAAAGCTCAAGCTTGTACATGCTGGACTTAGTGTTAGGGGCATGGTGTATTTGGGGCCTTGCTTAAGACTAACGCGGATAACACACCTTGATCTAGGGAATAACAGCTTGCAAAATACAGGTGCAAACATTTTGATAGCGTGTCTAAAAAATACCAAGGTAAGGTTCCTTAATTTATCCAATAATAAAATTGATCCAGAAAATACATGGGAGTTGGCAGCTGGCCTAAAAGAAACAGCTGTGAGGAGTCTTAATATTTCTGCTAATGGTTTAAATGTATCTAACGTTAAATGTTTTTTAACTTATTTGACAGGCACGCAAGTCACAGATATTTTTTTTGATGCCAGTCAATTAAGCGGGCAAGGGTTGGCTCAATGCTTTTATGGGTCGCAGCTAACTGGGGTGAGCCTTTGTCATTGTGCTTTGAGCTCGATTAATATAGTAAATTTTTTCTATTGCTTAAAAGACACACAAATTAAACGTCTTGACCTTAGCTATAACAATTTGGATCTGATTGGAGCAAGAAGTTTAGGGGTGCAACTAAAAGACACTCCAATTACTCACCTTGATCTAGGGTATAACCATTTAGGCTTAGCTGAGATCAAAAGGTTAGGGGCTCACTTGCATAGCTCGCAGTTAGTGTATCTTGGGCTTGCTGGTAATAGCTTAGCAGATGCCGGTGTACGGAGTTTAGTTGCTAATTTAAAGGGAAGTAAGCTGACCAACCTTAATTTATCGTTTAATGGCATTACTTCTGCTGGTGTAGTTTGCTTGATGAAATACTTAAGAGGCACGCAAGTGACGCATATTAAACTGAATAAAAATAACTTTGGTCTTGATATAGTAAAGCACCTAGCACCTTATATAGAAGGCACCAGCCTTTTACGCATAGATGGGATTGAAAGTCAATGTATTGATAAAGCGATATATAATAACTTTGCCTATTCTTGGGGAAAGCGCTTTGCTGAGATCAACCATTGGCGTGATGGTGTTGGCAAGTCGGTTTTACCAGCAGAGCTAATTGAAAATATATTTAGCTATTTAGTACCAGCAAAGGAGTCTAAGCACTTTAAAAAAGACTTTTTAACAGCTTATCAAGCCTATTGCACGCAAATTTTTAAAAGAGAAAATATTTTTTTGGGGCAAGACTCTTTAGAAAGTTCACTAAATCAAAAGTGTACTATATCCTAACACTTTTATTGAATTTTCCAGGCGGGTAACTACTCGTTCCTTTAGCTAGGCAAGCATTCTAAATAGCGCTTGCAGATGAGTTTGCTTAATAAAGGGATGAGGCGTTACCCAGGTGCTTACCTGGTTTCCTCTAAATTTGTTTATTATCACTTTTTTGGGGGGAAAGTGTTTTGATCAACTATTGGCGTGATGGTGTTGGTGAGTCGGTTTTACCAGCAGAGCTGATTGAGCATATATTTATTTAATTTCAGCGAAGCAGGTCTTGGCGCCACCAAAAAGATTTTTTTATGATGCCTATTGCGAGCAAATTTCTAAAAGAGCGAATAAGGGGCTTTAGGGCAAATGGTGGTTTAGTCCTAAGGAGCCAGTTTCGTCTTGGACATTATTTAAGCAGTTAGGCGGCACTTGGGCAATTTCGATCGATTAAAGTAAGCCAGCTGTCATCGATAACTAACGGCATTTGGATAATGATCTTAGGCTTAAAGAGATCTCAAGTTCCCTTTTTCCTTATCTTGGTGACAGTCTTTTACCGGCAAAATATCTATTTTTTCATCAGATTTGTAAGATTTTTCTCATAGTTGTTGTCAACGTTTGGCGAAAGTATGGGGCGGTGGATAGGGTGTTTTTTTGTAAAATATTGATTTTTAATGAGAATGTTGGATTTGGGGCAATGGGTTTGGCCGCTAGGGGGCATTTGCATGCAAAGATGGATTTGTTAAATTGGTAACTGTTCCCACCGATGGATTGGTAGGAACAAAAAGGCAGCAGGGATGTTTGCTGCGCACTGGCAAGGGAATGCCCGGCTCTAGGAGTCGTTAATGACAGCAAGTGGAATTTTGCTAAAAGGCCTTATCTTACCCGATGGATTGGGTAAGATATAAGCAAAATAAGGTGCGCGTTCGAGAAGTTAAGTCAAGGATGAGTGGGGTAGCCTGCCTGCTACCCCTTTTTATCTTTTGCATACCATGGCAAAAGGGTTGCCAAGGCTACGAGGATGAATGATAGCATTGTGAGGGCAGGTAAGGGAAGCCCCAAAAACGTAGGGGCGTCTGTACAGCTTGCATTATTTAAAACGATCTCCAGTATTTCTTTAAGCGATAAGATCTCAAAAAGATAACCCAGTCCTGAGCTGCAAGCAGTGGCATGGGGCTGCTTTAGCAGCCATAGGTGTCTGCCAGTGAGCGCAATACCAAATAAGCAAAGCAGCAAGGCCAGTAAGCCGTAAATCAGCTGGGTATAGCCTTTGGGTCGGTGTAGGCAAGCAAAAAGATAAACCAGTGCCAGTAAAAAAAAGACCATTCGATCAAAAACGCACAGTAAACAGGGAGTAAAACCAAAGCCCCACTCTAGGACAAAAGAGATTGCTAGTGCCATGACACAAAATGCAAATAATGCGCTGTAAATACTGCGGATAGTCAATCTTTAAAGCCTTTTTTAGGGCCTAGTATAGTGTTTCTTGTACGCTTAAACAAAAT
>Ga0190280_1046_pt1 | contig 11636 bp, 12 predicted proteins | sample JAMX8_100Endo_L3_FD_131023 | JGI IMG/M metagenome (GOLD analysis project Ga0190280, IMG submission 131023) | Enriched cells of marine protists from Biology Centre CAS, Ceske Budejovice, Czech Republic - JAMX8_100Endo_L3 | ecosystem: Environmental > Aquatic > Marine > Unclassified | place: Czech...
TTATAATAATGAACGTCTAGCAAGCCTCTGTGGGACTTTAAATGAACATTTAAACAAAATTGAGAAACATTATCAGATCCAAATCACTCAACGTGGCAACTGCTTTCAAATTACCGGCAATCCCCAACCTGTCCTAGACGCTCAAGCCTGCTTAAATCAACTTTATAAACAAACCCGATATTGCAAAACCCTAACCGAAGCAGATATTTGTTGCCTATTAAATCAACCAGCAAATACAATGAACTTTAAAACGATGCGAATTCAAACTAAATGCCTAACGATTTACCCTAAAGGTAAAAACCAACAATTGTATATCAATGCAATACTAAAAAATCCAGTAAATTTTGCCATTGGGCCTGCAGGCACAGGCAAAACTTTTCTCGCCATTGCATGTGCTGTCGAAGCATTAGAAACAGGACAAGTACAACGGATTATCTTAGTTCGCCCAGCGGTAGAAGCTGGTGAAAAACTAGGCTTTCTACCCGGTCCACTAGAAGACAAAGTATCCCCTTACCTACGTCCAATGTACGACGCTTTATATGAAATGTTAGGATTTGAAGAAGTCCATAAAATGATTGAACAGCATATTATTGAAATTGCACCACTGGCCTATATGCGTGGGCGCACTTTAAATGATGCATTCATTATCCTTGATGAAGCTCAAAACACCACAATTGAACAAATGCAAATGTTCTTAACCCGCTTAGGATTTGGTTCAACCATGGTGATCACCGGCGATACCACACAAATCGATTTAGCCAAAAACCTCACGTCCGGCTTAATCCATGCCCAACATACCCTGGCCAATATTGAAGCTATCACCTTTGGCAAATTTGATGCACATGACACCGTACGGCACCCCATTGTTAAATCTATTATCGAAGCATACCATCATAACCAACCTGAATGATAAATCACCCAATATGCACAATAAATGACCTGATTATGCTTAAAAATAACGCATTATGATACACCATTTAACTCTCATAACATCCAGTTTGGCATACTTGTTAACATTCAAAGGCCCTTATCATGATAATGTATAACCTGTCTTACGATTTTACTGTCCGATATACAGGAGTTCGCTTATGAGTGAATCTGAGCTTAAAGAATCTACCACGTGGTTGACTAAATTAAGTCAGCTATTACTTCGAGAACCCCAAGATCTCCAACAACTCATGGCCTTGCTACGCGATGCAGAACAACGTAAATTATTCAACGCAGATGCATTAGCCATGTTAGAAGGCGTATTACAAGTTTCAGATATGCGGGTTCATGATGTAAAAATTGGGCGAGATAAAATGATCACCTTGCATATAGATCAAACCACAGAGCAACATCTGGATACCATTATCCAAGCCAGCCATTCACGATTCCCTCTATTTGATACCAATGGCAATGAAGTCATTGGCATCATACATGCCAAGGATGTTTTAAAATTGATTGTTACTCGTCAGCCGTTTAATTTATCAGCCATTATGCGCAAGCCCATTTTTATTCCTGAAAATAAACGTCTAGATGTATTACTAAAAGAATTTCGTATCAATCGTAACCATATGGCCATCGTCATTGATGAATATGGCAGTATTACTGGCTTGATTACTATTGAAGATGTACTGGAGCAAATTGTAGGAGATATTCAAGATGAATTTGATCCCTACAATGAAAAAACAAGTTCATGTTGATGTCTGTCCAATATCATCGATATACTCTAATCATCGCCATCGGCTTAGGTGCCATTGTACCATTAAGCTTTGCTCCAATGCGCTGGTTTCTGCCTATCTGGATAAGCTTAATCGGTTTCTTTATGATGTTGTATCATTACCCCAAGCATGCTTGGATGCTCGGCTGGCTCTATGGCTTAGGGATGTTTGGCACTGGCGTTTCATGGATTTATGTCAGCATTCATGTCTACGGCCATATGCCGGCCTGGTTGGCCATCATCATCACCTTAATGTTTGTGGCATTCATGGCTCAATTTATCGGATGGACCACCTGGTTGATGCAACGCTACGCTCCACTGCGCCCCACCCTATCATCTATTGCTGGTTTGGCTGGCCTATGGGTGCTGCTCGAATGGTCTAGAAGCTGGCTATTGACTGGCTTTCCCTGGCTCCAATTAGGCTATAGCCAAACCAACACACTACTGGGCTATGGTGCTCCTTACATAGGCAGCTATGGGATAAGTTTCCTACTCCTGATTATCAGTGGATTAATATGGCTCTCTATTATCTATAGAAAACAAATAACTCATGCCATCCGACCCCTGATACTACTGATTATAATACTCAGTTTACTGTTCATCGGCCAACGATGGTCATGGACTCAAACGGTAGGCCCTGCATTACGGATCGCTCTAATCCAAGGCAATATCCCACAAGACGATAAATGGCATCCGTATTACGAGCACTCCATTATTAATACTTATCTATTACTAAGCCAGCCACACTGGGGCATGGATCTCATAGTTTGGCCCGAATCAGCCATCCCTGTCCCGCTTGAACGCTTATCGCCAGTGATTTTAAAAACACTGCAACAACAAGCCCATACTAACCAGACCGATCTATTAACCGGGATCCCAATGACTGCACCCAATGGCTACTACAACAGCTTACTTCATATCGGCTCAACCAACCAATCGTTTCATAAAACCCAACTTGTTCCTTTTGGAGAATATATCCCAATGAAGCGCTACCTACAGCCATGGATAGAGATTTTGGCGATCCCAATGACAGACTTCCTATCGGGCCCAGCTCAACAATCCAATCTAACGATAAAGCATACGACCATGGCCCCATTTATTTGCTATGAAATCGCTTACAGTACCTTGGTGCGTCAACGTAGCCAACAGAGTCATGGTCTACTGACCCTGTCTAATGATGCTTGGTTTGGTCACTCTTTTGCCCCTGGTCAACATCTACAAATCGGTCAAATACGAGCAATGGAAACTCAACGGTATCATCTTTTTAGTACCAATGACGGTATAACCGCAATTATAGGACCAGATGGGACAATACATGCACAAGCCCCACAAGGACAAGCCACTGCGGTTACCGGAGACTTTTTACCACGACAAGGTCAAACACCATGGCAACGCTTCGGTGATTGGCCAATATTAAGCCTAGCGGCTCTTGGTTGGTTGTGGGCAATCCGCCAACACCGCGTGATAACAAACATTTAAGTAGAAGCACGTTTGGTAAATCCTATCGCTTTCAACCGTTCGCTCAGTTTAGGGTGAGTTGAAAAGATGCTATCTGCTGATGGCAAGAATTGCTTACCATCACGGACAGGATCATAAATATAAGCATTGCGCCGAATTTCTTCATTGGCCACCAAACGATTTGCACGAGCATATGATTGACCATGTTGTCGATAATCTTCATCAATTTTTATCAACGCACTCGCTAACGGCTTATGGGTCCGAGTCAATGCACAACTACCAGCGTCCGCCATATATTCCCGGGTTCGACTCAAATATAAAAATAACAACCAAGTTATAATCGGTAGAAAATATCGAAGTAATACAATAAATATAGCCAGCCCTTGATGAGGCCGTCGATTAGAGCGACTATAGACTATCCCTTTGAATAACACATCTACAATCAGCAACATGATATTACTCAACACCGTAACCACCAATGTTAATTTAATATCCAAATGATGAATATGACTAATTTCATGAGCCATCACAGCCTGTAATTCATCCCTATCCAATTTTTTTAATAACCCACGAGATATAGCCACCATCGATGATTTTTGACTGTAGCCACTTGCAAATGCATTCATATATTCAGCCTCAATAATAAAGACACGCGGCATATAATCTAGACTTGCTGCTATTTTCAGCTCCTCGACGATATTGTAAAGTTGTTTCTCTTCCAAAGTAGCAGCATCAGCTGTCACCTGATGATACGCGGTGCCTAACAACATAATGTTGTCATGCCATGCAAAGGTTATCAATAATGATATCATTGCAACCGCCGATAGAATGAATGTCATATACGGGATTAGCACCAACTGAGCAAGGGCTTGGAGCACAATAATGACCGAAGCGTGATATTGATAAGTATACCATAAGGTGTCTAATAATAGGCCAACCAAGACATACAGCAAAATAAATGTACCAATAACCCAACGTGTTCTTCGGTGATTTTTACGTAATTGCTCTCGCCAATCGGCCGTCACATAGTGATACTGTTCCATAGACTTGAATTTATAAGCGAACGGTGTAATCTTCTAATTGCTCTTTACGGTCTTCAGTTAATTGCCAATAGGCAAATGCATGATCCAATTTGCTAGCACATACACGAACCACCATAGATTCTAAAAAAGATTTTTTAGTGGCATTGTATCGTTCAATGCTATCATTATATGATTGTTTAGCAAAAGTTAATTTATTTTCAGTACTCACAATTTCTTCTTGTAGTTGTAAGACATTTTGACTTGCTTTTAAATCAGGATATTGTTCAAACATCACTTGGATATTAGGAATTAAATTAGATATTTTATTTTCTGCCTCAATTTTTGTAGCTTGATTGCCAGATTTATTAGCAGACATCGCTTGCGAACGAAGAGCCACAACATCGTTTAAAACCGTTTGCTCATAATCCATATATTTTTTCACCACTTCAATCAGAGACTGAAACACTTTAAATCGCCTATCTAATTGTACATCAATTTGCTTATGATTGTTATGCACAGCTTCAATCATATGAATGAGTTTGTTATATATATGAATCAACCATATACCGATGGTGATGAGTGCACCGATAATAAAAAATTCCATGATATGACCTCTTGAATCGTTACGTTATAATTGTTGATAAATAGCCAAATTGAATTCATGAACAACTGCAAATATATGGTCAAATATATCTGACTGAACTGTTTCATAATTAATCCAATTGGTATCATTAACAAATGCATAAATTTCTAGTGGCAACCCTTTTTCTGTCGGCTGTAATTGACGGATTAATAATGTATAGTCCTTACGAACATTGGGATGATGTTGCAAATAAAACTCTAAATAAGCTCGAAACACACCAATATTAGTCAAGCTGCGTTTATTGGCGTACAACGCGGATTGTGATGGTTCTAAGTTTTGATTGGTCGCTTGTATGGCCTGTGTTTTATCTTTAATATAATTGGATAAAAATTGGATTTTACTGAACCGCTCCAACATATCATTATCACAAAATCTAATGGTCTCAAAATCTATATAAATCGCTCGTTTAATGCGTCGTCCGCCTGATTCAGCCATCCCTCGCCAATTTTTAACCCCTGCGGTTAGCAAGGCGTACGTTGGGATCGTCGTAATCGTTTTATCAAAATTTTGCACTTTAACTGTACTTAAGGAAATATCTATAATATCCCCTGACGCTTTATATTCCGGTAAATCAATCCAATCACCAATACGAACCATATCATTGATACTCAATTGAATACTGGCGACAAACCCTAGCAGTGAATCTTTAAACACCAACATGATGATTGCAGTTAACGTACCCAATCCAGCAAAAAATGCTAATGGCGATCTATTGAGTAATACTGATACAATAATAATAATAGCAATCGTGAATATAATAATTTTAACCAGCTGTACATAACTACGAATAGGCCGACGATCAGCAATTTCGAATTGACGGTAAATATCTAATATCGTATTCAATAATGCATTAAGCACTGATAGACAAATAATGACCACATAACAAAATGTCAGTTTCATAATTAACTGAATCAATGAGCTCACAAATGCGGATGGATTGGGTTCAACCAATGGGATAATAACGTAAATTAAAATAGCTGGAGCAATATGGGATAACTTTTTGATGACCTGATGTTTTTTTAAGTACTGGCTCCATTCTGGACGAGCACGAGTTAATAATGCATAAATTGTTCTGGTTAAGTAACGTTTGGCAATACTATCGGCGATCCAAATTAAAACAATGAGCTTACTAAGAAACAACGTGATCGCTAATGCGTCACTCAACCAGTTCCCCAATCCCAACGATGTAAACCAATCAGATACCGTGGTAATGAACATCAATCATCCATTGGATGAGAACGTAAAATCAAGACATCGCAGTCGGCACGATTAGCAATTGCATTAGCGGTTGAACCTAATAATTTTGCCAACCCATGACGACTATGACTTGAGACAATAATTAAATCAATGTCTTCTCGTTCAGCAAATTCTAAAATAGTTCGCTTAATACTACCTACTTTGACCTGCTGTTTATCTTCAGGTACTTTAAAAAATTCACCCAATTTTGCCATCGCTTCAGTCGCCGACTCAATGCCCATCGTGCCAACATCAGTAAATGGTGATAAACTACTGGTATAGGAAGGGATTGGTTCAATGACATGAATCAAATAAATCTCTGTCCCAACACCACTGACTGCGGTCAATATAGCACTGGTTTTTTGTTTAGATAATTCTGATAAATCCGTAGTAATTAGTATTTTTTTATACATCAATAGTCACCATACTGCTTATTAGAAAGCGTGTTGTTTAATTTGTCAACAAAAAAACTCTTGTTCATCTGACATCTACCAAGTCGTCCTGTATCTTCAAGGATATCATCAGTTCCCAATATAACTATTTAATTCGATGTCTTTTGTTGTACTTTTTTTCTAACATCCATTATGGAAGAAAAGAATTCTGGTCTATTTAGACCCAATTGTTCAAATATCTTTGTTGCCTTCTCCCAAGCATTGGCTTGCTCAATACTTTCCACAATCAGCTGGAAGCCTTGATCTTGATTTTTTTCACAGCCCCAACCATTGATAAGTGCTTGACCATAAAGCCGTTTAGACTGAATGTGTCCTTGTGCTTTAGCAATATCTAAAAAAGCAAACGCCTCATGATAACATGTTTTGGCATAATTCACATGGACATTAGCATGATAAATTACTTCTAATTCTATTGCATCCCAAAATTTACCTTGCTCTAGAAAAATTTTACCCAATTCGTATTGAGCATTCACATCATTAAGATTGGCAGCGACTCGGTAGCTTTCTTGAATATAGATAGCTGCATTTGGATATTTTTTATTAAATCGACGTTTTTGATAAAATTTAACCAATTGATGATGAATCATAATCAATTTTTTAGTATCTATATCTGTTGCCTGATCTTGATCTAGCTTTTGCTGTAATTGTCTAGCTTTCTTTTGTAATGATTTAAGCTTCCAACGGCAAAACATTCCCATAATCCACTCCCTTAGACATATTGAAATACAATGATAAATTCAGTTAAATACAGTAACACCAAAACCAGCACAATCATACAAATTTCATACATAGCCGGTCGTAGATGTTTACCTAAATTTTTAGTCAACTGGCCATCTAAAGCAAAATGCTTTGATGACTCGCTCCGCTCAACTCGTCGAGTCAAGCGCCGTGCGACCAACGCCAAAAATGTCGCCGCAATTAAAAATGGCAGCAACACAGTGGCTATTAATCGAACACCTTCTAGCCCATAAATTGTTTTATACCAATACACATTCAAAATAATAAATTCTGGCACATCATACACGAAATCTAAAACAATGTAGGGGGTAATGTAAAATGAAAAAACAAACAAACTGACTGAAAGCAGCAATGCTATTAGACCGACAATATAAAGAATAATATTCTCACTTTCCTGTTTAACCATAGTATTTATACATAGCGATTTATCAATTAACCATAAGTATAGCAAAACTCTCCATAGATGCTGGAAATATCATCAAACATCTACAGAAAATTAGGTATAATAGTTGGTGAAATTACTGTTTTAAATGAACCTTTATTAACCATTAAGATTAAAAATGAACCAAATTAATCCGGAATTTATAATCATTATTACAATTGTACTTATATTAACCACATTAACAGCCATCCTCATCAAGAAATGGTTGGTCAATGGTTTGCAGCGATTGTATATCCCTTGGATAGAGAAGGTTCAAAAAATACTCAATCAAGCACAATTAGACACCCAACAGATACTTCATCAAAATCAACAACAATACACTGAACATAGCCAACGCACCATGCAGCTTCATCTAGAGCAACTCCAAAATTACACCCAACAACTCCAACACAACCAACAACAACAGATCACCGATAACATGGGACACTTCAAACAGACCATGACTAACAATATGCAACACTTAAATCAACAGGTCACCGATAACGTCACAAAAGCGAATCATATCTACCAACAAATGCTTGAACGATTAACCACCATTGATATTGCTCAAAAGAAAATTCATGAGCTCTCAAGCAATATTATAAGCCTACAAGATATTTTATCGAATAAGCAAAGCCGTGGCGTATTCGGAGAAACTCAACTCAACCGATTAATTCAAGACACACTCCCCACCCAATACTATCAATTGCAATACACCTTCAGCAATGGCAAAAGAAGTGATTGTGCGCTCATCATGCCAGGCTCTAATTACGTCTTAGCCATCGATGCAAAATTTCCTATGGAAAATTATCGTATGAGCATCGCCAGCCAATTGACTAAAATTGAGAAAACAACTGCACAAAGTCAGTTTAAAAAAAATATGCTCATGCATCTGAAAGATATTGCAAACAAATACATCATTACCGGAGAAACCGTCGACTATGCGTGTTTATTCATTCCATCCGAATCAGTGTTTCTAGAAATTCATCATCAATATCCAGACATTGTTGAACAAGCTCAGCAATTTAAAGTATGGCTAGTATCGCCCACCACTATGATGGCCGTACTTACCACCTTACAAAATACAATTCGCGATCACGCCACCGAGCAACATTTACAAACCATTCGCAACCATTTAAATTTGCTCGCTAAAGATTTCCAAACATTTCACTCACGTATTGATAACACCTCGAAACATATAAAAAAGGCTCACGAAGAAATCAATCGAACTCAGCACACTGCTGAAAAAATTGTTAAACGGTTCCAAGCCATCGAACCGACACACATAGCGTCCAATGAACCATCTACGTTAACAATCGACGATTAACTATTAATCGCTGAAATCATTGGAGCATGTAACCAATTCAATAGTGTCTCAAGCGCATAGTTAGCAACCAAAGATTCATCCATTGTCGTTGCTAATTGTTCACATACATCACCAAATGTCTTGTTAGCTTGCAAAGCTTGTAACATCTGCAGCTGTGGCATCTTATAGGCACGAAAGCATACCTCACCCCCTGGAGACTGCCAAAATATCCAAGGCACAGCATGAGCCGATCGCTCTAACGTATCCAATGGCCGCTTATCAATCCACGCTTGCCAATAATCTGCAACGTTATAATCATACATAAACCACTGTACAGATGGATGGAATGCAAAGGTCATCGATGGCCATTGCTCCGATTCAATGGCTTGTAATGCAGCGACTGAGACCGTTGGGCAACTTGCACTTATCATTAAAGTGTCTAATATTCGTTCAAAATGGGCTATCTCTTGCCAATCTAACCGCTCAGCTACCGCAGCATGCTCTTTCAAAAAATCGACTATATGATCGGCAATATGAAACGCAGAATAATGGCGAGACGGATAACACTCTAAGTATTGATGCATCACTTCTGTAAATAAGTCTTGACCCATCAACGATGCCAGTACTGGAAAATCATTAGCCAGTACTTCAATTAAGTTCATTCGAGTACCATCGGTATAAATCGCTAAACGTGCCTTAATAAAGGCCTCATTTGTACCCTTAATAGCAGAATAAATGTTTGAATCATTTGTCAAAAAATGTTCCATGAAATAATGCTGGATTTGTTGATTATCCATCCCTTTACAATGCTTGTGCTAATGACGGTGTTAAAATCTGAGTTGCCATGGCTTTTGCCATATTTAATTCTACTAGTAATTCTGAGCATGGCGGAATATTGGCATCACGCTCAATCATTGTTGAAACCGTCCCAAATCGAGCAACAGCATCCCTATACAGTTGCCAAACTGGATCGATAATAGCACTATCATGAGTATCAATAATATAATCCCCACAATGATTGTGCCCTGCTAAATGAAACTGCTGAACCCGCTCTAGAGGGATAGCATTCAAATATTCATTAGGATCAAATTGATGATTATAACTACTGACGTAAACATTATTGATATCTAATAGTAATAAACAATCAGCTTGAATCGATAACTGAGCAAGAAACTCCCACTCAGTCATAGTCGACGCCTTAAAGCATACATAACTAGACGGATTTTCTAATACAATACGCCGCTGCAAATAGTCTTGAATTTGACCGATTCGTTCTACAAGCTGCGCAAGCATAGCCTCATTGTAAGGCAATGGTAACAAATCATGTGTATTATAACCATGGATACCAGTCCAACATAAATGATCAGAAACCCATGCAGGTTCAAATTGATCTGCCAACCGACGCAATTGCTGTAAATACTCCATATTCAATGGTTCGGGATTACCGACAGATAAAGAGACACCATGAAATACGATAGGATATTGAGCACGAATACGCTCTAAGTCTCGATGAGGTCGCCCACCTGCAACCATATAGTTTTCAGTCACAATTTCAAACCAATCAACCGATGGCTGGTGTTCAAAAATGTAATCGAGGTGACAAGCCCTTAACCCTAAACCATACCCCAAATATGGATAAACAATAGGCTCTAACATGTTAAAATAGTAAAGAGCCCAGAATCTCTGGGCTCTTCAAGTAACGCAAGATTAATGGTTACAACCATTGCTACCACACATATGATGATCTGATTTCATTTGTGAGGTTTTACAAGCTGCCCGATCTTTAGCTGATTTACAGCTTGCCCGATCTTTAGCACTATGATTACAACCATGTGCTTTGTTTTTATTGCAACCATGTGCATGATGGCCTTGACCATCGTGGTACATAGAAGACATGCCCATTTGGTGACACCCTGTCGCAAAAATTGCTGCTGCTGATGCAGCTAATAGCATGCCTAATTTCTTTTGTTGTTTCATAATTTATCTCCCTTTTATTTAAACAAAATCATCATTTTCAATACCTTTACTAATGTAGCCTGATGTATCAATAAAAAGCAAGTGTTTGCAGTAAATCTTCTATTATTTTGTTAAAAAATTAATCTTTATGATTTATTTTTAAATAAAATGATTATATTTAAACAATTTATGCAAACTGTTTTAGCTTACATTTACAATTGATTTATTACTTAATAAAAACTATTTTAACAAATTTAGAACTCTTCTTTAACCAATGAAACATAAAAATTAGATATGGACCATTACTTAGTTAAAAATTACCCAATAGTATAAAAAATAATCATAAAATGATTCATAAAGGAGCCTTGCCCCAATTCCCAGCAACATAATTAGGAGATCACAAAGCACGCTGCCAATTGTTTAGTTACAGAGACTTCTAATGTACAAAAATTGCTTACTTATACATAAGCCTATAACAAGCTTAATCGCTACTCATGCAATAATCATTAGATATGGTAATAAAAGAATATAAAGATATTAGCCCACTTAAGGATTAAGTGGGCTAAATCATTACACAGCTCTTGCTATTAAGAGGCCAAGGTATTGTCTTCTGCCAAGGCTTCAATTTTTTCAACAGAAATTCCTGTGAGTGCCTGAATCGTTTCGGCATCATGACCGCGACTAAGCATCGATTTAATGATG
>Ga0190280_1047_pt1 | contig 11568 bp, 11 predicted proteins | sample JAMX8_100Endo_L3_FD_131023 | JGI IMG/M metagenome (GOLD analysis project Ga0190280, IMG submission 131023) | Enriched cells of marine protists from Biology Centre CAS, Ceske Budejovice, Czech Republic - JAMX8_100Endo_L3 | ecosystem: Environmental > Aquatic > Marine > Unclassified | place: Czech...
TATACAATCTCTAGGAGATTGTCTGTAGCCTATGTTCGGAGAGATTATAATAAAAAAATGATTATTTGCACTTTTATTTAGTTTGTGTTTAATTGTTAACCAATTATCTTTAGTTAGAGTAGGTTGGTTTTGATGAGTGTTATAATCTTTTAGTTGACACCAGTAGTCAACGGTATAGCCACAAAAATATAATAGGATTTGTGTTTAAAAATTTTTCAAAACAATATTATGAGTTAACAATGAATTAGTAGTTTTTTCTGGATATATAAAGAAGTCAAATTTATTTTGTGGTAAAATCGTTTGTTTTAGGAGCGCCCGTAGCTCAGTGGATTAGAGTATCTGGCTACGAACCAGAAGGTCGGGAGTTCGAATCTCTCCGGGCGCGCTTTCTTAATTTTTGTTAAAATTGGTTATAAAGTACACAATGAGTCAATTTTTAGAATTTGAACAACCCATCGCAGAATTGCAAGCAAAAATAGAAGCGCTTAAAGTAGTGGGTGATGATGCTGAAATTAATATTAATAGAGAAATCAATAGGTTAGAATCAAAATGTCAAGAGTTGACTAAGTCTATTTTTTCTAAATTAACCGCTTGGCAAATTGCTCAATTGGCCAGACATCCACTTCGGCCTCATACGCTTGATTATATTAGCCATATTTTTACAGATTTTGATGAACTGCAGGGTGATAGGCACTATTCTAATGCCCCTGAAATTGTTGGAGGAATTGCTCGATTAGCAGGCCGATCGGTTATGGTTCTTGGACACCAAAAAGGTCGTAATACAAAGGAGAAAATTTTACGTAATTTTGGAATGGCTCGGCCAGAGAGTTTTCGTAAAGCACTCCGTCTAATGAAACTAGCCGAAAAATTCCAGTTGCCTGTTGTAACATTTATAGATACCCCTGGTGCTTACCCCGGTGTCGGTGCAGAAAAACGCAATCAAAGTGAAGCGATAGCACATAATTTGATCGAAATGTTAAGTTTAAAGACTCCTATTATTTGTTTAGTAACAGGTGAAGGTAGTTCTGGCGGGGCATTGGCTATTGGAGCTGGTGATGTATTATTAATGTTGCAGTACAGTATCTATTCGGTTATTTCCCCAGAAGGTTGTGCTTCTATTTTGTGGAAAGATGCAAGCAAAGCTGCAGCAGCAGCAGAAATATTAGGTTTAACAGCCCAACGATTAAAAGGGTTTAAATTAATTGATAAGATTATTGAAGAACCACCAGGTGGAGCTCATCGTAATGTTCCTAAATTGATGGCCGATGTTAAAACACAGTTATTAATGGTTGTTGATCAACTCAGTAAAAAATCTGTTGATAATTTATTGGCTGATAGAGCTGATAAATGGATGAAAGTTGGACGTATTTAATTGAATGTTTCCTGTTCATGAGTTGCATTTATATCTTAAATCGCTAACTCCTGATAAAACGCTGTGGATAGCTTATAGTGGCGGAATGGATTCACATGTATTATTACATGTCTGCCATCAGCTATCTTTGCTACATAATAGATTACAAGTTGTACATGTTCATCATGGGTTGCATCCCAATGCTGATCAATGGGCCAATCATTGCCAGCAGATATGTCAAACCTACCAGTTGCCATTGCAAGTGATTAAATTAAATCTACAACCAAAGCGAGGCTACAGTTTGGAAGCATTAGCTAGAGAAGCTCGTTATCGGGTATTAAGTCAATGCCTGCAACCTGGAGATTATGTATTAACAGCCCATCATTTAAACGATCAGATGGAGACGGTGTTGCTCGGTTTATTACGGGGTTCCGGTCCACAGGGATTAGCTGGTATTGCCCCTCAGCGTAGTTTAGGATGTGGCTATTTGCTACGCCCGTTATTAGGCTATAGTCGACAAGCTTTACAAGACTATGCAACTTATCAACAATTGCATTGGATTGAAGATGAGAGTAATGCATGCCTAGATTATGATCGCAATTATATCCGCCATATAGTTGTGCCAGTGATGCAAAGTCGTTGGCCTAAGGCAGCCACATCAGTGCATCGCGCTGCTCGCCATTGTTTTAATTTAGTACAGCTAGCTGAAGCGTCTATTAAACAACTATTTGAACAATATTATCATAGTGATCGGCAATGTTTGGATATTAGTGGTTTTCAGCAATTATCTTATCAACAACAATGCCAAGTATTACGCTATTTTTTTCAGTCACAGAGTTATCCATGTCCATCGACTAAGCAATTGGACCATCTGATTAAAGAAGTTATATTTAGTGCCTATGATAAAAATCCTGCCTTAAAAATCGGAGATGTTATGATAAGGCGTCATTTGCAGGCAGTATATTTGATGTCTGCTGTTTCACCCATGATGTGTAAAGATTTTAAGTGTCCTATAATTCTAGGACAACCTGTGATGTTACCAGGTCGTTTAGGGCGATTAACGATGCAATTGGTTCAAGGCTCAGGGCTTAAGCTAATTGAGCGAGAGCTTTACTGGGTACGATTTAGACAAGGCGGTGAGCAGATTAAGCCAGTGTTCTGTAAGCATCGGTCTACATTAAAAAAATTGATGAATGCTTGGAAAATCGAACCATGGAAGCGGGCGTTTATACCGTTAATTTTTCATCAAGAGCGGTTAATTGCAGTGGTGGGATATTGTGTGGATGATGATTATGCGGCAACATCTGAAGAATTCGGTTATCAATTAAGTCTTGATAAGCATAGTGATTAAAGTAAGAATACGCAGGATTAAATCAATTGATTTTAGAGCACACTATTTGTATAATGGTAGAAAGATTAGTAGCGAACGCTAGTTCAATCGAGCGCGTCAAGTATTGTTTTTTATTTAAATATTGGACTTGGTTATATCGTATAATACTGAGTCATCCATACGTCAATAGGTGAGCTGTATGCAGTTGCTTAATTTTTCAATTGGATTAAATCAGCCATTTTTTTTAATAGCAGGGCCGTGTGTTATTGAAAGTGAGGCGCTGGTCATGGAAGTTGCTGAAACCTTGCAGCAATTAACTCAAGCGTTAGGTATCCCCTATATTTTTAAAGCATCATTTGATAAAGCTAATCGTACTTCTTTAAAGAGTTTTCGAGGCCCAGGTGTCGAGCAAGGGTTAGCTATATTAGAGCGAGTGAAAACGTCATTACAAATACCAGTTTTAACAGATGTGCATGAAGACTCTCCTATTGAAGATATTGCGCAAGTAGTTGATATACTTCAAACTCCGGCATTTCTTTGCCGGCAAACTAATTTTTTGTTACGAGTCGCTCGTTGTGGGAAGCCTGTGAACATTAAAAAAGGACAATTTTTATCACCTTGGGAGATGGAGCAAGTTGTTCATAAAGCTCAATCGACAGGCAATAAGCATATCCTGGTATGTGAGCGAGGTTATACATTTGGTTATAATAATTTAATAACCGATATGCGTTCATTAGTTATTATGCGAGCATTTAATTGTCCTGTTGTGTTTGATGCAACGCACTCGGTACAAATGCCAGGAGCTCAGCAGGGACGTTCTGGTGGGTTACGGCAAATGATTCCACCGCTAGCTCGAGCTGCAATTGCAGTGGGAATCGATGGCCTTTTTATGGAAACCCATCCTAATCCAGATCAAGCGATGAGTGATGGACCTAATTCTTTTCCTTTAGCTCAGATGCCATCATTATTAACAATGTTACAAACCATTGATAAACAAGTTAAATCTGAGCCGTGGCTTGAAGACAGTATTGAAAATTTTGTCTGATTTAAATCGTATCATCAGTATAGGAATTATGAATATATGAGTGTTATTCAACATATTACAGCTAGAGAAATATTAGATTCTAGAGGCCAACCAACGATTGAGGCGGTGGTTTCATTGAGTTCTGGTGAAACAGCCTCAGCCAGTGTTCCATCTGGCGCTTCAACAGGTCGGCGAGAAGCTGTAGATTTGAGAGATCATCAAGATCGCTATCGAGGTCAAGGCGTATTGCAGGCTATAGCTAATGTTCAAGCTGTACTGGCGCCAGCTCTGTGTGGAGAAAGTCCTTTGAATCAAGTCAAACTCGATCAGATAATGATAACATTAGACGGGACCAATCATAAGCAGCGGTTGGGAGCAAACGCTATCTTAGCTGTGTCAATTGCTATGAAACGTGTGGCTGCTAAAGTAAGTGGCAAACCATTATTTCAATGTTTCTCTGAGCAAGCCTCTTATTCATTACCAGTGCCGATGATTAATGTTATCAATGGTGGGGCGCACGCAGATAATCCATTGATGTGTCAGGAGTTTATGGTTATCCCGATAGGAGCACAGAGCTTTGCTGAAGCTATTCGTCATAGTGCAGAGTTGTTTTATAGTTTAAAAGATATTCTCCAGCGTGCGGGTTATCAAACGGCAGTGGGTGATGAAGGCGGATTCGCTCCAGCATTGCGTACTGAAATTGAAGCCTTAGATTGTTTGATGAAGGCTATGGAACAGGCTGGCTTTAAACCAAGTCGAGATATAGTGTTAGCACTAGATATGGCTGCCTCAGAATTTTACCAAGCAGGCTGTTACCATGTTGGATCTGAAGGGATATTGGCAAGCGATAGCTTTGCAGAATATTTAAAAACATTGGTTGAACAATATCCTATTATAAGTATAGAAGATGGGATGGCTGAAGATGATATAGATGGTTGGTTACATTTAACTCAATTATTAGGGCAGCGTTGCCAGTTAGTCGGTGATGATTTATTTGTCACCAATAAGCAATACTTAGAGCATGGGATCGCTCATCATTTAGCTAATGCAATTTTAATTAAGCCCAATCAAATTGGTACCTTAACAGAAGCTATACATACTTTAGCATATGCCAAACAAGAAGGTTATCGAACGATTGTATCCCATCGCTCAGGTGAAACGGAAGATAGTTTCTTAGCAGATTTTGCAGTGGGCATTTCAGCTGGTCAAATTAAAACTGGCTCTGTTACTCGTTCTGAACGGACTTGTAAATATAACCAAATTTTAAGGATTGAACAACAATACGCTGATTTGGTATCGTTTAATCCAGCTCGTGAATTAGCTCCATGGTTGATAAATCTATAGCACGTCGGCTATTGTTATTTATTTTATTATTATTGCTTGGTAGTTTGCAGTATAAATTATGGATGGCAGAGGGTTGTGTATTTGATATTTGGAATCGATCTAATCAATTAGCTGCAATTAAGGCATATAATCAAGCACTTAAGGATGAAAATTTATCTATTGAGATGCGTATCAATGAATTGAAATATGGCGGTCCTGATGGTGTCGAAGAGCGAGCTAGGACAGATTTTGGGATGATTAAGCAAGGAGAGACATTTTACCAAATTATTAATGAAACAAATGATGGTTATTGATTGCTTATTTATGGTTTTAAACAGCAATCATTGAAGATTTGAGTGCTTCAGGTGGTGTATTATCCCATAGACTGATAATATAGCCACCATTGCCAGAACCAGTCAGTTTAGCTGCCAGCGCACCAGCAGCGAACAATTTTTTGAGGTGTTCCTGAACATTCTCACCAACCAATCCCCAGCGTGTAAAACATTGTTGAGCTTCATTGATTGCTTTAGCCAGTAAAGTCAATCCATAATTTTTGGGTTGTTGAAGAGCAGTTAATGCCAGATCAACTGCTCGATGCATGCAATGGTCAATATCAGATGCTTCTTTAGGGTTAGTTGTCCATAGCTGTTTAACTTTTTCAACACAGGTGACAGTGATACTGGCCTGTCCCACGTATGATAAATACCACTGTGGTTGCCAATGCTGTACGATGGGAGTAAGCTCACCTGAATGATTATAAAGCATTCCTTGGCGGGCTATTGATCCTGCGATATCAACGCCACTGCTTTCACCATGAAATAAATTTTCTAATTTTTTAGCAAATTGAAACACTTCATTGGGTTTTATCCAATGTTTCCACGCAGTAAATCGGCTAACTGCAGAGCACAGTGCTGCAGATAGGCCCATCCCAGCTCCAATGGGAATCAAATTAAAGATATTAAATACTCCTTGTAGCGCTTGGAAAGGTTTTTGTAACAATTCTAGGGCATGTTCTGTAACTCGCCAAAACATGATTTGAATCGGCTCTGAATGTTCTCCAGCAACTTTTGCTACGGTCGTTTGGGCAAATTGATAATCTAGTTTAAAAGATTTAGATAAGATGGGAAAGACAATAGCTGGGATCCCACGAATTACAGCATGCTCTCCTGCAAGTAACCATTTGCCATGGACAATTGTTGTAAAGTTAGATGATGGCATAGTGTGGTGTTAGTTGATTTTCAAGTTCGGTTGGTGACTGATCGGATCTAAATAATAAGTGAATATTTGGACCGGCATCAACAGTAACTAATGGACCATCTTGGTAGGTTTGCCAGTAATCTTGTAGACAATTTAATACGTTTTCAGATGCTTTGGTTAAATAAGAAAAGGGTTGTTGACAGCTATTGAATAGCTGATGCATATCTCTGAATTCATCCCAAACTATTTGAAATACTTGCTGCCAATTATTTGTGTTAAAGGCAGAGAGTAATTGCTGTAGACGCACCCGAGCTCGTTGGCCACGTTTTGGATAGTTAGGGCTAGATGCTACTCGGATATGCGCTTGTGATGAACTGATGGCTTTAGGCGCTTGACTGACTAAAATAGTTTTGTGGATCAGGTGTTGATAAGGAATAGGAACTGTTTGAATATTCGCCTGTTCCCAAAGTACCCATGGCCCAAAAAATGATCGACAAGATGAGCCTGAACCCAATCGACTGATATGGGCTAAATCTAACCGATTAAGTTTAGGTTGTTGGGTGAGCTCAGATAGGGCCTCCATGGCACAAATCGATAATGCAGCAAAACTAGAGGCTGAACTTGCTAAACCAGCATTAGCTGGGAAATTATTACAAGACCGGACAATAAATGTACCTTGATATTGGTATTGGGCTTTGAGTCGTTGTAAATGTGCTAGGTATTTTTGTTGTTGTGCTGTGTTTAAATAAGATTCAATACCATTGGGATGATCTAATGGTTCCCAACTATCATAGGCTTGGTGACTACACTCTAATTGAACAAAACTTTGTAAATTATCTAAAGTATATGACAATGATGGATTCGTAGCCATATTATCATGTGGGCTAAATTTACCCATGTATTTAATTAAAGCTAAGTTTGCTGGAGCTTGTGCTGACCAAATCATATGGTTTCCTTTGTTTGTTGCCAACCATAACCAATATTTTGTTCAGTTGCAACAATCTCCAGTCGATGTTGCTTAGCAAATGTTTGTAGGGTAGGCCAAGTTGCATGATCTAATATAATGAGGAGTACATCTGCGCCAAGTGCCCCACACCCCTTAATTGCCCAGCTATCGGTCTGTTGGCGAAGAGCATGGATGAGTTCTAACGTTGCTTGATGAGTTAACTGCAGTGTGGTTAATATGTGTTGATAATCATTCACTGCTTGAATTAATTGTTTCAAATCATGATGTTGTAGTGCTGAAATCCCTCGTGCTACGATGGGTTGTAAAGCTGTTTTAGGAATTGAATGAAGTTCTGTCAAATGTTGGTGAGTTGGTTCTTTGTAATGAGTACGTAGCAAACAGAGCTTGCTTTGCTCAGCAAATGGCCAAGCCAGTGCTTGATGTCCTGATGTAGAGATAATCGTAACTTGGCCATGATATTGAGCAATAAGATCGGCACCACTGGGTTGATAGGTATTACAAGTTTTAGTGCAAGCTCGGTAAGAGCGTAAGGCGTCTTCAATAGACCAAGTATTTTGATTACAAGCAAATTGTCGGAATGCGTAGGCCATTAAAAATTCAGCACTCGAGCGACCAAATCCTCCTTTGGCTTGATGAGGATCGATGAATGACATTCGATAAGTAGCTAGCATATCGGGATATCGATGGATGAATTGATACGTTTGGCTTTGGGGATGCAATGGAGCTTGCCAGCCAGTCGGTAGTTGGTTGGTAGTATGCAATTCAAAGTAAGGCTCTGTATTGATAATAATGGCAGAGCCACCAGTTAGTACATTATATTCTCCTAGCAAAAATGTTTTGCTAGGTGCCCAAGCTCGATACATTTATACAGTTTGTTCTTGTGGTGTTGTGGTGCCTAAATTAGGATGACGAATTTCTTTGAGTAATTCAATTGCATTCGATAAGGTAATACGTTTACGAAAACTTAATAATTCTTCTAGTTTTTTTTGGAGTAGCGGTATTTCCTGATCGGTTGCACCAGCGCTTAGGCTTAAATTAGAGATATGTAATTTCATATGGCCTTGAACCAATCCAACAGTTGTTAATGCTTTCAGGGCTCCCAAGTTTTGTACTAAGCCTGCTGCAGTGACAATCCTTGCAAGCATTTCAGCCGATGGGACACCTAACATCTCTAAACAAAGTTTAGCGGTGGGGTGCAGTTGGGTCATGCCACCGACAATGCCAACCATCACAGGAATGGTAAGTATGCCAGTTAAGCATTGATTGTGGTACCGCCATTGACTGACTGCTCGATATTGACCATCTTTACACGCATAGGCATGAATTGCTGCTTCAACCGCTCGCCAATCATTCCCTGTAGCAATTAACACTGGATCGATGCCATTTAGAATACCTTTATTATGTGTTGCTGCTCGATATGGATCAAGTTCAGCAAATAGTGAAGCATCTGCGATCCGAGTCGCTAATTCCGGGTTAATATCATCGATTGTAATGGTTGCTTGAGTTAAGCGTGTATCGTTGAGATTGGACAGGATACACATCGATACGTGTTCTTGGCAATAGTGTTCAATTTTAGGTTTAAGGTATTCACAAATTTGAGTGATAATGTTTGCTCCCATTGCATCGCAAGTGTCAGCAAGCACATGAATAACACCCATTATTTGATGGTCTGGTCTGGGTAGTATTCGTAACTGTATATCTTTTATTCCACCGCCCCGACGTACTAATCCTTGGGCAATGCTTTGATTGGCTTGGTCAATAAAAGATCGGCGATGTTGAGCTAGTGTTTGCTGTAATCGCTTAACATCTTGAACTTTAGCAATTTGTATTTGACCAATAATATGAGGAGAGCCGATGGTTTTAGTCGTGATAGAGCCACATTGTTTAAGCCATTTAGCAGTTTTACTGATAGAGGCAATAATGGATGTTTCTTCTACTGCCATTGGGAGCGCATAGTTTTTGTTATCGATATTTAAATGTACGCCTACTCCCAGGGGTATTGGGAAGTAGCCTAAAACGTTTTCAATAAAGTGCTCGGCCAGTTCTGGGCTAGGGGTTTGGCCAGATTGAAAATATTGGACTTGAGCAGAGTTCAAAAATCCAAGTTCTTTTAATTTAGTTAATCGTTGATGGTATTTTAGTTTAGAAAAACCAGCAAACTCTTCAGTTATTTTTGATTGTATTGCCATATTTGCTCCTGTTGCAGGGCCCTTAAATTAGGACAATTTGTACAAAACATTGCTAATTTTAATTCATAGCTCAGTAACGCCATATAATCAACCAAAACTTGTGGGCCTTTCAGAGCTTGTTCTAAAATGGGTTGGGCTAGACCAACTATTTGAGCTCCTAGTGCTATTAATTTAGCTGCATCTAGTCCACTTCGTACGCCTCCAGAGCCCCAGATATTGATTTTGCTAATTTTTCTGGCTGCTAACATAGATTGAATAGTGTCGATACCCCAATTGTTAAATGTTTCTGCTGCTTGGGCACGTATCGGATCATTGATTGCTCGTTTCCCTTCGATTCTGCCCCAATGGGTGCCGCCTAAACCACTGATATCAACAGCATAAAGGCCAATATCATTAAGTTGATCTAATGTCTTAGGAGAAAAACCACAGCCTGTTTCTTTTAGGATAACAGGTATAGTCAGTGTTTGACAAAGGGTTGTTAGTGCTTTAAGTGATCCTTTAAAATGAGGGGTTCCTTCTAGCTGTAGAGCTTCCTGTAAAGGGTTGGTATGCACAATCAATGCGCATGGATCTAGTGATTCAAGGATATTGGCAATTTTAGCTGGGGTGTGCTCTATCACTTGAGCAATTCCAATATTGCCTAGTAGTTGAACACGGGGGAAATCTTTTTTGATAGTTCGCCATTCATAGCCAGCCTGTGGATCGGTTAGTTCTCGGCGTTGTGAACCAACGCCCATAAGCCAACCCATCGTATGGGCAGCTTCTGCTAGTGTGCGATTAATCATTGTTGATTGTTGGTGACCAGCGGTCATTGAGCTAATTAGAAAAGGGGTTGGTACAGTTTGATTGAATACTTGCTGTTCTATAGTAATATCTGAAAAATTAAGATCTGGTAAGGCATGATGTATTAATTGTATGCGTTCAAATCCTGTGATCGCTTCAGCTTGACAAGCAGAATGGAGAGCCCAAGTAATATGATCTTGTTTACGCTGCTCAAATTGAGTATTTGATTCAGTTATGCTGTTATTGGTCATAAGATATAAAGATATCAGTTAAGGTATATTTTGTTGAACTTGAACATCTTTGGTGTTTACCATAGTCGATTGAGCTGTTCCACTTATATTCTAAAAGAATTTTTCTTAGACTACAATGTTTAAATTTAACAAAATTGCTATTTAAGATAATTCGATAGCCAGTGGAACAAAGGTACTCTGATCGTGCTGATACGAATGAATCAGTCCATCTTTGATATCAAAAAACCATAGATGAATCTTTAATTTATTTTGTTCAAGACCTTGTTTAATCCATGGATAACTTAGTGCATTATCATAAGAATTCATTAAAGAAGATTTTGCACAATCATTGACACAATTTGATGGTGTATTTTCAATTTTGATTAAATTAACCCAATGGCCAATAAAATCATCATGTTTAAGGGCATCGTTGTTGAGTGAGGCTTGTATCCCGCCACATTGGCTGTGTCCTAAAATAATTAAATGCTGAATACCTAAATGACGAACTGCAAATTCTATTGCTGCACTTGTGCCGTGATGAGCTTCATTATTCTCGTAAGGGGGAATAATATTTGCAACATTACGTACAATAAATAAATCGCCGGGTTCACACTGTAATAATAGGGCTGGATCTACTCTGGAGTCACAACAGGCAACTACCAAAATTTGTGGTGACTGACCGTGTTCTGCGAGCCGTTTTAGTAAGACATTGTCTTGTAGTACGTACTTTTCTCGAAATTTTTTATACCCTTGTATGATTTGTTCAAAAGATTTGGACATGATATAAACCTTTGTAATTATATGATTTTAATTGATTAAAAATTTTAATAGGTTTTCAATTGTAACAACAATAAATGATTTTATCTAAGATGACAAGCTATTTAGGGTGTTATTATTGTGTTAAATTTAGTCAGCCATGTTTTTTTATTATCCAGTTGATAAGGCTACTTGCTTCGAATGTAAGATATAAGGCAGTTGCTAATTGGGTATTTTGAGGTCTAATTATAGGTTTTAATTATTTGTACAAGCGCTTCGTCCTTGGGACTAGCAACAGACTAGGAGATCATAGGGCACGGTTACAATAGTGTTTTTTTATACAGAATGTTGTGTTCTTAGATACTTCTTTCAGATTATGGACTAATTTAGATACAAATATTTCAGATGGTATATAAAT
>Ga0190280_1048_pt1 | contig 11495 bp, 6 predicted proteins | sample JAMX8_100Endo_L3_FD_131023 | JGI IMG/M metagenome (GOLD analysis project Ga0190280, IMG submission 131023) | Enriched cells of marine protists from Biology Centre CAS, Ceske Budejovice, Czech Republic - JAMX8_100Endo_L3 | ecosystem: Environmental > Aquatic > Marine > Unclassified | place: Czech...
TTACTTCTGCTTCCAGCCAACATAATGAACAAAGTAGTTTGGCTCAATTCCATTGGTTACAGACAAAACCTTGAACATGAAGTTAAACAGTAGCTCAACTGTGTAGACTTGTTGACACGTTATGAACAATACAGAGTGGCAAAAGACGTCAGAAAGGAGAGAAAGGAGAGAGAGAGAGAGAGAGAGAGAGATCAGTTAGTTTGTTTCGTAACCAGAGGTCATAGACACAGTCAGCGTGGCAGCTGGCAAGAGAGAGAGAGAGAGGTAAGAGTCCTGAAGAGAAAACTTGCTAAACCAAAGAATAATCAAAAACAGTATACATAATATAAAACATTAACATCACCAGAATCAGCTAGCTCTGAGGTTTAAAATAGCTAAGACAGGGAAGACTAAAAAGAAGGTAGAAGCTATACTGGGGAAACAGACAGAGAGTGGTGGGTAGGGAGACAGCGTGAGAAATGTACGACTTATGTTGGAGGTGCTCATTGCAACAATTTCAACTCGAAGAGAGTGAGGGAGAAAGGAAGAGGGAAGAGAGAAAGTGTATAGAGTGGGTGCCAAAGAGAAATTAAGAAAGGGGGAGTGAGAAAGAGAGCAAGTGAGCGTACGTAGAGAGTTGTTTTGCTTCGTCATCTATCTTAAGCCGGTGCGCTCCGCCTCTTTTTCTGTAGTATTCCTTGAAGTTTAGCTGTGTCAAACTGAGAAGGCGTAGGTGTGAGAATTGGTCTAGGTATATAAGCACCAGGAGCTATTCTCCCTTTTCTCTCTGCAACTTGTCTTACACCACCAATGCCTGGTGTATGACTATGTCTCTTCCTGCAAAGTGGAGTCGCTTTTGTTACATTTGATTGAAAGCCCCTTTTCTCTCGTATGAAAGTGGGAGTAGGTGATGGACTGCATGATGGGTCCGGTGTTGCCACTACTGTGGAAGCGCGTTGATCACGATTAATCTGTGTTGCGACTGGAGCTGGAGGTGATGAGAGTCGCCTTGTCTTAGCAATCCGAGAGACGTTCGCTGTTGTTTCATTCCCTTCTGCTTCTTCCTGTTTTCCTAGCTTTGCTCTTACTTGCTTGGCACTATTTGTAATGGCATCCAATTCAGCGGGAGAGATCAGGAGGGAAGAGTTTGGGCGTAGTAATGACATCCGATGTTGCTGCTTTGCCCAAGCTTGGTCCTAGTAGAAGGGTACATTAGGCCAGAATGAAAGTAGAAGTGACATACTCTATGATATTGGTGCCTACGCTTAGGTAGCAAGTTAATGGGAAGTTCTAATCGTAATCCTAATGGGGTAGAATCATATACATAAATGGCCTCCACTAGCACCAATTTAAGCATGAACCAAATAATTCTTCAAAGATGATAAGAACTTACTTTGAAGTATATGCTGTATGGAAACTAGAGAATTAGGCGTTTGGAGACTTGCCCAGGTTTTCTTAAGTGGAAATGAAATATCAGTAGTCCATAACGGTGCTTCAGTCTACCAAATGGTTAATTACCAGTTTTATAAATATAAGGTGTAAAAACGTCATCAAAACAAACCACTGGTATAGTTGTTTTGTAGACTTCCCATGATTGTATCTTCTTTTCCTGTAATAACCTACTCTAGAGAGAAATTTTAATCTAGGCTACGGGTAGGTACAATAAGAGAAGAAACAACTACTCCCCAAAGGGTGGGATATATAAAACAGTTACCTTCTTTGTCTTAATTTGTTGTAGATTTCTTTCCAGAAGAAAGAGGTTCACTGCCATTGGTCTGTCTACCTTTGTTGACCGTCTATTCCCCTTGGGCTGTTTTTGTTCAAGTGATATCTTTGCAGTAAACTAGTAGTTGGGTGAACAGAATGCAAAACCAACAGGTCTGAATCGACTGGCTGTGGTTATGGAGAAGATGTAGTTTGAAAATTATAGAAACAGGCTTTACCTTTTCACCAATTTCAAATGATTTACAGTCCAACTCTGCAGAGAGTAGTATGGTATCACCAAGGTGAGACGATATGGATGATATATCAGGTATATTGGAAGACGTACTAGAAGAGCCATCTGAAGGAGGTGGTAGGGTACTTGTGGTAATGGTAGGAGGGGTATTTCCAGAGTTGGTTTGAGTTGTGGTTACTTTAGTTATACCAGTGGTGCAACAGTAATCTGCAATACAGCTAACGGGAAGTGGGTTATCAACAGATGAGTAGTCGTCATAGCCTGTTATCTCTACAACTTCAGAACATTGAAACTGCTTCTTTCGCGACAATTCGTGCAATTCCTGGTTTTTCTATGATGAAAGATCAACAATAACATAACTTCATGCATAGTTATATCTACGTGTGTACCCAATCCACTTGTGCGAAAAGAAGGGACAAGTTACCAAATGTGTAAGATAACGGGAGGGTGGTTTTGGTTTCTTATTTGATTTCACTGGGTGTCGCTGTATCCAAGCAGCAACTCGATATGAGATACCTCTCTTAAAATCAAGTTCGCTTCCAAGTTTGAAAGATATTGGCAAGTCTTTCTTAATCGAGAAGCTAAAAAATAGCCCCAAGTTAATAGAGTAGGTAATAAGAAGACCAAGTTTATAGAGTAGATATTAAGAGGGCCAAGTTAATAGAGTAGATATTAAGAGGACCAGAGAGTGACAAGAGGGAAAGAGGGAAAGAGGGAAAGAGAGGTAGCTGATTGATGAAGGATTACCTAAATGGAAAACAATGTTCGCCCGGCAGCAAGCGATGCATTTCTTTACCTTGCTACACATACACACACACACACACACACACACACATCGTGAGCGAATCGAATTTCATCCATACAACTTAGTAACTTAGTTTGTCCTAAAAGGGCTTTCACCTTAGGCAGGTACAAACACTACGTCCGTGGTACACAAATTGAAATGAGATACATACGTATGGAGATGGTAGTTGAAAAATGCATTTGCAGTCTTGGTAGAAGGGTAAACATGCAGAATTATTTTCTGTATGACTAGGAAACCAGCAGGCATCACATCCTAGTAACAGTAGTTAATATACTTGATATCATTAAGTCTGTAACATAACAGTAGTTTATATAACAACAGAGGTGGGGTGTAAATACAAACCCTCAAACATTAACAGGAGACGATGGAATGGTAGTGGTTTTGTAAGTGTTATAAGTACTGATCCAGTTAGGACATGGCCTCTTTCGACTTTCCTTTCTTGAAAGTCGAGGGACAATGACCTGGAAAGAAAAATAAACAAAGTACACAACACACACAACACAACACACATAGTATAGTCTCCTTACTATACTGCGAGTATAGTAAGGAGTAATACTCCCTTCCCCTCCACGGTGGAAGGGTAGGGAGTAGGTAGGTGTGTATTCTTATACGGAGATAGGGGGAGGGAGATACTCCTTAAATGAAAAGTCATGTACTGAAGCCTTTATGTTGGTTGAGTCTCTCCATTGAAATGCAGGCTATTACAACATAGAATAAGCAAAACATAACAAAAACGGGGAGGAAAAAAAAATAATAAAAATAAAACAAAAAAAAAAAAACAACAACATAAAGCATTACCAGAGACTCAATATCTTTAAAGTAATCTCCAATAGTTTGATCATGATTCACACATTGACATGAGATAGAGTCGTACAAATCTAGTCGAAAGAAGAAAGTTAGATGAGAGAGAAAAAAATGTAGTTAGTGTACGGACAAGCGGGCTCTTTACCAACTTGAGCTGGTAAAAGAACAGAGTTATGTAATACAGTACGTATGATGAGCTCAATTAAATCTTCAAACGTTTGTAAATCTCTCATACTACGTTGAAGGTTAGACAAATCTTGACGTAAAGCAACGCACGGTGTGGAGAAGAGAAAAATAAACCTAACAGAATGAAATGGCTTATTATAGTGACTTGGGAAAGAGATAGAAACAGAAATAGAATGTTGCTATATCAAAAAAGAACAAAAAAACAAAAAGTTAATGGAGCCTTGTCGAGATGGATAAAATTGTTCAATAATACCTGATGAGCTTTAATAACGGAAAACTCTAAGAAAAAAAAAGGTGAGTCGGTGAGATGTTAACAGACGTTAGCAATATGTGGTAGGTACCTTTTCGTACTTGAACATAATTGGGTTTAGGGAAAGATCCATCGTTACACCTAATAAACTGTAGTGAGCTGTAAAATCCTACACAAAAAAAAAAAAAAAAATAAATAAAACTTTTCAAAGATTTCAACCTTGTTCTGGCAAGTCGAACAGAAAGTTGCTCTAATGCAGCCTTTTGACGATCACTAGCAGGCATATTCCGATAAGTAAGTCAAGACAAGAGAATCAATGGTACAAGAAATGGTTAATCACATATTCAGCAGAAGCAAAGAAGAAGAAAAAAAAAGAAAAAAAGAAAAAAAAGAAAAAAAAGAAAAAAAGAAAAGAAAAAAAAAAAAGATCAAAAAAGAGGGAACAATGCTCACAAAACCGTGAAATACCGTGAAATACCGTTGATTAACGGATAAAGATTGTCCGTTCATACCAAGTGATTCTGGTACTTTCTTAAATATGGATGAACACCTCCCATTTTAAGGTATGTCTTATTACTACATTTGGTAATCATCACGGTAATCATCACGATATCACACTTAGAAAATCTTGAATGTGACCGTTAATTCTTCTCTTCTTTCTTGCTTTTTTGATTGGTCCGTGTCAGGCAATAATTTTTACGGTCATACAGAAACAAACAAAAAGAAACGTTTTGATGCCTGGTAATAATTATAACTGCCCATACAGAAACAAACAAAAGATCCGTTTTGATGCCTGGTAATACAGAAACAAACAAAACGAAACGTTTTGATGCCTGGTTACAATTATAATGGACATACAGAAACAAACAAAAAGAAACGTTTTGAAGCCAGGTAATAATTATAGAAACGTTTTGATACTTGGTTTACAGAAACAAACAAAAAGAAACGTTTTGATGTCTGGTATATTTATTATGACCATACAGAAACAATTTTATACTAAATAAATAACTTAGTCTAAAATGAGTGAACAAATTCATTATGTCGAGAATACCAGTTGGTTTGTGTGGTTATGATTATATGTAATGCCTGGAATGCCTGTTGGTTTGTGCGGTGATATTGGTTTTGTGCTGTATAAAATAGGTCAGGAGTATTGGGGTCTTATGCAAACCCTCTCTTCAAGGGTAAACCCGCTCAAGTTCGAGGATGTGTGAAAGTTTGCGATATAAGGAACAGAATCTGCTTGGGAATATGGATCACATAACTGGCTCAGCAGCGGAGGTGTGAATAGAGTGGTCCGTGGCACCAGTGCCTTTTCATCTTTCTCATCCAGAGCCATCTCAGTTCATAGAAGGTAATTATATACAGGCCACCCTCCCAGTGATCAAGACAGCAACCCATCATTCGGGATTCGCAGTTGGCAGCAATTGCTATCATGCGACAGCTCGAACATAGTTACTGCTAAGGGCGATGACGTACTTGTTAGCTCGCTGCAATGTGTCTCCCCAAAACTATCCCCAGTAAACAAAATGTTTGTGACCGAGAGGAACAGCCACAACTATTGTGCTTTTGTTGCAGTGTTGATTGCTGCGACTACTTACTCGAAAGTCACGATGTTGTTACGACCGATGCGGTGCTGTATCCAAGCACATACTCGGTCACATTCGTTGAACATGGAGCCTGACAAAAGACACAGATTATATCCATGTCTAACAGACATCACCTCCAAAGGAAAGCCTTCGTGTATGTTTGCCTGAAACAGAAGAGAAAGTTCCGAAGATAGCTTGCCTGTGGGATGAGTATGTATGCATGCGCTTGAATATGTTGTGAATATGTCGTAGATAGTAGGAGTGTGCTTGATGGTTGTCTGGTGCCTACTACCTCGTCTGTCTTTTGGAGGAGACGTATTAACTAATGCTTGTGCCAATCTGCTAAGTCAAGACTTTCAGACCCAACATGGAAATCATAAGACCTCTGCCTATCACTTTGAGGGGTTCCCTATGGTATGTATTATATGTAGATGCCATCTATAGAGCATGAAGGAGTGTTCGGTGAGTCATTTGTACTCCTCTGACGACGAACATTTACGATATCAACAGTACAACTTGCTTGACTTGGTTCGAAGTCGTGGCATGCCACGAAGTTAACAGTAAAGAAAAGCACAAGCAGGTTTAGTGGAACCAAAAGGATAGACAATTTTGAACCAGTGTAACATCAAATAAGGACAGGAAGGAAGAGGACAAAAATGTAGTACAAATAGTTCTTTTGGTTCTTACTCTTTGCTCCACTAGCAAGTCTTAGTTGGCCCTTTTTAATATATATATTTATATATATATATTTATATATATATATATATATTTATATATATATATATCTATCTATCTATCTATCTATCTATCTATCTATCTATCTATCTATCTATCTATCTATCTATCTTTCTCTCTCTCTATATATATAATGTCATTTGTTAGTAATTGAATCCTGTGATTTTGTGTTCGTTGCAGCGCTGGAGGGGTGCATCAAACATTGAAATATCTTGCTCTTATGTTGCATATACATCATATGAACACCACCACTTTTTGCATGAGGCATAAACTAGAAAATCATCTTATCTATCTACCAGTTAACCCCCTTCTTGCTTCATGTTCTTGTGACTCTTAACATATCTTCCGCCTTCCACACTCTATCTTCTTCTTTTTTGTTAACGTGTAACTGGAAGAACAATGAAATCCAAATATCATCAATATTTTTGAGTTATTTGTTCTATGAAGATGATCTCTGATCAAATAAAACAAATAAAAAAGAAAGTTTTTAGCCATTAAGGTTGTGACTGGCTTTGCAAACGTGAGCTAATTAGGATTGGGTTTATTTCAATATCTACTATTAGTTAAGATTGCGGTCTATATGTTTCTGGTGAAAACGGAATGTTGTAGGCTGGTCTAAATGGTGATGCTAGCAGAGAAAGTTAGTCATAAGATAAACCAATGTCACACAAATATACAAATAATAAACCAGAAATGGTAAATACAAACATCTACGGAAGCATTACATGGGGAAGCATAAGGAGATGTTCCAGGTTTTGCAGCTATCATGCTAGTAAGTGGCACAGTCTTTTGAACTTGAGGTGATTTTGGTGTCTCTCTCTTCTTTTGACCTGCCGATTTTGATGCCCTTGTAGCTGCAACAAAAGATAGTTAATCTATTGGAACGATGACAAGGGAATAGCCTAGCACATACCCGTAGCAGCTCTAACACCTCGCACAAGTAGAATCGCCAAAATTAATGCAAGTAATACCACCATCAAAAAATTCAAAACATACCTATCATATAAGCCACACCCACGCACGACTGTTAGCTTCTAGTAATAACAGAAAGGGGATGTAAAGAAACATTATTGAATGTTGGAGGATAAAACATACCAGGAAAATACTTTTGATTCTGATGGTACGTAGGTAACTTTGTCTTGAACTAGAGAATTCATGTAAAAATGGATACATAACCATGTTTCGAAAGGAAACTTACCTACTTGACTTCTCACAAAGGTGACAGGTATTTGTTCCTGAAATCATACCACTGTTAGTAGAGTTGATGCACGAAATAGTAAAAAGAGAATGAAGAGGAAGGACATAAGAGACATGTGGGTTCGGTAGAATAGTGACAAGGCGAAGTTACATGTTGAGTACTGCGATCACAGAATATATCAAGCATAACAGCCTCAAAATTAATAGAGGCTGGCGCAGATATTTCAACCCTACATTATACAAACTTAGTAATAGAACATGCATCTCAACGCCACTACTAAAGTTACTCCCAAACAAAACATAAAAGATTGTGTATGAATTACCGAGTGAACCCATTATCTTTCATGTATGGTTTCACTACCATTAAAGATGGGTTAGAAGAACTAAACGACAAAACACTGTCCTGACTGTGTAGAACGTCCACGTAGCTACTAGTCTTCGTAGGTGATAGGTAAACATGATCCTACAAATACAAAATAAGTACGAAACTACAATTGTACAGGTTGTATGACGTAATTGGTGATAGGTCAACTAATTAGCTTTCGTTTCGTAACCAGATGTTTTTCCCTACGGAAGGATCACACAGTAGCTGTATTGTAACTCTTTCATCATAAGGAAGAACTTAATTCGTAACTTTACGTTATGGATTCATGATTCTTTAAAAGAGGTGACAAGCATATGTATGTAACTTACTGGTCGATTACAGAGAATGAATGAAGAAACAAACGGAATATTTAGATGTTCCCTTACGAGATATGACTGAGACCTAAACATAAAGTAAACAGAAAAAAGAGTTAGGGACGTCAGTTAAGGCAACATTACGCACACAAAACGGTATGATCGAACTACGTTCAATGAAACAAAACACAGAGTCAGCTTACATGTCAGTCACAGTAACTTCTAACACCAGGAAATTAGGAATAGAGGATTTACACGAAGTAGATGCCGCTACTTCTTGTGCTGATATTGGTTTGATTTCACAAGACAACCCTTCTGGTCAATTTTAGTAATGCTAAATATCACATACACACTCAAATAAATACACGCATGCATCCATACATACATCACAAATATACTTACATACAAAACGTTAGGATTGCTAACCTGTAGGATGATTTACGGGCGATACCGTCGCCCATTCCTGTGGCTGAATTGAGCAATCCAATACCATATTCTGTTGAATACTACAAGAAGGGGTAAGTCAGGAGTGAAGTGCAAGAGAATGACAACATCATGTAGACCAAATGTGCCATTGAAGAAGTTACCTCTTCTGTGAGGTATTGAAAACAGTACCACTAGCTGCATATAGTTCAAGAGGAAGAATTGTGCTTGGTTCGTCCAAGTTCCGATTAGAAACAGGTTTAAGCTCAGTTTCCTCAATTTTAACTGTGGCCACTTGTTGAACAGATACAGAGGTGTGTGTAAACATATGTGAGTCATTGTGAAATACAATAGTACGACCCACACCTCTCGCCTCTGCTTTTCCAGATGAACTGTCAATAGCCAGTACTGCGGGGTTCTCAGAGGACCAAAAGGATGATAGAGGTTGAGTCGATTCAACTTGGCCAGTTACAACAGGACAAGAGAAGGTTGCAGTTGCACCAATATGCAACAATGGCGACGTGGGAGCAATAGGCTGAGCTACAGATATGGGTAAAAAGTCTCTTAACAAACTGGATTGTGCAATGCTAAGCATAAGAATAGCATTGCCTGGTCGTAGTGCATGGATAGACAAAGAGCCATTCGAAGCTGTATTTTTGATGGATACAACATTTAACGTATTTAAATGATGTTGAAACTGAATACCTTCGTGACTATGAAAGACCCTACCTAGATCATCTCGTAGCTTCACAGCAACTTGAAGAACTGTACCAACTGTAAGGTGAAATAGTGAAGGTGAGACTGGTAGCAACTGCACTTGTTGGACTGGTTTAACAATGACATGTAACATAACCTCCTGGTAGTATTCTTCATCTGCAGAAGTGGTATGAATCAATACAAAGCCTGATCCAGGTTGATCAAAGCTTGTGATCCGACCTGTCTTTTCGTTTACGTGCAACAAACTGGTATTGCTACAGGGCAAAAGCCGAAAGAGAAGAGAATGAGAGCGATGATCTAAATTGGTAGTGACTGTGAACCCAGAAGAAAGGGGAAGCAACAACGGAGATGGTGAGAGCAACTGTAGTCTCTCGACTACCGTAATTAGTACACTTGCTGTCAAAGATCTTAGTTCAGGGTGCTGAGGGCAATGAGATACACGTACCGAAATTCGACTTTGTCCTGCAGCTTTGGCAATAGCTCTGGCTGAAAAGGATGCTTCTTCTTCTAAGGTTAAATGAGCATTCTCGTAAACCGCTGCGGCACGAACAGATTGACTATTGACTACACTCCAACTAAATGTAATACTTGCGGAGCCATATGTAAAAGGGGTTTCTCCGTTTGAGCCAACAACCCGCACAGTAAGTTCTTCACCAACTATGATATGCCGACTACCACTAAATAAGCGTATACCATCCAATTGTTTTACAGTTACTTTAACAGAAGCTGCATGAAACAAATTTCGTTCCCCACTCTCTGAGTCATAAACGGATACGGACAGCCAAACCACTGTAGTACCAAGTTCTCGAGCTAAGACCATACCTTCATGATTTACACTACAGATTCTAGTCTCGTTCACTGCAAATTCTACATCAGCACGAAATGGTGGGCCTCCTGTCCACTGTACTTGAAATTTAGACTTTGGGAGAAGAACCAGTTCTGCCGGATGAACTTGCAGTGGTGGGAACACGTGAATTCGTTTGGTTGAACTCTGAATGACTCTACCAGCACGTTGTGTTGATGATACTACCACAGAGGCTACACCCAAGCTCAACCCTCTGATATGATATGTAGCTGGTGAGGTCTCTGAAGCTGTCACTTCAATGAGGTGGGCATCAAAAATGACACTTAGGTTCATATGCTTAAAATGATCTTCATCAAATGCTAACCCAGAAGCATCAAACACTGTCACTCGTAGTGTTAAACCATCACCAATTTGAACCATATCCAACACATCAATTGAGATTCTGCTGGCTGTTGTAACTGTTATGACGGACTCTGCTGGCTCAGACCCTTCCAAGCAAAGATCACGAACTTTAACCGCAAAACTACCAAAGGAACGTGACGTGACTTCAACATAATTTTGACCTTCATCATGTTTAATTGTAGCTACTTTAGTCTCATTTGAGGAGAACGCAAACACCCCGGATCCATGTGTAGCCTGAAGTCTGATGACATTAGCAGCTGCATCATATAGAACAACCTATGCAAGTATAAGCCAAACGAAAGAGATTGGATAGCAACAAGGGATTCCAAAATAATTCAATAGAGCAAAACAAACATAAATACGCTACAATCTACAATGAACAAGACAACACAAATCAAGTGATCTGAAAAAGAATAATTATGAGGCTTAGATAGCTTCTCTGTTGCCAGTATAGGTAGAACAGTCAGTTTGACAGCTGGCAACATGAGAGCGAGAGAGCATGAGAGCATGAGAGCGAGAAATGTATGTTATTGGAGGCTTAGGTTCGGAAGTCGGTTGTGCCCTGCGGTGGTAGGCTAAGAGAAGAGTCTAATCTATCTGAAGTACTCTGACAGCTGACCGTACATGAGGGGAAGAGTACTCTGTGCACAACCTAGTGCTTTGCGCATAACAGTTTCGTGCAACTTATAGAAGAGTGGAGAAACTGATCAAGATGAGAAAGAGAGAAGCCTGGGTAGCTTTTGCGACAATAGAACGGTCACTGCACAAAAGACCCAAATAATTCTGGAGGCTGGCGAGTAAACTCAAAGTCACTCCAGTTAGACCCCAGGCAGATAGTGTCACCTTTCTGTCAAATCAAGAACAGAGCCCTTACGTAGAGGATCACTGTTTAATCACTTCGTTCAACCCAACCAGCAGCAGGTCTGCTTATGCTTTTTTGCTGTATCATGAACGGCCTTGCGGATAAGCTG
>Ga0190280_1050_pt1 | contig 11053 bp, 12 predicted proteins | sample JAMX8_100Endo_L3_FD_131023 | JGI IMG/M metagenome (GOLD analysis project Ga0190280, IMG submission 131023) | Enriched cells of marine protists from Biology Centre CAS, Ceske Budejovice, Czech Republic - JAMX8_100Endo_L3 | ecosystem: Environmental > Aquatic > Marine > Unclassified | place: Czech...
AAGTGGCCAAAGAGGTGGTTCGGCGAAAATTATCGGTTCGCCAGACGGAGGCGTGGATGGGTCGTTGCCGGTTGCCCAAAGTGGTCACCAAGGCAGATCCAGATGTGTTACGCTTGCAAACAGAATTATCGGATAAATTAGGTGCGAAGGTGCAAATTTTGCACAAAGGTCAGGGAAGGATCGTCATTCATTATAACGATGTTAATGAGCTGGAAGGCATTTTAGCTCATTTTAGGTAATTAATTGAGGTAATGAAAATGAAAAAGATAGTCATCCTGCCCTTAAGTGCTATCACTGAAAAAGATGGGCCCTCAGAGCTACTGGCGCGAAAGGGTTTAAGTAAAGCCTTAACCTGGTGGTCAGATGCAGTGCTTTCTAACCATGCCAAAAGCCTTTTGATGGAAATGGAGATGCTGATTGAAAAAGGGGTCACCTTTTATTTTATTGGCCATACCCATCAAAATGTTATCAACTCACTGGAAAAACAATACGGCAAGTCATTACCGGGGATCTCGCATTGGTCTTTTCAACAAAATAAAACCGGATGGGCGCTTTATAAAGATCTGTTGAATAGAATTAAGCGTGAAAATAAACAGGCCGATATTGCGCTGTTTTTCAATTTTATCCCCTATCCTGGTCGCACCTTCAATCCATTCAGCTTTTTTAACCCACTTAATGTCTTTAGGCGCTGGGTGTATGATTGTGAGAGAGAAGAGATTGAGAGTGTCGGCAAGTGGTTAAATGTTAACCAAGATAAATATTCACTGGAGATGGTGTTTTTCTCTCCGCTTGAGAAAAGCTCCATTGGTAGTAAGCTGTTTGAGTTGGGATGGATGAAGGCCAAGCAAGTATCGCAAAAGTCTTTAACGTTCTTACCCTACTTTAAGCGTAAGTCTTGCTGTGCAGAGGTCTGTGAACACCAAGATGAGCACAAGGTCAATAAAGCCGCTTCGCTCTCAGCTTAAAAAAGGGTTAAGTTCTTACCGCCTTGAGGCCAAACGCTTACTTTATAGGCAAATGTACATTTGGGTGGGCCTCGCTTTGGGGGTGGGTGTCCTATTTGGCAAAGCAGCTTTGCATGCGTTTGTGATCGGTGCTTTAATAGGCAGTTTACCCCAGCTTTACCTTTATTATAGACTCTTTGCTTGGCAAGGAGCCCGCCAGGCTAAAAAAATGGTGAAGGCGTTATGGCATGGGCAAGTCGCAAAATTTATTTTAACGGCGGTGGGGATGGCCGCTGCGTTATCAGTAAAAGGGGTTTTACCGCTGTGGCTATTACTTGGGCAATGTGCCGCCTATTGGGGATGGGCGTTGGTAGGGCTAAAAAAGGTATCTAGATGAGTGAAAACATGACGGCTGTTCAGTATATTACCCATCATTTGACCAATTGGCAGTGGGGCCAGGGCTTTTGGTCGCTGCATGTTGACACCCTGTTGGTCTCTTGGGTTTTGGGTGCGGTGTTTTTAGCAGGCTTTTACTGGGCCGCGCGGCGTATGAGCGAGCATACTCCCGGCCCTTTTCAAAATGGCATTGAAGCGATTATTGATTTTGTCAATGGCCAAGTCAAAGATATCTATCAAGGTAAAAGTGAGTGGGTTGCGCCCCTTGCGCTGACTTTATTTGTTTGGATATTTTTGATGAACCTAATGGACTTGCTGCCGGTTGATTTATTGCCGAAGATAGCGTCTTGGTTTGGGATAAGCCATTTGAAAGTGGTGCCGACCACCGACTTAAATTTAACATTGGGGCTATCCATTGGTGTTTTTTTGTTAACCTTATTTTATAATGTCAAAAATAAAAAAATAGGACTTATCAAAGAAATCTTTTGTGCCCCTTTTGGGCCTTGGTTTTTCCCCTTCAACATTTTATTGCGGTTGGTTGACGAGTTGGCCAAGCCTATTTCTTTGGGGCTACGGTTATTTGGCAACTTGTACTCAGGTGAGTTGATTTTTATTTTGATTGCATTGCTCCCTTGGTGGTCGCAATGGCCGCTGGGTTGGGTTTGGGCGGTTTTTCATATTTTAGTGATTGTGTTACAAGCCTTTATTTTTATGATGCTAACACTGATTTACATTGGTCAGGCCCACGAGGCTCACTAGTTTTTTAATTGATAAGAGGAAAAAAGATGGAAGCAGCACAACTGGTATCGCAATTGCAAGGTATCACGGCTATTGCCGTTGCTATGCTCATTGGTTTGGGTGCAGTGGGTACGGCAATTGGTTTTGGGTTACTCGGCGGCAAATTTTTAGAAGGGGCAGCAAGACAGCCTGAAATGGTCCCGATGCTGCAAGTTAAAATGTTTATTGTTGCAGGGTTGCTTGATGCAGTATCAATGATTGGCGTTGGCGTTGCGCTTTATTTCACCTTTGCCAGTCCGTTTTTGGCGCAGCTTTTAACCTACCTACCAGGGTAACGCATGAATATTAATCTAACGCTACTGGGGCAAATGATAACCTTTATGTTGTTTGTCACTTTTACCAAGCATTTTGTTTGGCCACCGATTACCCGGGCATTGGCAGCACGCCAAGCCAAGATAGCCGATGGTCTGGCTGCAGCAGAAAAAGGCCATGCGGCGCTTTTGTCGGCAAAAGCGCAAAGTGCTCTCATGCTAAAAGAAAGTCAGCAGCAAGCCGCAAAAACGTTACTTGAGGCTAAAAAGCAAGCAGAAAGCTTACTTGCTTTGGCCCGTGAGCAGGCTGACAAGGCAGGTGAGCAAATCATTAACCAGGCCAAGGGGCAGGTGGCACAAATGGTGACTCAAGCCAAAGAAGGTCTTCGCCAGCATGTGGCACAGCTGGCCTTGTTGGCGGCACAAAAGGTGATGTCACAAACTATCGATGATAAAAGGCACCATGCTTTGCTTGATGCCTTTATTGAGCAAGTTTAAGGGCGTATATGATCCAGTTGGCGCGTCCTTATGCAAAGGCTCTGTTTAAAATAGGCACTGACTTTGAAGCGCAATTAACCTTTTTGGCCAAGGTATCCCAAGATCAGCAAATGGCCGCTTTAATGGCCGATCCGATGTTGCCACGCGCCAAACTGGTGGCGTTATTTTTAGCTTGTGGGCAAGGGATCCTGGATGAACGCGGGGCGCGCTTGGTGGCTTTGTTGGCTGAAAATCGGCGTTTGTCGATTTTGCCGATGATTGCCAAAAGCTATGCTAAGTTGTGCGCCAAGGCCAAGCAGGTGTTGAGGGTAAAGTGGGTCACGGTTGTGCCCCCCACCGCTTTGCAAAAGGCGCAGTTGATAAAAGTGCTGGGTAAAAAGTGGCAGCAAGAGATCCAGTTAACCTGTGTGCTAGAGACCAACCTTTTGGGGGGGGGCAAAGATTTGTGTGGGGGATACGGTTATCGATGGATCGTTAAAGGGTAGGCTGGCTAAATTAGGCGAGTCTTTGGGATCAATTCAATAAAGAAGAAGCAGTATGCAGTTAAATCCTTCTGAAATTAGTGAGCTAATCAAACAGCGGATTGAAAAAGCAGATATCAAAATCAAAGAAAGAACCGTGGGAACGTTGACCCGGTTAGGTGATGGTATTGTGCAAATTCATGGCCTAGATCAGGTCATGCAAGGTGAGATGATAAAGCTGCCGGGCGGTGTTTATGGTATGGCGCTTAATTTAGAGCGCGACACCGTTGGCGCGGTTGTGCTTGGCAAGATCCATACGCTCAGTGAAGGACAAACGGTTGAGTGTACCGGTCGCATTTTATCGGTGCCGGTTGGTGATGCCCTTTTGGGGCGCGTAGTCGATGCACTGGGGCAGCCCATTGATGGTCAAGGTGATCTGGCAGCACACCAACTGTCTGCTATTGAAAAGGTAGCACCCGGGGTGATTGAGCGCCAATCAGTTGATCAGCCTTTGCAAACGGGCATCAAAGCGATTGATACCATGGTGCCGATTGGTCGGGGTCAGCGTGAGCTGATTATTGGGGACAGACAAACCGGTAAAACGGCAATTGCCATTGATGCGATCATTAACCAAAAAGATACTGGGGTAAAATGTATTTATGTTGCCATTGGTCAAAAGGCCTCGTCGGTGGCTGCCACCGTACGTAAACTAGAAGCCTTTGGCGCCATGGCGCACACCATCGTGGTGGTGGCCTCCGCTGCTGAGGCGCCAGCGTTACAATTTATTGCGCCCTATGCAGGGTGCGCCATGGGTGAGTATTTCCGAGATCGTGGTGAAGATGCCCTGATTATTTACGATGATTTGACCAAGCAAGCTTGGGCATATCGCCAGATCTCTTTATTATTGCGCCGGCCACCGGGTCGAGAGGCTTATCCAGGGGATGTGTTTTACTTGCACTCCCGCTTGTTAGAGCGCGCAGCGCGGGTGAATGCCGACTATGTTGAAAAAGCCACCCAAGGGGCGGTTAAGGGGAAAACAGGATCGCTCACCGCCTTGCCTATTATTGAAACGCAAGCAGGCGATGTTTCGGCTTTTGTGCCAACCAATGTGATTTCAATCACAGACGGTCAAATATTTTTGGAAACTGATCTGTTTAATGCCAATATTCGACCAGCGATTAATGCCGGTTTATCCGTTTCGCGTGTGGGCGGTGCTGCGCAAACCAAAATTATTAAAAAGCTGGGCGGCAGTGTGCGCTTGGCTTTGGCCCAGTATCGAGAGTTAGCGGCTTTTGCCCAATTTGCCTCAGATTTAGATGAGGCAACCCGAAAGCAGCTAGAACGTGGGCAACGGATCACAGAGAGCATGAAGCAAAAACAATTTACACCGTTAACAGTCGTCCAAATTGCGGTGATTTTATTTGCCGTTGATAAAGGGTATTTAGATGATGTGGCGTTAAAGTGGATTGTCGATTGTGAGCAAGCTTTATTACGCTATGTGGCTTCCCAAGATATCAGCCATCTTAGTGGCGACTACAATGAAGCGATTGAAGCTGATTTGCACACTTTGCTAAAGGCCTTTAAGAAAACACAATCTTGGGAACAGGTGTAAATGTCGGGCGCCAAAGAGATCCGCTCTAAAATAAAGAGTATCAAAAGTACGCAAAAAATCACGCGGGCCATGCAGATGGTGGCTGCCAGTAAAATGCGCAAAGCCCAACAACAACTTTTGGCCGCGCGGCCTTATGCTTTGCAAATCAGAAAGGTTATTGCCCATTTAGCGCAAGGCTCATCAGAGTATCGCCACCCTTATTTTACCACCAGAAAAGCCAACAATATTGGCGTTTTGGTGGTATCAACTGACAGAGGGTTGTGCGGTGGCTTGAATGTCAATCTTTTTCGCCATTTAGTCAATCAACTGCAAACGTGGCATGAGCAAAAAAACAAGGTGGTCTTTTCAGCCATTGGAGGTAAAGCGACCCTTTTTTTACGTCGTTTAAATGTGACCTTACTGGCATCCACTCGCGCCGGTGAAACCCCCAGCATGCATGAGGTGATTGGTCCCCTTGAGGTGATGTTGCGTGCTTTTCACAATGGGGAAATCGATGCACTGTATCTTTATCATAATCAATTTATCAGCACCCTGAGTCAAGCCCCGCAACTAAAAGAGCTGTTGCCGATTTCACCTGCCTATTTTAAGTCAAAAGAGGTACCGACCACGGCGCGTTGGGATTATCTTTATGAGCCCGACCCTAAGACTTTGTTAGACTTGTTACTAAATCGTTTTATGGAATCGCAAGTCTATCATGGTTTGGTAGAAAATTTTGCTTGTGAGCAAGCCGCTAGGATGATGGCGATGCGAAGCGCAACGGACAATGCAGGAGATTTGATTGATAATTTACAATTGGCGTACAACAAAGCCAGACAAGCGGCCATCACCCAAGAGTTAGCAGAAATTGTGAGTGGGGCGGCGGCAGTTTAACCCAACAAAAGAAGGTAAAACGATGATAGCAACGGAACAGAAAGGTCGCATTATTCAAATTATTGGCGCTGTCGTCGATGTGGCCTTTGATCATCTGCCCACCCCCGGTGTGTATAATGCACTGAAAGTGGATGAGACGGGCTTGGTGTTAGAGGTTCAGCAGCAGCTAGGCGATCAAGTCGTGCGCACCATTGCCATGGGTACCACGGATGGATTGCGTCGCGGATTGGTGGTCAGCGATACCCAATCGCCGATTTGTGTGCCGGTGGGCACAGAAACGTTGGGGCGTATTATGAATGTGTTGGGTGAGCCGATTGATGAAAAAGGACCGGTTAAAGCCAAACAGCGCCAATCAATTCACCGTGAGCCGCCTAGTTTTAAAGCACAATCAACCCAACAAACCTTATTGGAAACCGGTATCAAAGTGATTGACTTGATTTGCCCCTTTGCCAAAGGCGGTAAAGTTGGGCTTTTTGGTGGGGCTGGGGTTGGTAAAACCGTTAACATGATGGAGCTAATAAGAAATATTGCTGTTGAACACAGTGGTTACTCAGTTTTTGCCGGGGTTGGTGAAAGAACCCGTGAGGGCAATGACTTTTATCACGAAATGAAAGACTCCCATGTTTTAGATAAGGTGGCTTTGGTTTATGGGCAAATGAATGAGCCACCAGGTAACCGTTTACGGGTTGCTTTAAGCGGGCTGACCATAGCAGAAAACTTTCGTGATGAAGGGCGCGATGTTTTGTTGTTTATTGATAATATTTATCGTTATACCTTGGCTGGCACAGAAGTGTCTGCTTTGCTTGGGCGCATGCCTTCGGCTGTGGGATATCAGCCAACGTTAGCAGAGGAGATGGGCTGCCTACAAGAGCGCATTACTTCAACGCAAACCGGCTCGATTACCTCTATTCAAGCGGTCTATGTGCCAGCAGATGATTTAACCGATCCATCTCCTGCCACCACCTTCTCGCATTTGGATGCTACGGTGGTGTTGTCTCGGCAAATTGCAGAGCAAGGCATTTATCCAGCAGTGGATCCACTCGATTCAACCAGCCGCCAGTTAGATCCTTTGATTGTTGGCCAGGCGCACTATGAAGTGGCACAAAAGGTACAAGAAACATTACAGCGTTACAAAGAGCTAAAAGACATTATTGCTATTTTGGGGATGGATGAGCTCTCTGCAGAGGACAAATTGACAGTGGTGCGCGCTAGGAAAATTCAGCGCTTTTTGTCACAGCCATTCTTTGTTGCCGAAGTCTTTACGGGGGCAAAAGGGAAATATGTGTCTTTACAAGAGACCATTGAAGGCTTTAAAGGGATCTTGGAGGGGCGCTATGATACACTGCCAGAACAGGCCTTTTATATGGTGGGAACAGTCGATGAAGCCATTGCCAAAGCTAAAACATTGTAGCGCATGATGTCTTCGCTTTATTTGACAATTGTCAGTGCTCAAGAAGAGATCTTTAGCGGCTCAGCGCAGTGCGTTTTTGCAGCGGGCAGTGAAGGTGAGCTTGAGATTTTGCCGCAGCACGCACCACTTTTAACCCAGCTGTTACCTGGGCCTTTGCGTCTGCAAACTTTGAGTGGGACGCAAGAGGTGATTTATGTGAGTGGTGGGATCTTAGAGGTGCAGCCCAAGGTTGTGACAATTTTAGCGGATGTTGTGGTCAGGGCAGCAGATTTTGATGAGGCGAAAGCAACTGAGGTCAAGCAGCAAGCAGAAAAAGCCCTTAGTCAGCAAGCCCTTGATTATGCCCATGTTAGAGCAGAGCTTGCCAGAGCCGCTGGAATGTTGCGCGCGATTAGAGAAGCCAAGCGTAACCTCAAGCGATAGGGAGCAGGTATGCTGAGTATCGTTATTTTGGCTGCTGGCAAAGGAACACGCATGCAGTCATCTTTGCCCAAAGGCTTACAACCTTTAGGTGGTCGGGCTTTTTTAGCGCATGTGGTGGCAACAGCCAAGCAGTTATCTCCCGAGCAATTAATTGTGGTATACAGTGATGCGCGCCTAAAAGCCCTTTTTCCAAATGAAAAGATAACTTGGGTAAAGCAACCGATTGCCAAAGGAACCGGAGATGCACTTGCCCAGGCGCTGCCGGTCATACCGTCCTCTCATCGTGTTTTAACCCTATATGTTGATGTTCCTCTCATTACAGTAGCGACTTTAAAGCGTTTTTTAACCGATACCCCTTTAACATCACTTGGGATCTTGACTCTTTTTTGTGATGATCCTAAAGGTCTTGGGCGCATTGTGCGTGAGAAGGGCAAAGTGGTGCGCATTGTCGAGCAAAAAGCGGCCAGTGCAAAAGAATGTGCTATTAAAGAAGTCAATACCGGGATCATGGTGGCAGCTGCCAAGGATTTGGCCGTCTGGTTACCCACCTTAACTGCCCATCAAAAAGAGTACTATTTAACCGATATTGTTGCAAAAGCCAAGGCGATTTTTACCACTTTGGCCGGTGAAAAAGAAGCCATGGGGATCAATGATTGTGCGCAGTTAGCCAAAGCCGAGCGTTATTATCAATGGGGCTGTGCTGAAAAGTTACTGCAAAAAGGCGTACAAATAAGTGACCCCAGTCGTTTTGATGTGCGCGGTCATCTACAGGCCAAAGCTGGGGTTTTTATCGATGTTAATGTTATTTGCCAAGGCCAGGTTACCCTGCAAACAGGGGTAAAAGTAGGCCCACACTGTGTTCTCATTGATTGTGACATTGGGGAGGGGACGCAAATATTGGCCCACAGTTATTTAGAAGGGGTGAAGGTGGGTCGTCACAGTGTCATTGGTCCATTTGCCCGCTTGCGCCCAGGGACGGTATTAGCAGATCATAACAAAATTGGTAATTTTGTTGAGGTAAAAAATGCCAATCTGGGGGTTGGGACAAAAGTAAATCATTTGAGTTATATTGGTGATGCAAAGGTTGGTGAGCAAGTTAATATTGGTGCCGGAACGGTCACTTGCAACTATGATGGGGTAAAAAAGCACTGTACGGTGATTGAAGCCCATGCCCGCATTGGTGCTGGCAGCAAGTTGATTGCCCCTGTGACCGTTGGCCAGGGGGCTGTTTTAGGTGCTGGCTCAGTTTTAAAACAAGACGCCCCTGGTTATCAATTAACTGTTACCCAGCAACTTTGTCAGCGTAGCTTAAAAGAAAAAAAGTAAGGAGCGTAATATGTGTGGCATTATAGCTGGGGTTGCTAAAAGAGATCTTGCCACCACCTTATTAAAAGGACTGAAAAGCCTTGAATATCGCGGTTATGATTCTGCAGGTTTAGCTGTGATTGATGAAAAAGGGGCGTTGGTTTGCAAAAAGGTTTGTGGCAAAGTGGATGCCTTGCTAAAAGAACCGCCCCCTTTGGGTAAAATTGGGATTGCGCATACCCGTTGGGCAACCCATGGCCAACCCAGTGTGCTAAATGCCCATCCACAATTGGCTGATGATGTAGCTTTGGTACACAATGGGATCATTGAAAATTACCAATCTTTAAAAAATCAATTAAACGTAATCAATCTTAAGTCACAAACCGATACTGAGGTGGTGGTAAATTGCATAGCACAAAGGTTTAGTGATTCTTTGTGCACGGCGATGCAAAAGACGGTTGTCGAGCTAAAGGGCAATTATGCCTTGGTGGTGATGGCCAAAGCCAAGCCAGATAGCTTGGTGGTTGCTTGCTCAGGGAGTCCTTTGTTAATTGGCGTGGGTGAGCATGAACACTTTGTGGCTTCTGATAGTTTGGCACTTTTACCTGTGGCGAAACACGTGGTCGCACTTGAATGTGGGGATGTTGCTGAGATTTTTTACGATCATTTTGTGATTTATGATAAGCATAACCAAGTGGTCACCCGTGTGATTAAGCCCTTAACCCTAAAAGTACAAAGCTTGGATAAAGGGGCTTATCGACATTACATGCAAAAAGAGATCTTTGAGCAACCACAAGCGGTTGCAAGAACCATAGCCGGTCGTGTTATTGCTAATCGTTTACCAGATACAGTGTTTGGTGAAAAAGCATCGGGGTGCTTTGATAAAGTACGTGCTTTGCATTTGGTTGCTTGTGGCACCAGCTATCATGCTGGATTGGTTGCCGGTTATTGGTTAGAACAGTGGCTTGGGATCCCGTGTCATGTTGAGGTGGCAAGTGAATTTCGTTACCGTCGACAAGTGGTTGCCCCCGATACTTTATTTGTGGCACTGTCCCAATCCGGTGAGACAGCCGATACCTTAGCGGCTTTGCGTGGGCTACGTTCCCCACATTATTGTGGTAAATTGGTTATTTGTAATGTTGCAGAAAGTGCTTTGGTCCGTGAAGCAGACTTGGTGCTTTTAACCCATGCTGGGCCAGAAGTGGGGGTGGCTTCAACCAAAGCGTTTACCTCACAGTTGACCGCTTTATTGATGTTGGTGCATTGTTTAAGTCAGCGGACAACGACACTTAATTTGATTCCCATGCTAAATGCCTTGCCTGAAGCCATTGCTGAGGTGCTCACATTAGAGCCGGTGATTGCAAAGTTGGCACGGTGTTTTTTTAATAAACAACAAGCGATTTTTGTGGGTCGTGGTGTTTATTATTTTATTGCAAAAGAGGGGGCGTTGAAATTAAAGGAGATCTCTTATATTCATGCACAAGCTTATCCTGCTGGCGAGCTTAAGCATGGTCCTTTGGCACTGGTGGATAAAGAGATGCCGGTGATTGCTTTGGTTGCTAAAGATGACTTGGTTGATAAGCTGGCATCGAATTTGCAAGAGATCTGTGCGCGCCAGGGTGAGTTGATTGTCTTGGCAGAAAAAGGGGTTGTGTTAAAGGGCTTAAAGGCAACAGTGGTGAATATGCCTTTTTTAGGTCCATGGCTTTCACCCATTGGCTTTAATGTTTTGTTGCAATTGCTTGCCTATCATGTTGCCTTATTAAAAGGGACAGATATAGATCAACCACGTAATTTAGCAAAATCGGTTACGGTTGAATAGTTGTTTTATAAACTTTATGGACTTTTGTACAAAATGGGCTTTTTTTGCTAACAGGTGTGCAATAAAAGTTAATTTTATCAAAAAAAAGGTTTACTTCGCTGAAAGTGGTTGGCATAATCGCTGGCGCGGCATCGATAATGCCTATTTAATGAGGTGATTTGTTAATGCTTTTGTAAGTAACAACGAAATGGAGAAATCAATGGCTTCAGTAAAAAAAATGAAAACAGCAGCATCGCGTAAAAAAAATACACGTGCTGAGCCC
>Ga0190280_1052_pt1 | contig 10731 bp, 11 predicted proteins | sample JAMX8_100Endo_L3_FD_131023 | JGI IMG/M metagenome (GOLD analysis project Ga0190280, IMG submission 131023) | Enriched cells of marine protists from Biology Centre CAS, Ceske Budejovice, Czech Republic - JAMX8_100Endo_L3 | ecosystem: Environmental > Aquatic > Marine > Unclassified | place: Czech...
AAGCTTTTTATCCTTTAAGATAGACTCTTTGGGCAAACATGAGTTGGCAATCAGTAAGCGCTGTTGATATTGACTATGATCTTGCATCCATAAGATCCTTTTTAAATTCAAGATAAATCAGTTATCGGCAAGACAAGAAAATAGTTAAATAAAATAAAAAGTTGATTAACAAACTTATTTTTATTACTTGCTTTTTTTAAAACAATGAATTAACGTGTTAACACGTTATTACAAAAAAACAATTAACATGAAAAATCTAAAGGCCTCCCCCCGCATACTCAGTGTTTTTTCTTTGGTTATGATCAATATCATTGCCGTTGATAGTATTAGAACCTTACCCATGGCAGCTAGCTTTGGGCTAGGACTGGTTACACTGTATCTTTTTGCAGCCGTTACTTTTTTTATCCCCACAGCCCTTATCAGCGCAGAGCTGGCAACGGCCTGGCCTGAGAAAGGGGGGCTTTATAGCTGGGTAAAAATTGCCTTTGGACCACGATGGGGGCTTTGTGTTGTTTACTTGCAGTGGATTTACAACGTTGTATGGTATCCAACTATTTTGACTTTAATTGCCAGCACCATTGCTTATCTGATTGATCCAAACTTAATTAAAAATGCCTCTTTTATAACCACCGCTGTCTTACTCACATTTTGGGGATGCACCATCATCAACTTCTTTGGTATGCGCTTATCTAGCTTAGTCAGCACCATAGGCTCGATCATTGGCACCTTAGGGCCCATGCTACTCATCATTGGACTCATGCTCGCTTGGTTAAAACAAGGCCACCGTGCCGAGATTGGTCTAGCACCGAGTGATTTGATCCCCTCTATCAAGGGCTTAACTGAATTCGTTTTCTTTTCTCAAATTGTTTACAGCTTGCTTGGGCTTGAAATGTCCTCAGTGCACGCACTAGAGGTCAAAAACCCTAAAAAGGACTATCCTCGCGCTTTGTTTATCTCGGTTGTGGTTATTTTACTAAGCTTAATTTTAGCCTCACTTGCTATTGCTATTGTGGTTCCCCAAAAATCCTTAACCAATCTAACAGGGATCATTGCTGCTTTTGAGTTATTTTCAGCAGCATTTAACCTCCCTTGGCTTGCACCTTGCATTGCTGGGGCTATTTTAATTGGTGGTATTTGTGCCGTTGCAACTTGGATCATTGGTCCAACCAAAGGGCTATTTGCTGCAGCAGATGATGCTTTATTGCCACCCCTTTTGGCCAAAACAAATCGCTACAATGTTCCCTACGTGATGCTGTTAATGCAAGCTGGGATCAGTAGTCTATTAACACTGGCCTATCTTTTTTTACCCACCATTGAAGGCGCTTATTTTGCCCTATCTGTTTTAGCAGCACAGCTTTCAATGCTCATGTATGCTATTTTATTTGCTGCGGCGATAGCACTTCGCTACACCCAAGCACATATTTCGCGCCCTTTTAAAATACCAGGGGGCAAAAAGGGGATCTTCCTTGTTGCTGGCACTGGTTTGATTATCAGTCTTGCAATGGTATTATTGGGCTTTGTTCCCCCTAGCAGCATCGAGATAAAAAATATTTTTCTATATGAGGCTTTTTTAATAACTGGGATCTTTTTGGTTATGATCCCTGTTTTACTTATCCATGTTCCTAAAAAGACCCTGCTTTATGGTGCACAATGAATCTTTTGTTATTTTTCTCTAGCTGTGGGCTGATTGTGCTTTTTGCTTGCTATTTTTGGTACCTGGGACAAAATGCGCTCACTGCCTGGATTGCCATACTCAGCCTAATGGCCAATTTATTTATACTAAAGCAGATCACCCTTTTTGGCTTTAATGCCACTGCCAGTGATATTTTTGTCGTTGGCAGCCTGCTAGGCCTTAACTTATTGCAAGAAAAGTTTGGTCCTAAAGCAGCACAACAGGCGATTTGGACCAGCTTTGGTTGCCTGCTTTTTTTTACCCTGATGTCTTATATTCACTTACATTATCATCCAAGCACTTATGATCAAGCACAGTCTGCTTATGTCTTTCTTCTCACACCCACCCCACGGATTGTATTTGCTTCTTTATTCACTTTTTTTATAGTTCAGTCCTTTAATAGCTACCTTTTTTACAAACTTCGCCTTATCTCGTATTTTCCCGTTTTAGTCAGTAGTGCCATTGCTTTGTGCCTAAGCCAATGCCTAGACACATTGCTATTTACCCTACTTGGCTTATACGGCGTAGTTGATGCACTATTAGAAGTCATGGCTGTGAGCCTTTGTATTAAATTGGGGGCAACAGCAAGTACCGTGCCCTGGTCTTTTCTCAGTCGACGCTTTCTTGCCTCAAATAAAGCTTCAGCTTGACTTAAAACCATACTAGCCTATTTTTTAGCCATAAAAATCAGCGTATTTGCTCTACTCTCTCTAAAGTCAAGGCTATAAAAACCTGTATTTATTTCTATTTGCTCATCTACTGACTAAACTTTTCACCAACACCTTCTATTTAGCTTGCCAACTTGCACATAACTTACCGATTTTGGTCTTCCTTTTTAAATTACCACTTTTTAATCAATATTGGCCTAGCAGTTGACAGCATCAAAACATCCATGCAATATACCAGCAAGATATGGGATAAATCACTTAACCCATCATATAAAAGATGCACGCTACACAAACTGCCTTTCATTTTGAAATCTTATACCAATCTAAGCGCTCACAAGCTCGCGTTGGACGCATTCACACCCCACATGGAACCATTGACACCCCTAATTTTGTTGCGGTCGGAACCAATGGCTCACTCAAGACACTACATAACCATCAGCTAAAAAAAGACCATTTACAGCTGATGTTTTGCAATACTTATCATTTAATGGTGCAACCTGGCACCTCGATTATTAAAGCAGCAGGAGGTTTACACCGCTTTATTCAGCGCAAAGGCCCCATCATCACTGACTCAGGTGGCTTTCAGGTGTTTAGCTTAGCCTATCAACAGGTCAAAAAAGAGCTCAAAGGCCAAGGCGGCAAAAAACACCCTAACTCCATACTCAATGTAACAGAGCAAGGCATTCTGTTTCGCTCTTATCGTGATGGCGCAAAGATCTTTCTTTCACCAGAAAGTACCGTTTTAGCGCAAAAAGATCTAGGTGCTGATATTATTATTCCCCTAGATGAACTTCTGCCTTTTCATGTTGAAAAGGCTAGATTAGAAAGTGCTTTTGATCGAACACACCGTTGGGAGCTACGTTCTTTACACACCCACCAACAAAATCCCCAAAACCAGGCGATGTTTGCTGTCATTCACGGTGGGACAGAAAAAGCTTTGCGCCAACAAAGCTGTAAGCTACTAACACAACATCCATTTGACGGCTGGGCCATTGGTGGAAGCTTAGGCTGTGACCACACACAGCTCATTGACACATTGGCTGTCACTTTACCCCATTTACCCCCTGAAAAGCCCATACACTTACTGGGGATTGGTGATACAGCTGCTATCTTACAGTGTGTTCCCCATGGCATTGATACGTTTGACAGCGCTTACCCAACAAAAGCAGCGCGTCACGGCTCACTTTTTACCCCCAAGGGGCCATTAAAAATAACCCGTCAAGCCCATGCCAGAGAATTTGTACCCATTATGCAAGACTGTGCATGCCCAACTTGCCAACATTATACTCGCGCTTATCTACACCATCTTTTCAAGGCCAACGAGCCTTCAGCTAAAAGTCTGGCAACCCAGCACAATCTTTACTTTATGTTAGATCTAATGGCAAGTTTGCGCACTCAAATACTATGCGGTTTGATTTAAAAAACGGGAGCCATGCTCCCGTTACCCAAAAAGGTACGCATTAAGATTGCGCGCCGCCTATTTGGAATTGTAAATAAGGCCCCATGCGACCAAAATCTTCTGGACGACCTGTATTTAAGGCATGATTGGTTCCTGCCTCATTAAAGAAGGTATTGCCGTTTTTGAAAACATTGATGGCGTTCATATAGCGCATACCTAAAGCCACCTCCATTTTTAATTTGTTACGACCATCAACCTCAAGGTAGCCAGTATAGTTCACACCAAAATTGATTTTCAGTTTCGTGAAAACAGAGCGGGTATTTTCAGATATTTGCAACATCTCAATTTTATTTCCTGCTGCCCCACAGAACTGACGATAGTCATTATGTGCATAAAGCCACGCTGCCGTGATCCCCGAAAATAAACCAAAATTAGGGCAACGCGCAAAAGGCTGTACGTGCAAAAGCGCACCAAACCCAGGCCCATAGCCACGAACCTTGTCTTCAGTCAAGCGAATCCCATCTTCCACTGTCTCGCTAAACTCCCGACGAAATCGATCCCATTCAAAAAAGCTGCTCACATGCAAAGACCAAAGCGACTTTGTAAAAAGCAGATGCGAAAAACCAAAAGCAGACGCATGATTGCGGTGCATTACTTTTGCTGTTGCTGCGCCCACAAAACCCAGGCCTGTAACGTTTTCAGCACTTTCGCTCTTGTCATTGTTGTAGTGATCGTAATCAAAGAAAAGATGTGTTTGCGTTTGGGGCAAACGATAAACAGCACCTAGCCCATAGTCAAACTCATAATTGGGTTTAACAAAAACATGGGTATAGGTATTTGCGTCAACAACATTACCAAAGCTTAGCCCGTTCTCACTAGGCTTACTATAAGTGCCAGTTGCATAAAGCGCGCTATGCGCAAAAAGATCGCCTATCCCTGCTTGCGCTGGTGCAATAGCGGCAAATAGCATTGCGCTAAAACCAGCTTGCAGCGCTTTTTTCATCATCATGATTTAAGTCCTTATTATATGAGTAAAAATAACAGATGCCTTGTCTAAGCACACCCATCGCCTATAAACTAATTAACTAACTTTATATAAAAAATTAGATCTTATCTTCTTATCTTAGCATATCAACCCAAAGTATTTAGGCCCATCCTAAAAAGAGGTTATTTAAATAACAAACTATTGCTAGTTTAAAGCTCAAAAGAGGCCTTGACTAAAAGCAGTCTCTAATAGAAAAGGGGGGAATTAAGAGCATGGGCCGTCTAGGGTTCGAACCTAGGACCAACAGATTAAAAGTCTGCTGCTCTACCAGCTGAGCTAACGGCCCGCAAAGGAAAATAGACATCATACAGCAAAAAAGCAAAATAACAAGAGTGCTCAGGGCCTGGGATTTAAAGCTTGCTGCCAAGCTTGCGCCTCGCTGGGCTCGGCGACACTTTGGGCAAACGGTGATACGGGTCTAGTTTGTTGTGTATGAGAGGGGAAGTCACGGGGAGGTAAGGGTGATTCAGTTTTTGGCAGCGGCAATACTTTTTGATCTATTCCATCAAAAAGCAGTCGACAGCTCATAATTGCTGTTACTGCAACCCCGGTGGTTAGCCCCAATGCCCAAAAAAGTGGCAACCCTAAAATGCACACAGTAAAAGTGAGCGCGGGTAAAATCCAGTTTGTAGTCCAGTAAAAGGGGCGATTTTGCCAAAAATCCGGAGGGCGATCAAGAAATCTACCGGCTAAGTAAACAGAAATAATTTGGCCACCCAAAATAAGCAATATCGCTGCTAAAGTAATAGATTGGCTAAACGGTGCCCAAGCCGTTGGCAAAACAACACTGACTATTTTGACCGATACGGCCCAACAATGGCTCAACACCATTTGAAAGATCAGGCTCTTTTGACAGGCTCGCGCTAGTAAGCAAAAAAAGCTGATCTGTATCCCCTGCGTCAGGGCTTGCCCCAACCAGATCAGCCTTTCTTGATAGTAGCCCACTATAACCGACGCTTAGCACGTAATGTCTGGCGATCTTCAGAGCTGTCTGTATCCAAAGTTTGCATTGAGGGCAAATCATCAATAGCTGGACTCCTTGTCAGCTCAGATGAGTAGGTTGTCGCTGGCATCTGCATTTCCGCTTGTGTTGCTTTAGCAGGCTGCATCTCACTTTGCCCTAATGCGTTTAAAAAAGGGTAAAAAGACAGTGTTAAGATCCCAGTGAAGGTTGCTAACCCGCCAGTGGCATAAGCAGCAGACAAGGGTGAGTAACCACCATAGCAAGCAAAAATAAAGGTTGAAATAGGTAAAAGCCATCCCAAACTCCAGTAGAGTATACTACCGTAATGACGGGCTGCATGCTTATCAATCAGATTCCCTTGTAAATAAGCACGTATGGTGTGCAAACCCAATAGTGCAAACAGGCCAGTTAAGACAAAGGCACCTGACCAAGGGAGCAAAGCTTCCGGCAATAGCATTGCTGCATAGCCATAGGCAACCTTAACCATGGCTGGCCATAAAAAATCTTGGAAAACGGTTTGCTTAATGACCCAGCTAGCCAAACAAAGAAAACCAATTAAAGCCCCTTGAATCAAACCAAGGCGAACATGTTTTCGTACTAACCGTATCAGCTCATGATCATAAATTGCTTGTAGGACGGCTGCACTTCTGTAAAAAAAGGATAAAATTGCGTCCATTTCTCTCTCCTTTAAATAAAGCTATCAAACTAACATTTTATAAGCTCACCGTCAATTTTTGCCAGCTTTCTCAAATATATCCTTGCTGATACATTTTTTGTAAGCTTGCCTCAGCAAGCTGTGCTGAAGCAGTTCCTTGAAACTCCCCTTTAACTTGGATAAGAAGCGCTTTTGCTTGCTGCCACTTTGCTTTTGCTTGCGCGATATAACCTAATTTTAAAAGTGCACCGGCGGCTTTAGGGTGCTGCCTATATTGGTGATAAACAAGATCAAACGCCTGAGCGGCCAAATCAAATTGCCCTTGTGTCCAATAAATCTCTCCCAACCAATAATGGGCGTTGGGTAAAAGACTTCCTTTGGGGAATCGATCAATTAAGTGATTAAAGGCCTGCCGCGCCTTATTCAAATCCTTACTTTGCAGTAGATGATAGGCCTGCTGATAAGTTGCCTGTTGGGTATCTTGGCTATAAGATCCAAAATCAAGCATAATTTCACTTGCTACATGGGCTGCCAAACGCCCTTTAACGCTCTGCTCTGTCCCTTCAAAAAAGTTCCCTGACAAGGCGGCTAGCCCTCTCTCCTGCAGACACTGGTTGACTTTTAAGTAGAGCTTTTTTTGTTGCGCACGAAAGTGCTGTAAATGATGCGCTTGCTCTTCGACTTCTCCGCGCAGCGCTTTGATTTCTTCCTGCAAGTCTTCGATTTTTTGCAATAAGGCCATTTGCTGGCCCATTGCCACATCCATCTCAGTTGCCCACGCCATTTGCGAAAATGACGTGAGCAATAAAAGTGTAAAGGCTAAAAAGCCATTAGACTTTATCAGACTACTCTTCTCCATACATAATAACTGCACGACGATTTAAGCAATGTGCTTTCTCATCATGGCCTTTGGCATCAAGTTTCTCTTTGCCATAGCTTACAATTATTATTTGATCTTTGGAAGCACCGTGCATAACTAACGCGTCTGCGACAGCTTTTGCTCTTTTTTCACCTAGCGCCACATTATATTCACGGCTACCCTTTTCATCGGTATGCCCTTCAATACGGACTCGGCAATTAGGGTTGTGCTTCAAATACTCAGCGTGTGCAGCAAGCACCTCAAGATCTGCATGGCGAACGCTTGCTCGATCAAAGTCAAAGTAAACCCTACGCTTAGCCAATAGCTCATCTGGCACTTGCTGTCCTGCCATCATAGCGTGCGCATCATGCTGGCTTCTACCGGCTTGATGTGCACAGCCTACCATCAGTAAAACAGCGACGAGTGAAAGAATATTTAGTTTTTTAGTTTTCATCATTTTTTATCCTTATTAACAACTCACACATAACAAAGTTTTTCCTTATCCAAGAAAAGGAGACCATGCAGGCTCTTGTATATTCCCACTTCCTTCTTGAACAAGCAAGTTCATCTGAACACGACCATCCAAGGTCACCAAACCTAGCAGACTACGCTCTCCCTGCTTTGCGTAAAGTACCATCTCCCCATTAGGGGATAAAGTCGGAGACTCATCAAAAGATGAATGAGTTAACAAACTCACTTCTCCTGTTGCTAACACCTGGCTTGCAATGTGAAACACCTCGCTTTGCTCTGGACGATGCATCATCACAATATGCTTGCCATCCGGCGTCACTACCGGTCGGGCATTATAGCCGCCCACAAAGGTAACACGTTCTACTCCTTTTGTTACCAAATCTAAGCAATAAATTTGTGGTTTTCCTCCTCTGTTTGATGTAAAAAATAAGGCACGGCCATCTGGTGACCAAGCCGGCTCGGTATCAATAGCTTGTCCGGTTGTTAATTGAGTTAGTTTTCTACTTGATAAGTCCATTAAATAAATTTTAGGACTTGATTGCCAAGATAAAACCAAAGCCACCTTTTTACCATCGGGCGACCAAGCCGGTGCACCATTAATACCAGGCAGCTCAGATAGCAGTTGACGCTCACCGGTTGCAACCTCAATCCTGTATATCTTTGCACGATGCTGTTCAAATGTGGCAAATAATAACTGGCGACCATCAGGTGACCAAGCCGGAGACAAAATCGGATCAAGTGATTTCACCAATGTCACAGCGTTTAAGCCATCAATGTCAGCAACCGTTAGCCTGTATTGCTCCGTGGGTCCTTCCTTTATGACATAAGCCATGCGCGTAGAAAAAACTCCCTTGATGCCAGTAAGTTGCGCATAAACAATATCACTGATCTGGTGCGCTATATTGCGAAAATCCTGGTGAGGGATCCCATGATAAGCTTTAGTCACTAGCGTCACCGGCTGCGCGGCTTCTCCCTGAGATTGGGCTGATTTATAAACCTCAAGCAACTTAAAGCTTATATTGTAACGATTGACCCCAACTAACCGTACCTCACCCAATAAAACGTTCTCTACCCCAAGTTTTCGCCATAAACTCACTTGCATTGCTTGCTTGGCTGTAAACGACGGCAACTGCGAGGATGGCAGTGGCTCAAAGCGACCGCTCATCTTAAGATCTTGGCAGATCACTTTAGCCAAGGCTTCAAAGCTTGCCGATTCATGTTGTAAATGCGCAACAACTGCAATCGGGATCCCCCCAACCATCCCTTGGGTAATATCAATATTGAGTTGCGCTTGTAAAGGAAAGGCGATCAGCATCAAAAATAGCCGGAATTTTCTCACGCCACCTCCGGGCAAAAAGTGAAGGTGAACTGGTGAAACGAACCAGCTAGTTGCATCTCATTTGGCACCGGTAAAGGCGATGCTTTGTGGATAGCCAGCTCTGTTGAGCGATCAAAGGCAACATTACCACTTGATCGTATCACCTGTGTTTCGGTAACCTCTCCGGTTGGCGACAGCGTTACAGCGACTTTGCAGGTAAAACCACTCAAATTCAACCCCAATGGCTGGCGCCAGTGCTGATGAATTTTATTTCTAATCAATGCTGTGTAATAAGCCACTTCCTCTTGTTTTATCTGTTGACTTATCTCATCAAAAACAACTGGCTCTTGATCTTTTTTCGCTAACCAGCTGGCTACTTCTTGTTGCACCTTAGCAAGCTCAGCTTGCTCTGCTTTGATTTTTTCTTCGCTCGCTTTCACCGCTTGTTGGTAACGCAAACGCTGCTCGTCCATTTCTCTTCTTAACTGCTCATTTTCCTCTCTAAGCGCAATACCCAGTGCTTCTTCTTTTTCGCGCACTTGCCTGGCCTGTTTTGCCTGCTTTGCCAAAGTACGCTGATAGGCTTGCGCTGCTTGCTTTTCTTGCCTTTCTCTATCCTCTAAGCGAGCAATCTCTTTTTGCAAGGCAGCCTCATCCACCTGTACAGCCAAAACGTGCTTTTTTGTCGCTAAAGCAGCACTGGGTACGGGTGGCTCTTGACCATTTAAAAAGATCAGCATTGCCAACAATCCATGAAGCCCAATTGACATACTCAAAAATAAGCACCCCGCTCGCTTACTCACTTTCTTTTGCTCCAATCACCTTCATGGCGTTCCTGGGTGACTAGCCCAACGCTGAAGGCACCTGCTGTTTGCAATAATACCATCAATTTGACGACCTCCCCATAGTCAACATGCTCATCTGCCTTAATAAATACCCGTCGCTTAGGATCACGCCTTAATGCAGCTGTTGCGCGCAAGGTAAAAGCCACCTTATCGATGGGATCATGTGGCTTATCTGCAATATTCAAAAAGTAATGACCTTGGTGATCTAAACTAGCAATAATGGGAAGTTTTTCAGCAGGCGACAATACTTGGGCTTCAACCCGCGGCAAATCCACAACCACGCCTTGTTGCAATAAAGGTGCCGTCACTAAAAAGATCACAAGCAAAACCAACATGACATCAATGTAAGGAACAACATTAATTTCAGCAATTAACTTTCTAGCCGGGCGCCTATTTAGCATGCTCTCCCCCTGCCCCAGGCTGACTCAAAAAAGAAGCAGCATCCTGCTGTGGGCTGTGTAAGCGTCGATACAGTGCTTGTGAAAATTCTTCTGCCAAATTATCATAATTTCTTAAAATGCTCTGAACTTGGTGCGCGTAACGATTGTAAGCAAAAACAGCTGGGATAGCGGCAAATAACCCCAGCGCGGTTGCAATCAATGCCTCTGAAATCCCAGGCGCAACCATCGCAAGCGTAGCTTGCTGCGCCACACCCAGTGCTTGAAAGGCCGTCATGATCCCCCACACGGTCCCAAGCAGCCCAATATAAACGCTAATGGCCCCTACTGTTGCTAAAAAAGGTAAACTCCGCTCCAGTATTTGTTCTTGCTTTGCCAGTGCAACCCGTAAAGTACGGGTTACCCCCTCCATCACCACCTGTGGCAAGACTTGCTGT
>Ga0190280_1055_pt1 | contig 10557 bp, 13 predicted proteins | sample JAMX8_100Endo_L3_FD_131023 | JGI IMG/M metagenome (GOLD analysis project Ga0190280, IMG submission 131023) | Enriched cells of marine protists from Biology Centre CAS, Ceske Budejovice, Czech Republic - JAMX8_100Endo_L3 | ecosystem: Environmental > Aquatic > Marine > Unclassified | place: Czech...
TGGTTAAATGATTAAGCTTTTGAGTGAATTGTTGTTGGAATACTGGTGGCTGTTCAGTTGACTCTAATATGAATCCAAATGGATGCATTTGTTCTTCTTGGCTGAGATGTCCAAAGTAAGATTGGAATCCTTTAATTAAATCAGTATGTGTCGTGATTAAATAAACTGGAAGTGTGGTTTGATATTGCTCTGCAAACTGATATAAAATAGTATGTAATTGTAATGCATATTGATTTAGAGCAGTGGTGTCGAGAGAAAATAATTGCTTGATGCTTTGCACTAGAATCAAACCGTGGATTGGTTGACGGTGGTATTGCAGCGTTAGATGCTGAATTATTTGTACCCAGATAGAAGCACTTTTTGATGTCGTTAATAGATAGCCTGGTATTTCTATATAATACATCTGGTTATGATTCCAGATCTGAAATGGTGTATACGTATAGGATGCATTGACCTGTTTAAGATCGGTTGTGCTTTGTTTCAGTAATGTGCTTTTTCCAGATTGAGTTGGGCCAATGACTAGGTAACAAGCTATTTGCTGTGAAGATGTTTTTTTTAGATAATAGCTCGTAGCTGCAAGTTTTTTGATGTATTGTAAAGCATTATCAAGACTTTCTAATAATTGTTCCGTTGAGTATACAGGTTGTGTATTGGATATCATTAACGCCGATTGTTTAGACATAAGCTGTTAATCCAATGATTGATGCATGACATTATCAGAGTCCGTGACAAGCATTAAGCTGGTATTGATTAATATAGAGCATCCCAGTAAGCAACCGAACAGTAGGCTCGCTAATCCGGTATAGAGCTTCCAGCTTAGAGGGGTTGGACGGTTATGTTGTGGTTCAGGTAATGGAGATAAAAACAGATTTTTTTTGAATGTTGTTTGTGTATGCCACAACAAATTAAATAACTGATCGGTTAATACCTGTTCTTTTACTTGTTGTTGTTTTCGTGGGTACATGCTTTTGTGATGCCAATCTTGTTTAATGCACCAATAGATTAAAACCAAGCATTGAGTTGAAATATTTTTTTGTTGGTACACTTGATTCGCCAATGTATATAAATTGGTCTTCTTGGTTATTTTGAGTGTTTGTCGTTGTTCTTTCATTTGTTCATGGTATTTAGGAATAAATTTTAACCAATTGTAGCGATGAAAGAAGTTATCGATCACGATCAGAACAATTTGCTTGGTGATTTGAATGGTTTCTTTGGTATAACCGTTGTCTGTTAATTTGCTAGCTAATTGGTTTAATTCTGATTGTAGCAGCGTGGTTAGCACGGCTGTGGTCTGGGCTGGTGAAGGTGCTAATACCAGAGACTGTAGTGGCTCAATCAGAGGCATGACATCTCGAACCAATGGATTGAGGCCACTGATGCTTTCAGGCTCGTATTGAGTTAAATCAAAACCGGTGCATTGTGCTAAATTTAAATGTTCTTCCATGATTAGTCTTTTTTACCCACGCCTAATGACTATAGCAGTTAACTAGAGATTTGAGAAAAAAATAATGGAATACAATAAAAAAGCAGTTGAGTATATATAACTCAACTGCTTGATAATTAAATGATCGACAGGCAGTTAAAATTTATGTGTCAATGTTTCAGTGTACTACGAAGTATTATAGTAAATCGTAAGTTTTTAATTTTTTACGTAAAGTGCCTCTGCTTAATCCAAGCAAAATCGCCGCCTTACTTTGGTTGCCTCTAGTTTGTTCCATAACTGATTTTAGTAATGGTTCTTCAACTTCTGCTAATACCATGTCGTATAAATTAGTAATCGTTTGATCGCCCATTTGATCAAAGTAGCTTTTAACCGCTATTTCTACCGTTTGTCGAAGCGGTGAATGTACGATCGAAGAAGTTGTTTGGTTGTCTTGTATCATTATATTTTCCATAGTACTTCCATCTATTTGGTTAAGTTATAGTTAAAAACTTGAAATTAGATTATACCACTGGCTTATTTATACTCAAGTCAATTTTTAAAATAATTGGTTAATTCCACTAAATAAATAATTTTTGTTTATTTTTAAAACAAAAAGTTTGTTTTTTTGCATTAATTTTAATTATAAGTATAATTTTTTAACAAAAAGTCAATAATAAAGCAAAAAGAGTCATATTGATTCAAAAATGATACAGGTGTCTTTAAAATGCTTTTAATTTAGACTTTTTCTGTAGCAAGTAATTTACTTAACATATTGATGTCGAAATCACCAGAAAGATAGGTGGGATGACGGATAATTTGACTTAAAAAGGGGATGTTTGTTTTTATACCATCAACAATGATTTCATCTAGAGCATTTTGCATGCGAATAATCGCACTGGGTCGATCATCACCAAAAGCGATAATTTTGCCAATCATTGAATCATAATAAGGGGGGACTCGATAGCCATCATATAAATGAGTTTCTACCCGAATGCCAGGTCCTCCGGGCGCATGGTAGTGGGATACCGTGCCAGGACAAGGTAAAAAGGTTTGTGGATCTTCAGCATTGAGTCGGCATTCAATAGCGTGACCACAGATCTTAAAATCGCTTTGCTGCCAAGGTAACGGTTGGCCCGCAGCAATGGCTATCTGGGCTTTGACAATATCGATACCGCTGATCATTTCAGTGACGGGGTGTTCTACTTGAACACGAGTATTCATTTCGATGAAGTAAAATTTACCGTCTTGATATAAAAATTCAAAGGTTCCAACACTATGATAGTCAATGACTTGGCAGGCTTTAACAATTTGTTTGCCCATCGCAGTACGGGTGGCTTCATCAATGCCCAATGCTGGGGCTTCTTCAACGATTTTTTGATGGCGTCGTTGAATTGAACAATCCCGTTCACCCAAATGGATCACGTGACCATGCTGATCGGCTAAGATTTGAAATTCAATATGGCGGGGATTTTCTAAATATTTTTCCATATATAAGGTCGCATTCCCAAATGCAGCTTGGGCTTCTTGGCGAGTCAAGTCGATGGTCTTGAGCAACTGATCGGGATGATGCACAATTCTCATTCCTCGACCACCACCACCACCGGCAGCTTTAATAATCACCGGATAGCCTATGCGATTGGCTATTTTTAAGTTGGTTTGATTATTTGAGTCAATCGGTCCGTCAGAGCCGGGAACACAAGGGACTCCGGCTTGTTTCATCGTTTGAATAGCTGTGACTTTATCACCCATTGTGCGGATGGCGTTGGCATTTGGCCCAATAAAAATGAAACCACTTTGTTCTACACGATCAGCAAAATCAGCATTTTCAGATAAAAATCCATAACCTGGATGAATGGCTGTGGCATCGGTGATCTCAGCAGCACTGATGATAGCTGGAATATTAAGATAACTTTGAAGATGGCTGGCCGGACCAATACACACCGATTCATCGGCTAACCCAACATGCATTAGATCGCGATCGGTGTTGGAGTGTACAGCTACAGTTTTAATGCCTAATTCTTTACAAGCCCGTAGAATACGTAAGGCGATTTCGCCTCGATTGGCAATTAGAACTTTTTTTATCGGGTTGCTTTGGTACATATGGAGCAAAAGGAGCTATTCAATAATAAATAGGGTTTGCCCGAATTCTACAGGTTGACCATCCTCAACGAGACACGCTTTAACGGTTCCAGCCCGATCGGCTTCAATTTCATTGAACATTTTCATCGCTTCAATCAAACATAAGGTATCGCCAGCATTCACTGTTTTTCCAACATCGGTAAACGGTGGTGAATTGGGTGAGCGAGCTGTATACATGGTGCCCACCATAGGTGATGTAACCGGGTGACCGGTGTTCGTATTATCATGAGCTTGTGGTTTAGGCTCATTTGTAGCCAGTGGAGCCACATCGTGAGTTGTTTGTTTGACAACAGGTTGTAATGATTGTACCGGCGGTTGGGCACGATTAATTCGAACAGACAACTCATCGTCTTGAATTTCGATTTCATTAATGTCTGTTGAATGTACCAGTTCAATTAATTGCTTAATTTTTTTTATATCCACGATTATACTCTAAATGTTTTGCCGCCATATATTGACAATTATGTTTACAATGGAAAGGTTTAGAGACCGTATTTTGCTTTAACTAAAATGCTTTGTCTAGTACTTCAGGCTTTTTAGTTTATATCTTGATCAATAATTGGATAGTGGGGCCTATATTGGTAAGTTAATGGATTTTCCCGGAAAGCATTGTACAATGGTTGGACGGGGTGTAGCTCAGCTTGGTAGAGCATCGTCTTCGGGAGGCGGAGGTCGTAGGTTCAAATCCTGTCACCCCGATTTACGTTAACCTATAACATGGTTTTGAACTTGACAGGCAGGTGTTAAGTTAGCAAAATCGTCTCGGAATAACGGCTATGTAGCTCAGCTGGTTAGAGCGTGGCACTCATAATGCCAAGGTCGGTGGTTCAAGTCCACCCATAGCCACCAATCTGTTCAATATTACATCATATCTTGATGCGTGAATAAATCTTCAAACCTAAATCCAGTGCTTTTTAAGCCCGGCTCATGCTAATAATAATTTTAAATATGCTAATCTTATATATTGAAACCAATTAGTTATTAAGTCGGTTATGAATTTGCCATATTAGGGAGCAATGGAGTTATGCAGTTTTTTGGAGGCCAAAATCGTTGGGCTGGGTTCACTTTAATCGAAATGTTAATAGTTGTTATTATTATGACAGTTTTAGCAACTATTGCATTGCCTCAGTTTATCAATGCGCAAGATAGAGCTAAGCAAGGTCAAACGATTGGTAATATTAGAACTGCTGCCACTGCTATTATGTTGTTTCAAACAGATAATGGAGCTAATCCTGGCGGGACGATGTCTGGGTATTTAGATGATATCACCTCTATATTAGTCCCCAATTATGTGCCATTTTTAAACTCCATGGACGGTTGGGAGCATGAGATTGAGTATCGTACGGATGGTTCTGTTGTGGCTACTGGTGATGGGGTGACTATAGGAACAGAGCCAAATAGTTTTGTGTTACGCAGTCCAGGTAAAGATGGCGTGTATGAAGGATCACAGTATAACATTGGTCAAACCAGTTTGTTTAGTCACGATATTGTGATGATTAACGGCATGTTTGTTAGAACGCCAACAGGGACTCAGGGTCAGGGATAAGTGGGAGGATTAAATTATGAAGCAGCAGGGGTTTACAATTGTAGAATTATTGATTGTAATCATTATTATCGCTATTTTAGGGGTCATTGCATTACCTCAATTTTTAAACGCTCAAGATAGAGGTAAGCAAAGCCAAACCATTGCTAATTTGCGTAACATTGCCAGTGCAATGGCATTGTATCATGCCGATGAGAATGAGTATCCAGTTGCCAGTACGATTGGAAGCTTAAAGTCTGTCTTGGAAGATATTTATATGGAAATTGTGCCAACACTTGATGGTTGGAATAATGAATTTTATGTCGATTCATCTAGTTTAGAATATACCATGGGTAGTTGTGGTAAAAGTACAACCAGTTGTAGTTCGTTGACTCTAATCAATGGTGTAGGCGGTAGTACCAATAACTTTACAGATGATATTATTATCCGTAACGGTAGTTTCATTCAATATCCAGTGGGTGTTCAACAATAATATGGTGGTCTAGTTGTTAGTCGATGAAGTCGATGGGCTAACCATTATTGAATTGTTGATAGTGATGGTTATTTTAACCATTCTGTCAGGTATTGTGGTGGCAGTATATCCTAGTATTACCGATACTGGTAAACAAAGTACAACTGTATCGAATCTGCGAGCTATTGCCAGTACGATGTCTATTTACCATATGGATCATAATCGTTATCCAGATGCGAATAGTATTGATGATCTACGAGCGGTATTGGAACCCACTTATATTGAACGATTGCCGCGGCTCGATGGTTGGGGCCAAGAATTTTTTATAAATTCTAATGCTACCACTTATACCATTGGTTCTGGTGGCAAAGGTTGGGATGGTTCAGACATGTTAACCAGTGAACCAGTGGGAGCGACTGTATCACCAACTAGTGATATTATTTTAACAGATGGTTCATTTACTCAGTTTCCTGTTAATTATCTGTCGGATTAAATGGATGAGACTGATTGGGCGTGTTTAAACTGTTCGGTTTAAGATTAGTAATGCTAAATGCTCCAATGCATCGCGGTACTCTGAGGCTGGTAGGTGCAATAGTGCAGTGACTGCTTGGTCAATAGCAAGTTCAGCTTGTTGTTTGGTATATTCAAGGGCTTTGGTTTGGTGGATGAACTCAAGAATAATCGGTAGCTGATCGGCTGTTTGCTTGTGTAGCGCATTGGCAATCAGTGTGCGCTGTTGGGGGGGTGCTTTGTTGTAAGGTATAAATGAGCGGTAGTGTCACTTTGCCTTCTAACAAATCATTCCCAATGTGTTTTCCTATCTCGGCTTCATTCCCGTGGTAATCGAGCAAATCATCAATCATTTGAAATGCAAGACCTAAGTGTAGGCCATATTGGTGCATGCAGGCAACGGTAAATGAGTCAGCATCTGCTAAAATGGGTCCAATTTGAGTGGAGGCTGCAAATAATGCCGCCGTTTTACCACGGATAATGTTTAGATAATGATCCACTGACAGATCGATACATTGTTGTTGCATCAATTGTTGGATTTCTCCTTGCGTCATCGATTGGGCGGTTTTAGCAAGTAGTTGATAAATGGTGAAGTTCGAAGTATTTAAGATTAATTCAAACGCTTTGGCGAAAATAAAATCACCTGCCAAGATACTGGCTTTTTCACCCCAGATATAATTGGCTGTTTGTTTGCCTCGGCGTAAACTAGCTCGGTCAATCACATCATCATGTAATAAGCTTGATGTATGAAAAAATTCAATAACAGCGGCTAAATGAATCGGTGCAGAGCCCTTGCAAGCAAAATATCGAGTGCCCAGCAATACCAGGGTTGGGCGGATACGCTTGCCACCATTGGTAAATAAGTGTTCGCTGATTTGTTTAATTAACTTGGTTTCAGTTGCCAATAATTGATTTACTAAGGCGTACAATTCAGCCAATTCTGGTTTGATCAATCGTTGAATATCAGCAAATTGTATCATGATACGTTAAACCGAAAATGCATGATATCACCATCTTGAACCGGATAATCTTTTCCTTCAATACGTAGTTTTCCTGCTTCTTTAGCACCGGTGCGGCCTTGATGTTGGATAAAATCTTGATAAGCTATAACTTCAGCTCGAATAAAACCACGAGCGAAATCACTGTGAATGACTCCGGCTGCATCAGGTGCAAGTGCCCCTTCGGGAATTGTCCAGGCCCGCACTTCTTTGATCCCAGCGGTGAAGTAGGTTCTAAGTCCCAATAGTGCGTAGCCGGCACGGATTAATCGATGTAAGGCAGGCTCAGTTTCTCCCAAATCTTGCAAAAAGGCTTGTTGTGATGCTTGATCTAAGGCTAAAAGCTCTGTTTCAATACTGGCACAAATTGGCAAGACGGTGGTGCCTTGTTGAGCAGCATAATCTTGTAATGATTGAAGATATGTGGTGTCGAGGTGATCGATATTGGCAACGTAGAGTAGAGGTTTTTGAGTTAATAAATGATAAGGGGCTAATAGGGCTTGTTGGTTTGGGGTCAATGCAAGTTGGTTAACCCATTGGCCGTGTTCAAGTTGGCGGTAGACTGTAGATAATAGTGCAAGCGTATCAGCTGCGTCATCTAGAGCTTTGGCTTTCTTGGTTAAGGTGGCGATGGCGCGTTGACAGGTGTCTAAATCGGCTAATAGTAATTCGGTGTGAATAATCTCTACATCAGCGACAGGATCGATTCGGGTATGAACATGGGTGATATTGTCATCTGAGAAACATCGGACAACATGCAATAATGCATCGGTTTCTCGGATATGGGATAAAAATTGGTTGCCCAGTCCTTCGCCGTTGGCGGCGCCCTTGACCAGCCCTGCAATATCAACAATTTCTACTGTAGTTGGGCAGATACGTTGTGGTTGGACAATATTAGCCAGTGCAGTTAGTCGGGTATCTGGGACTGGGACCAAACTGGTGTTGGGTTCAATCGTACAAAATGGAAAATTTTGCGCGGCAATATTGGCATCTGTTAACGCATTGAATAAAGTGGATTTGCCAACATTAGGCAATCCAATGATGCCACATTTAAATCCCATGGTCGGTATGCAATTGGTTTTGAATCAAGGACCACTGGCCAGTGATCAAGGGTTCGATTAAGTGACATCCTTGCACAATAGCTTGCTCAATGAGTTGTCGTTGGGTTTGAGTGGGTGGACTGAGCACATAAGAGTCTACCGCATGGGCTGAGCCTGGATGGCTGATGCCAACGCGTAATCGAGCGAACTGTTGCGTGTGTAGATGGTTGATAACATCGCGCAGGCCGTTGTGCCCACCATGACCACCGGAGAGCTTAAGACGGATTTGCCCATTGGGGATTGCTAAATCATCGTGCACAATTAAACATTGAGCGGGGTTGCATTTGTAAAATTGTAATGTGCGTTGGACGCATAATCCGTTTAAGTTCATATAGCTAGTTGGTTTAATCAATCGAACTTGATAGTCGTTAACAGTAATGGTTGTCAGCATCCCTTGCAGCGATGGTTTCAATTGCCACTGCCCTTGGTATTGATTGGCTAAGCTATCGATGAACCAGCGACCTGCATTATGGCGGGTGTTTTGATAGTCTGCATCTGGATTGCCAAGTCCTATAATGAGTTGAATAGTTTGCTGAGCCGGCTTAGGGGTTACGGACCGATTATTAGGTTCAACCGCTTTTGGCGGACTGTTCGTCTGTGGTTTCAGTGGTATCATCGGCAAGCTGTTCTTTGGGTTTATGGATACTAACGACGGGCAAATCATGTTCAGGGCCTTGTTGTAGCGCTGGGATTTCAACGCCTGCTGGCAGTGAAATATCCGATAGATGTAACGATTGTTCAATAGCTAAATGCTGTAGATCCACTTCTAAATGATCAGGTAAATCTTTGGGCAGACATTTGATTTCAATTTCATTTAATAGATGAAATACTGTGCCGCGGTTTTGTTTGACTCCAGGAGCAATGGCTTCGTTAATAAATCGAATGGTTGTACGGATATTAATCGGCTGTTCATCGGATACCCGTTGAAAGTCCATATGCACAATATCTGAACTAACCGGGTGACGTTGTACTGCTTTTAACACCACAAGCTCAAGTTGATTGTCAATGGTTAATTGTAAGATATTGGAAAAATAAGAGTCATTTTTCAGTATTGATCTAATCACGATTGGTTCAAATGTAATCGCCTGGGCTGGTTTTTGTCCGCCATATACAATTGCCGGCACTTGATTATTGAGCCGCCGCATCCGCTTAGAGGCATGTTTCCCAATCAGGGTTCGGTTGCTTGCTTGTAATGCCAGTGGTTGCATGAGTCACTCCGTCTAAATCCAAAAATTAAAAAACGGCATTATATAACAATATTTTATTCAAAGCACTTGATCTTTTATCAATTTATTGGATAATAGCAGTCTGATATTAGATATTAGTTTGGAAATACCATGTATGCAATCATTCAAACTGGAGGTAAGCAATACCGGCTAACCGAAGGTTCATGTATCAAAGTTGAACTGCTCGATGCAGCGCCAGGCGATGATGTGATGCTTGATAAAGTGTTAGCTATCCATACAGCAGGAGCAACAGAGATTGGTTCACCATGGATAGATGGTGCACGAATACAAGCAACCGTTATAGAACATGGGCGTTATCGCAAAGTTAATATTTTGAAGTTTAAAAGACGGAAGCATCACATGAAACGCATGGGGCACCGTCAACATTATACTGAGTTAAAAATAGAAAAGATTTTACAGGCATCGTAGATTATGGCTCATAAAAAAGCAGGCGGGAGTACCCGTAATGGTCGAGATTCTAATCCTAAGTTTTTAGGGGTTAAACGATTTGGCAGTCAAATGGTCATGCCAGGTAATATTTTGGTCCGTCAACGAGGGACACACTTTTATCCAGGTGAACGAGTTGGTATTGGTCGGGATCATACTTTATTTGCTAAAGTAGCAGGTCGCGTTCGTTTTCAGGTTAAAGGTCCTAAAAATCGTCAATATATATCGATCGATCCTATTTAACCGTTACATTCAGCCCTTGCGCGCTGGTTTTTCACGATGAAATTTGTTGATAATGCTACCATTTATGTAGAAGCTGGCCATGGTGGCCACGGGTGCATGAGTCTTAAGCGAGAAGCATTCATGCCTAAAGGTGGCCCAGATGGGGGTGATGGCGGTAATGGAGGTGACGTCTATTTGCAAGCCTCATTGCAATTAAATACATTATTGCCATTTAAGTACCAAAATCGATTTGTTGCCAAACGCGGAGGAGATGGCTCAGGGAATCAAAAAACCGGTAAGAGTGCCCCCAGTTTATATATTGAAGTCCCCATTGGAACAGAAGTTTACAATCAGCCCACCGGTGAATTGCTAGGGACCCTATTGCGTGATCAGCAGTGTTTGTTGGTGGCTCGAGGGGGTGAACATGGATTGGGTAATATTCATTTTAAAAGTAGTACGCGCCAAACTCCCAGAATTCGGACGATGGGTACAGCCGGT
>Ga0190280_1056_pt1 | contig 10484 bp, 10 predicted proteins | sample JAMX8_100Endo_L3_FD_131023 | JGI IMG/M metagenome (GOLD analysis project Ga0190280, IMG submission 131023) | Enriched cells of marine protists from Biology Centre CAS, Ceske Budejovice, Czech Republic - JAMX8_100Endo_L3 | ecosystem: Environmental > Aquatic > Marine > Unclassified | place: Czech...
TTTGCTGTCCATCCATATTATCAACGTAATTGAGCCCAAGAGCTGTGCAATTTCTAATTGGATACGGTGTGTCAACATTCACTGTTGAATTCACTCTTCCATTTCTTTTCCAACGCTTCACCAGATTATCTAACCATATCACCCCAACTTCTGTCTCATGGTAGGCTACTTTAGTTTGCAGCTCACACCAGCGGAAGAAGCTGCTCTTCATGGAGCAGTACGTCCTTACCGGAAGTCCCTGACTAATGACCGAAGCATAATGCTGCCCTCTTAGGGAAAGACCTGCATATTCTTGTATAATTCTCTGGAGAAAGAGCTGCTTATTTACTTGCTTGTTCTTCCTTCTTAAGAAAAGCATGGTGTTCCAGAAGAAATGAACCTGTATACTGTAAGCATCTTGGGGAGAAAGATCACAAAAAGCCTTCCAGAAAAAGCTCATAGTGGAGAAGAAGGAAGTCGTGAAAGGAACGAGGGACTGTAACGTCACGGTGATACTTCTCATTTGACCAAAGCCACGTCAGCAGCTCCAACGGTGACACTGCATTAAAAGCGTGTGAGTTTATCCAGCGTTTCAGCGCCGTAACTGTACCGATATCCATTTTCACTTATCAAAGTCTGTTCAGTTACTTGAGAAGTGAAAAAGGATTTGCAAAAAAGGAAACGGGATTACAAATTCAAATAATCTGCCACAAAAGGCAAAAACATTGCCAGAAACAGGAAGGTGCTGCAAAAACGTGATGGAGCAGCTTCTGAAGAAGAATTTTCGGAAGGGTACTGTAACGCACTTAAAGATTCCTTCCATCGCAGACCTCTGACATGTCTATATCCTTACGTAATTGTTTTACTGCTTCTTGTCTCACTTGTGAAAGCTTACACGGTTTAGGTACAACTTTGCTCGACTACTTCCTCACCTACCTTAAAGAAAATGGCAAACGCAAAAGTCAATGGAAACAACTTGTGCATACAAGAAACCAATGGTGCCCCCGTCTTGTACATCTCTAACGATGTTCGTCCAGCTGAGTTTGAGGCTCACGGACAAATTGTGGAAATCAAGGAAAAGCGCTCAACAGCAGCCAAGGGAAAGAAGAAGGTAAAGCAGTAAGACGCACAAGCACATACACACACACACACAACCAAAGTAATAGAAAGAAGAAGTAGTGCAATGTTTTGGGACACGTTGAAACAAAGGCATTTTGTGAAAGTTGTGTGTTTATTGTCGTGTTGTATACAGAAGGAGGGGGAAGCGCTGTACAGAGGTTAGATAGGGGTTTTCCACGGGCACTCATCCACGCCCATGAACACACAGAACATGGCCACACAAACCACAACACCGACACGAGACGCACGGGGACACGTAGACAGAAAGGGGGAAAGCAAAAATGGGACACAAATTTGCACAACATTTGGCACGATCTACACCATGACTTGCATATATATATGCAAGCCAGCTCCCACACCTCGCTTCATCACCACAGCAAGCGGGTTGCATATATTTTTCAAAACCACTTGCCACTCTATTTGCCTTACTCAAACTACTGAATTCTGTCCGTCAGTGTAGCTTGTACGAAACACTGTATTTTGTTGATTTTGAAGCTAACCTGTTTACAGACGGCCCCATTAGTGCTTGTACGCACCCAAGTGGCAGACTTTCTAGTGAGGATTTCCTCTCTCGTGTTGGGGATGTGTGATTATGGCATTTCTGATCACACTGAAGTTAAAAAGGTAAAAGCATTTGTTGGAACTGGCAAAATGTAACGGTGTTGTTTCAAGACCGTAAGAAGCTTTGTAAAATACTGGGCTACATCGCAAGCAAAACAAAGGGAGGATGAAGCAGTTGTGCCCACAGGCACCACGCAAGACGCAGCTGCAACAGATGACACTGATCCTCCTATGGTAATTGCCTCTCACATTACTTTCGCCTCCTTGTGTAACTGATGTTTTACCCAGGTTCCGGCTACCAACAGTTCCAGCGCTACCAAAAAACCTTCTCCGGTTGCGCGCTCTCTATCCGTTGAATTAGCAGGCGCGGCAAAAGCGTCGCCAAAGGCGTTGCTCACATCCAAGACTCAGGCTGTCCGCATAGACAACCTTCCCGAGTTTGTTGTGGAAGGCTCTGAAATAGAGATGTCTCGCAGGGAGAAAATACACGAGATGAGGCGTAATGGTGTATTGAGCCTTCCTGTTGAAGTCATCGAAAAGCCTGAACAGGACAGCGAAGCGTTTGTTCGTCAGGTAACTTCTTCCACTTACGTTGTTCTTCTAAATACTTTCCTAGATTGACCGAAGGCACGTGGACGAGTTAAAGGAATCACTCAAAAGAACTCCTCTCGCGGTTGGAAATATCTGGACCGTAAGAGTAAGGCGAAGAGATGGGGGTAAGGTACCCTCTATTGTTAACGTATATTAACCGTTGTTGAAGCTCATTGGACTCCAAGGGAGATCACTATGATCCAAAACCTCCCACAAACAAAATTAGAAACCTACTTGGCTGGGGGGGGTAATGGGTGAGGGAGACGGGGCTGTACCGGTGAAATTAGAACTACTTGCAGGTATCAGTTTTACCACTTCTAAAATTCTAACCTTTAAATTAGGTTTCCACACGTATACGGCAAAGAGTGAGTGTATCAGGGAACACTTAGACTGGGAGTACTTGAAGACACATTCCTGCGCTGTGTACTTCTTGGGCGACGATGAAGATGCAGCTTTGGTAGGTGTGTTCGTAGTACTTTGAGCTAACCCCTTGTAGTTGGCCTATGAGGATAACATTGTAGCAGAGCTACACAAGGCCTTCACTTTCGAAGAAAACCTCTACCAAGCACGGAAGAAGTTTAAGAGCAAGTTGTGTGAGCTCTTCAAAGAGCACAACGATGGTACATTCTTACACTCGCCACGCCTGTCTTTTGTACTAACTTTTCTCTAGACGACGCTCTGCGAAAAAATACAGAGTTTGTTAAGCTAAAAACTGAGGCATACAACGAATTTGCAGCACGCAAAAACCCGCCGCCAGCCCGCTTGACGAATGAAAGTCTAGAAGACTACGAGAGAAGAAAGTCAAAGGCAAGGCGAAAAGCAAAAAACGACTTGTCACAGCTCTGGGCTCTAGCTACGATTCCAGAAAAGGTTTTTCGTACGCTGGAGTTGGTCTGCCGGTAAGTGTTTGTAACTGTCATGTCTTTTGTGCTAACAGTTTCCAAGAATGTACAACAAGAAGGAGTTAAAGGGAATGAACCCTAAAGAAAAGACTGTGGAACTGAAAGGCCACAAGTTTATTTGCTTACAAGGTAGTAACTCTTTCCCAATAGAAGTACACAGAGGTGTACTTGCATATATATATGCAAGGGCCAACTCCAGCGTACGAAAAACCTTTTCTGGAATCGTAGCTATTTAGGAATCGAAAGCTCTGACGTCAAAAACGAGCTTTTACTTGGCTTGATTGCAAAGAAGTATGACTTTGCCGGAATGAAGGCACAAGCACAAGTAATCTCTCTTCTTCCTTTTGACTACATAAACTGTTTTGGTCTAATGCCTTGTGTTACCGGTAAATTAGTCGTACAAAAACCTTATTGGACTGCGGTACCTGATTGTTGACTATATTCAGGAATCTGACCCAGATGGAATGTGGACTTGGCAGTCCATTAGCGAAAAATGCAAGGTATGTTCTTACCTTTGACTTCACTTTTACTAACGTACTGCACAGAGAACGTCCGATCAGTCCCTTAAGCAGTACCTTAAGAGCTATTAGGAATACAACCTCAAGAACAAGAAATACATGTCCAGTCGAAGAAGAAACTTGGACAGCAAAAATTTAGACATTAAGAAACAAGCCCAAGACTCCCCCGAGACACTTCCTTTTACAGAGCAATTGGAAGTTCTTCTTAGGTCCATTAAGGTACACTTCTTCTACTTTCAACCAAGTGACATTTTGTAGAGTGAGGTATTTGAGAGTATCACTGACTTTGCCAGTCAGGCTCAGAGCGATACCACCATCACCGCGACAGTCTCCTCTCTGCCCGTATCAGCAGTTGTGTTGTGCGACGATGTGCTCAATAAGGAGCTTCCGTTGGGTGCGGACCAGGTACGGATCACATTGTCAATATTTGATCCACCATTTGGCCTTGGCCTGGCTTCGTGGGATGAACAGGTAAGTCTCCCAATTTTGTAACCAATCTCACACCCTCAAAAGCCTCTACTAACAACACAGTTCGTGGAAGCGCTCCAAAATGTGCTATCAAGAACCAGTAGCACCTATCACCTAAATATCTGCTATTGTGAGTACAGGTTCACTTTCCCTTTGCTGCCTTCTGTCTTGAAGTCCACCCTCTACATTTAACTTCCCTGTTGTAGGCAACTATCGTTCTTCATCGAAGCTGCGAGGAATTGCGAATATCCGAACAAGTTCCAGTTCGCTGGAACAGACGTCATAACTTGGATCAAACCGGGAACAAATACCGTTCCCATGGGCCCTCGTCTTGGCAGCTGCTTCAAGCTGCTGCTACTAACGTTAGTAACTTTCCTTTAGGCCCTTTCTAATCCACTCTATAGGTACTTCACTCTTGATGGTATACGTACCCTGGACCAGTTCACCTTCCAGTCAATAGAGCCTAGGAAGAACATTGTATTCTTCGAGCCTGCGGTAAGTTTACTCTTCTCGGTGTTTGTCTAACATTCTTACTAGAAAAATGCCAAGGATCCGGTTACACACGAGGTAATCAATCCTTGTTGCAAACCTGTGCCTCTTGAAGCTTGGCTTGTAGCACATTTCTCGAAGCCAGGTCTGATTTCTTTCCTTGCGATGTGCTTCGTACCCTGATTAACCCTTTCTTAGATGATGTAGTATTTGCTGGTTTCGCTGGTAGCGGAACAACGGCGGTTGCCGCACTTGCGGTTGGGTGCCACTGCATTGCAGTGGAAAAGGACCCAAAACAAGTGGAGCACATGTTGACACGCTTACAAAACTACTTCGCTAAAGAAAGAAAAGCTCTGGTACCTGATTACGATGTTTCTTCGTTTTCGCGTAAAGGCAAGGAACCCATCGACTCATGTATTTTACTCTTCCAACAATAACAGTGTTCTGTACTTTTCTTTTAACATCTGCTTAGATTCCGATTTTGAAGAAAGCGAAGAAGAGTTGGAAGAAGCAACTCCGGAAAAGAGAGGCAAAGACGACAAAGATCCTCCCCCAGCAAAGAAGAAGTTAAAGCAATAAAGTGACGCAACTTACAGCCCTTTTATCTTGTATCGATTTAATCTTTTCAAAATAAAGCACATTTTATGTTCAAACCTTTGTTACTCTGTCCTATGTAGTGTTAGTCTTTTCGTTTTAAGTTGTACGTAGTTGTCCTGTCAAGGAATCTTAAACTACACGCAATCGCAACCGCGTGAAGCTGTTTTACTGTTTCTTTTTCACAACAACAAATCACACTTTTCGTTGAAACCAATCAGGAGCGTGATTTGTTGTTATGAGTTCTTCCTTCCTGTTGTGCTATCCAAGAAACGGAAGTTTAACACGACCTTTACACGCAAACTATACTCTTTCAAGAATACTACCTGTAATACTGGCTTATAGTTCAACTCTTGTTGTTTTACTGAGGTTATTGTACCAGACAAAGGCAAAGCCTCACGTTTAAATAAAGTAATTTATAACGTATCCAAGTAAAGTAGCGGTACTTTCAGTTTTTAAGAGACAATATTTTGTGTCGTGGGGCACTTGCATATATATGCAACTCGGTGACCAGAAGCTTCCTTTTGCTACACCTGGAAGAATTGTACGGTTAAGTAGTGGAAGCCACAACCACACAAAACGGCTTTTGTTGCCTCTTCTATACCTGACTACGCATTTATTATTTCGTAAAAATTTCTTTGATCCAAATCGCTACAAAAAGTGCCTTCTCCATTTTCTTTGGTTGTGTATGTTTCCAGGAGGCACTTTTTGGTTGATTCTCACTCGGATCTTTTTTGCTTCTTGTTTCTGCGTGTATATAAAGAGCCAATTACATATATTTCTGTATGCACTCCAACTTATAGAGCCAAAACCTGCATTGTCTAGATAGAATCAAATATTAGTGGCAGGAAATCACGTGACCAATAACAGCGGAGCAAAGTATATTTCTTTTGTTCTATGTGAGTGTCTGTGCGTTTAGCCTGTAACTGTGTTACAGCGTTTCCATATTGAAAAGGTAGTAATAAATACCCTTTAAGCGAATATCTGTGATTGGGTTGCTGAGATGTACCAACCTTCTTCACAGAGAACGTCCGATGAGTCTCTCAAGCAATACCTGAAGGGCTATTCGGACTACACAGCCCAAAACAAACGTTACGTGGCTACTCAAAAGCGTACGTGACAAAAGAAGCGCAGGAGTCCGAAGAGAGACTTGCTTGTCCTGAACAATTGGAGGTACTACTATGATCCGTTAAGGTACGCTTCTTTTTCTTCTTGCAACATCTAACATTTTGTAGAGCGAGGTATTCCATAGCAGTACTGATTTTGCCAGTCAGTCACAGAGTGATACTAATATCACTGCAACAGTGTCCTCTGTACTCGTGTCCGCAATTGTTTTGTGTGACGTGCTCAACAAGGAGCTTCCCTTGGGTTCTGAGAAGCTGAGGATCACTGTCCATTTTAGACCCACCATTTGGATGAACATGTAAGTTTTTCCGTTTTCTAACCAATCTTACAACCTCATAGGCTCTAACTACTACACATTTTTTGTTGAAGCACTACAAAATGTGTTGACTAGAAGAAGTAGTAGTTATCACTTGAATACCAAGTTTAAGTTTGACGGAACTGACGTAATAACTTGATCAAGCCAAGAACGAATGCGGTTTCGCCTGGCCCTCGTCTTGGCAGCTATTTTGAGCTGTTATTACTAACGTTAGTATCATTCCTTGTGTCTATTTCTAACTCCACACATAGGTACTTCACTCTCGGCGGCAAAGGTTGCTTTGAACAGTTCACTTTCTCAGCAATCGAACCAAGGAAGAACATTCTTTTCTTCGAACCAGCTGTAACTTTCTTTTACTAGTAATGTTGTTTGTCTAATAGAGTTTACAGAAAGTCATCAAGGATCCAGTTACACACGAAGTCATTAATCCATGTTCCAAACCATTGGAACTCGAGTCTTCTAGTGGCTCATTTCTCTAAGCCAGGTATGCTAAGTTTACCTAATTTGTTTTGTTTAGTACTTAACATTTTCTTAGAAGATGTAGCATTTTCTGGTTTCGCAGGATGCGACACAACCGCTGTTGCAGCACTTGCCGAAAGGCTCTTATTCCAGAGTATGGTGCCTCTTCTTTTACCACTTAAAAGACAAGAACGGCTCAGGGTCAGGTAAGTCAACTACTTTTAAAACTTCTTGCATATGTTTCTGTACCAATTGACAGTTATGGTCCATTTTCCTGCATTGTCTAGGAGATAATCAAATTTTTATATCAGTGATAAATGGAAACGGTACAGGATCTCATATAGAATGGTAAAGCATATACCATTGAAATTAACTTTTTGAAGGAAATTGTTGAAAACAAAGTCTCAGGCTGCATAATAGGATAGTGCCCAGTCCGCCTATGTCCTGGGAGTTGAGGGCGGAGATAGCCAATCAGAAACAGAATAGCTATCATCGCTTTCTTTATTTTCTTTAGTCGTTGTACCTCTCTGTGTGTGTTACCTTATCGTTTTTTAAGAGCCATTTCCCCTGTTCATTATTCAGCGTTGAGACTACTGTCTCTGGGTTATGGTTTTTACTGTTAGTTTTATTGTGCTGTGCTGCTTTGAGTGAGATTACAATTTGAGAGTGTTTTTGTGTATCATTGAGATGTCCGAGATAGAATTGATTTGAATCTGGGGGTGATGATGAGAGGGATACAGATCCCAACTTTTGATGGCTTAGAAGAAAGTTTAGTGCTGACTTTTCAACTGTGCTAAAAAGACCCGCTTGGGTGGAGCTTGATAGTAAGATAACTGATGATGAAAAGAAGGATCAATACTGTTAAATTAGACAAATGCACATATGTTTCCTATTTTAACAACAAGACGCAATGCCATCTGTTATTGTACAACAGGAATCATGGTAGGCAGTAGAGGATTCTGATTGGTCTAGAACCTATATATAGATCCCTATCTTTAATAACAACAGTAGATTCTTATTGGCCGAGAACAACTTTTGTTCAAGGCCAGACCTATATTTAGCCTATTTTTCCCTCTCTTTAACATGTCTTAATATCTAATTTTGGTAAAGAAAAAGACAACTAAGGTAAGGGGAACTTGGGGCAACAGAAGCACCTTTTCGCGGGCTTGACAAGATCATGAATTTCTATTGGAAAAAGAATAGAGATTTCTAATTGGTTTAAAAATCGATTTCTCTTTTTAAAAAAATGAGTCAACCACCCATATAAAAACTAATCTTTCCCTCAACTAGCATTTATGTTACTAATATTGTCTAAGAAAAAGCCAAATATGGTTTATTTAGGCATTATTTTTAGGCTTGATTGAACAATCAAGTACTTAAATTAAACCTTAGAAACTGTGTGTGTGACTGTGTGTGTGCTTGTGTGTGTTATTTGAATTTTACTTTACTTGTACCTGTAAGCTTGCACGTTTATCGTTATATTTCCAAGATACTTACGACTTAGTGAAGGAGGTATAATTGAAATGTCCAGCTCTGAAAGGGTGAAAGCACTGTCAATGAAAATAGACAGCCTCAAGAACTGGAGATACAGAACGATACAATTACTCTCCTACAACAAGGAGGCTGAATCTGATTGCTGAGGATCAAGAAGCTATAAGGAATAGAAAACTACGCTCTATTACCAAAGCAAGCAAGCATGGTTCTAGGGGTTAACCTTTTCACGCACACAATGACAAATGGGAGCCCCTTATTACACCCTCATGGTGATACTAGATGAATGCTCTCCCTTTGCTATTGTGCGCTTCATAATCGTTTTATACAACACAACACCAAAACAATTCTAGACCCTGGGATCAAATGGTACCTATTGCCAGTTTGAAAAACGCACACCCCAGCAAGATACCAATGCACTCATCTCTATATCAGTAAAGAAGATTGTCCCAAGACAAAAGACAAGAGAAGAGAAGGAGAAAATGAAGAAGACACCATACAGAAGTTTAGTTGGCACTTACTCTACATCGCAACACACTCCAGACCAGAGATATCATATGCGGTCAGAAGCCTCTCAAAAGTTCTTGAAAACCCTTCTTCTACTCACTGGAAGATGGCAAAAGAAGTCGTTAGGTATCTACTCTTCTCTCCTAACTTACAGAGTACCTACAGAAACGATGGAAACAGAAACCTGGTTGGTTTTGTAGACAGTGATTGGGTGGAGATGAAGACACAAGGAAGAGTACCTCTGGATTCATTTTTTTGGCAAATGCCCCCATCATCTGGAAGTCATTTGGGCAGAGCATAGTGGCTGTATCAACCACAGAAAGCGAATACATAGGCATTGCGCATACAACACAAGAAGCTCGTTTCCTGAGAAGTCTTCTTCAAAAGCTTGGGCTACGACAAGACAACCCAACTATCATTTTCACTGACAATCAAAGTGCAATGAGGCGAAGTGAAAAACAGTCCTACGACAAAGAAGGAAACACATTGATATCAAGTATCATGTAGTCAGAGACGCCATAGCGAAAGAAGAAATAGAGTTAAGGTACGTTCGTTCCAGAGAACAACTTGCAGACATTCTCACCAAACCGATTACAAATGGAACTCTGTTTGGTGAGCTGACCAGTGAGTTTTTCAGTCTATTGATCTGCCAGTGAACTAGATCAACGTCATTCAATGTCGACAAGCTGGAACTTCAAATTGGAAGATCAGTTCAGCTTGAGGGGGAGTGTCACGAAACCATGCACGAAAAGAAATGGTACCTTAAAATGCACATAGAGACAATGGGAGATATAGTCACCATAGATCAAGAAAGGTATAGAGAGCAGAATCTTATTCAGTTTGGAATGGAGAATTGTAAGCCAAAAAGTACACCCCTACCTACTGTTCTAGCTTACAAGAGGGAGGAAGAAGGCATAGAGGAGAGGAAAGTGAACATGGAGAAATGGAGAAAGAGTGTACCCTATAAGCAAGTAGTAGGAGCTTTGTTACATCTAGCAAGGCAAGACCAGATATTCAATTCGCGGTTTTATATTGCCAGGTATGCTTCCTGTTACACTTTGCAGAATTAGGCAGAAGTCAAGCACATACTGCAGTACCTGAAAAAGACAAAAGGTTTCAGGCTAGTATTCAGAAAAGGAAAGGAAATTTGCCGTTGGTGGGATGGGTAGATGCAGACCGGGCAGCTCACAAGGATGACAGGAAGTCAGTCACTGGATACTTTTTTACGTTGGGGATATGGTGATAAGTTGAGCTAGCAGAAAGCAACTCTAGACTTTGTCAATGTGTATAAAGACGAGCCAACTTCAATAAGAGGGGATAACAAAGGAGCACTAGATAATTTTATTTTAATAGATAGGGAGATAA
>Ga0190280_1057_pt1 | contig 10484 bp, 9 predicted proteins | sample JAMX8_100Endo_L3_FD_131023 | JGI IMG/M metagenome (GOLD analysis project Ga0190280, IMG submission 131023) | Enriched cells of marine protists from Biology Centre CAS, Ceske Budejovice, Czech Republic - JAMX8_100Endo_L3 | ecosystem: Environmental > Aquatic > Marine > Unclassified | place: Czech...
TGTACCGTCTTTTACGATATCAGCGTAGCCGTTATTATCAAAGGATGTAGAGAGTGCGTGCAAGGTTTGATCAGAGCTCCAGATTAGTGTGTTGTCTCGATAGAATTGAAAAACCAAGTTTTGTTCATAAGGGTGGCCGAACGTTGTGACATTGTCATCGTCAGACTTTGACATTGACTCAATGTTTTCCATCCACTCATTAAATAATTCTCGATGGTTAGCGAGAGTCCTCTCTTCCGTTGAAATTGAGAGCGTCAGCAACATTAATTTTGCGGATTGTCCAAGCCTAGCGTCATAAACTTCTTCGACCTCGTGCTTCGCAGATTGGAAACTGAAATAAAGTGAGATGAGTAAGAGAACACTTACCAACACGCCTACTGATAGAGTTAACTGACGTTTGATCGAGTACGATTTCTTATCTTTCAAGAATGTACCCCACACCGCGAATATTTTTAATGACCACTTTGGGCGCTTTTTTACGCAAATTGTGAATATGAACTTCGATAGCGTTGTCGCTTGAACCTTCATCCCAGCCGTGCAGTGATTGTTGCAATTGCTCCTTACTTTGCACGCGTCCGGCGTTCGTCATCAAACTGGTGAGGATTTTAAATTCATTGCGTGTGAGTTTAAGCGGCGCGTCATCGTAGCGAATGCTTTGTTCCGATAAGGATAAAGATAACTGTCCAACTTGAATGATTTCTTCTGCACTACCGGATTGACGGCGAATCAACACACGCAAGCGAGCGAGCAACTCTTCGAGTGCAAACGGTTTTCCGAGGTAATCATCTGCGCCGCCATCAAGGCCTTGAACGCGATCGCGAATGTCGTCTCGTGCGGTAAGTATCATCACTGGGAGCTTAAATCCGCCTTTGCGAATATTACGCAGAACTTCCAATCCATCGATATCGGGGAGAGTGAGATCCAAAATTACGGCAGTGAACGCTTCTGTTTTGAGTGCGCTAGTCACGCCAGAGCCTTTTTCCACCCAATCCACGGCGTACCCATGGCGACTTAATGAAGTCACCATGGATTGACCGAGTAGTTTGTCATCTTCTACGAGTAATAAGCGCATGGTTTATTTCAATCTCCCAAGAGTCGCTTCAATTTCCAGCTTTCGACCTTTATCAGCTAAAGGTCGGTCAGGGCGAGGTGACGCCTGAATTGCGCGAGTCAAATACACTTTCGCTTCCTTGTCTCGACCTTCTTCTGCAAGGAAGTCTCCATAAAAATAGTTCGGATCGATGCCTTTTGGATTGATCTCTAACGCTTTTTTCAACATTTCTTCGGCTTTATCGTCATCACCAAAGCCAATTGGCCACCCCGGAACTTTGTAATACAGAGAACCCAAACTGGTGTATGCAGAGCCATCAAGCGTTTGCGGTGACGTTGCAATTACCCCTTCGAGTAAAGATTTGGCTTCTTTGGCGAGTGATAGTGCACCCAAGCCACCTTGAGCACCAGCCAGCGATGCTTTATTGATTGCCAGCCAAACAGTGAGTTCGGGATTGCCGGGTTCTCTGTCGAGATAAATACTGGTTTTGGCAATCGCGCGATGGAAGCATTGTTCCTTTTCGTCACCGTCAGGCGTGCTGTACTGACATTCCGCCCATTTCTTTTGAACCTGTTGCAGTGGAGCATTACCTGCCAACGCAGCGGTCGAAGCTAACGTTGAACAAATCGTCAAAGCGCAAAGTAGTTGTTTGGTATTCATCGTCCATGTCCTCTTCAGTGACTGACTCGGTTTACGTACTGGTGAATGGTTTCTTGTTGCTTACGAATCGCAGAAGAAACCACACTTGGAAGCAATTGATTGATGCGCGCAAAAAGCTTTTCTGGCCAACCAATCCATTTCGCGGAAATTTCTTTTTCCAACATGGTGACAACGTGATCGGCTACAACTTGCGGTGAGTCCGTTTTATTACCCAGTTGTCGATTCATTTCATTGACGGCATCACTATTGAGTGAGGTTTCTGTCGCCCTTGGTGCCAAATACAGCGCACGGATTCCGGTTGCGAACAGCTCTCTGTCGAGCGATTCGGTAAAGCGGTGCAACCCCGCTTTTGCCGCGCAATAGGAGGTATAGCCTGGGTAGCCAATTGAGCCGAATGTGGAACCTATATTGAGAATCACCCCAGGCTGCTTTAACCACGTTAACGCGGATTGGCACAGCAGCATCGGCGCAACGAGATTGAGTTGGATTTCGTCTGCAATCTGCGTTGGTCGTTTGTGGCTTAACAACGAGAAATCGTTGCTGCCCGCATTGTTAATCAGTGCGTCCACTCTTTGATGTCGGCGCGCTCGATCTTTAATCGCTGTTAATCCTTCTGATGAGGTGATGTCTGCAACGACTACGTCATGACGTTCTGGATTTGACAGTTTACGCTGTAGTGTTTGCAAGCTCTCTTCGTTTCGCCCAACAAGAATGAGGCTGGCTCCGCGTTTTGCTAACTCTTGCGCGATGGCTTGCCCAATTCCGCCCGTTGCGCCTGTCAGGAGAATGGTGCTGTTGTCAATGATCATGCTTCACCTCACGCCGCTTGTTGGGTTGAGAAAGAAGGCAAAGAACGCAGCATTTGTCCGTACAATGCGAACACCATTTTTGCGGAGTCGATGATGACTTGTTGATCGTCCACTTTGGTGATTTTGTTCATCAGTGATTCAAAAAATTGCAGATGATCTTGGTCTAACACGCTGTGTGAAACTAGGTAAGTCATTGCCGAAGGCGGTAGGCTTAGCGTTGACTGGATTTTTTCTGCCATTTGGCCACCAATGCCGACGCTGGTGCCTTCTAATACCCACACCATGCCAAACAGCGCGAGTGGGTTGTGGCGGTCAATGTTGTGGTAAAGGTAGGAAACCATCAGTTCAATCGGTGCACCTACTTGACCTACATCTTTGTTATTGCGCACTGCTTCGGCATCGCCGCCGCACGCTTTGATGTCATTTAAAATCCATTCTTGATGGCCTTTCTCTTCCTCGATGTACTCGGCAATGGCATCTCGTACCCATTCGTATTCGACAGATAGTCGGCCTCCACACGCCATCAGCAAGGGAACAGTGTGCTTAACGTGATGGTAAGCTTGGGTTAGAAAGGCGATATACATATCTTTGGAAATGTTGCCTTGTTGAACGTCTGCGATGACTGGCGCAGTTAACATTGCTTGTTGAGCAGCGGTAGTGCTTTGTTTGAGTTGTTCGAAAAATAAAGTCATAACCTTCTCCTTAAGAAGCCGTTAACTAAGATGCAGTTTGGAAAGACGTAATGTGTTGCTGGAAGGGCAAATCGATGCGTTGGATCTTTTGCGCTTGCAGCGTTAACTCAGGCGTTGTGCTCGCTAATAACTGAGCCACATCATGTTCGATTTGATTTCGTTTGAGCTTGCCGTTATCCGTGTACCAACCAGAGATGGCTCGTGGGTTGTCCAGCAGCAATAAGGTTCGGATTTGAGCGTAATCGGGTAGGGTTTGGTTTAATGTATGAACCTTTGCTTCGACGTCTTCGCTATTGGCAATGACAGCGCATAATGTTTGTTGGCTATCGCCCGTAACGATTAGTGGCGTCATCGGCAAAAACGCCAACGCTTCTGATTCAATCCACTCCGGTGAGATATTTCTGCCATACGCGGTGACGATAAGGTTTTTCTTGCGCCCCGAGAGAGTGACAAAACCTTGTGCGTCAATTTGGGCTAAGTCGCCAGTCGCTAACCATTCTTGAGTAAACGGTTCATTCAAATAACCAAGAGCAACGTTGCCTTTGACGAGCAGTTCACCATCTTCCGCGATACGAATCTGAGCGTGGGGAAGCGGTTTGCCACACGTTCCTGCTTTAAATGTGGCTGGTGTATTCAAACAAACGACGGAGCCACATTCAGACAAGCCATAACCTTCAAATGCAGGGATGTTCAGCGCATGCGCGGTGTTAATCAGTTGCGACGACACTCTTGCGCCGCCAACGGCGACAAATTTTAGAGAATCCACAAGAGAGGGCTGCTGTTTCGCGATGTGAATGAGCGCAAGCAATAAAGCTGGTGTTAGCACTAAGCTTTCTGGTTTGATGGTCACTAATGCTTGTGCAAACAAACGCGGTTCGAATTGGCTTGAACCGAGTAGGCCGGTTTGCTCTCCGGGTAAAATATATGACGTCACGCCCAACATGAGTGGTACATAAACACCGGTTATGTTTTCGAGAAGCGTCGATAACGGAAGCAGCACTAAGTGCGAGTGCGCCGCGCTGTTTACTGCATCGGCGAGCGACTTCGCCACCAAACACAAATGATCATTGCTTAAACACACGCCTTTAGGCTGACCAGTCGAGCCAGACGTAAATGTGATTTTTCCGGTTCCTGGTAGATAAGCTACCTGTGTTTCTTCATCTCCCAACTGGTTACGACGCAGCAAAGGCAAATTTGCAATGGAAAACGGATGGTCTTGCTGGTTAAAGTTTTGCTTAGGATGAGAAGCCAACCATGCTTGCCAATCGCCGACTAAAGCATCGACGTCTGATTGCTCTAACGTATGTTCAACTTGTGCATCAGAGAAAAAAGTCGGAATAGGCACGACGACTATGTCTGCCGTCATCGCCGCCAAATCAACAATGGCCCAATCAATGCTATTTTCTGCGCGTAGCGCGAGTGCTTTGATGTTCTGTGTAATAAGCTCGGCGGCAACAAGTTCGATCTTGTTTAACAATTCAGAGTAAGTCAGTTCAACCGTTTGATTCGCGTCGTAGCCGACAAGTGCTACTCGATCTGGTGTCATTTTTGCCCATTTTGTAATGGCATCGAGGAGAATATTCATACATCCACCTATATTCTGGCGTTGTGTTTAACCAAGTTGTTCTGGTTGTACTTGCGGTTTTAACGACGTTTACTTTTCTATCTAGGCTTGTTTGCGTTTTCTTTCTTGGACTAATCGAAGACGTTCGAGTCCTTTTTGCAAATTGCCAGCTAACACACGCGGTTGATGTTCGTAGTACGACCCCCAAGTGGACTCGGCATCGGGGACTTTGTTTTGATCGGCCTGCGCGATGATATGAGGCTCCAATCCTAGACGCGCCATCATTGCGTGAAGAGGGTCTGTCGCGGTGAAGATGCACCATTCAAAACCGAGGTTGACCAGCATTTCTGCGATCAGGTAGAAGTGCAGAGATGACATGCCCTTAGCGAAAGATGCCAAGTGACCAAACTCCACTAAGTTCGAACGTTCTACGTCGCAGCTAAATACGTTAGAAACCAGCTTTTGGGCGTCGTCTTCTAAATACTGTTCAAGGAACAAAGGTTCATCTTCGGCGATGCGAAAGCCGCATACGGAAATAATTTGACCGCCGTCAATGAGGGTTAAATACGCCGGCATAAATTGTTTCAGCTCGGCAAAGAATGCTTCTTGATAACGCTGAGAAACATGCTCGATAACTTGGCTCCAAAGCGGATGCGTTGGATAGACGATGTCTAAAGTAAAGCCATCTGCAGAAATTTGTGCATGGTGTTTCATGAGCGCTTCCTTTGTTTGATTGGTTATCAACAAAATAAAACGCGAAACTTAAGAAACTCTTAAGGAATGAAATTAAGTAGAAACTTTAAGAAAATACTGAGGAGCAGGGTTCAATATTGTTGTAACCCTTTTTACTACGGTGAATAAAATTAGAGCCAACCGATGTGAACGGTTGGCTCTAAAGTTAGGTGTCACGTATTTTAATGGTCGTGTCGGTTACATGGCTGCTTTTTTAGCTTCGTCTACCCATGCGTCGAACTTTTTCTGGTTCGCTTTGATCCAGCCATTAACATGAGACTCGATGTCTGCTGAGCTGTTCTTACCTTGGCTCATCATCATATTCTGCGCACTAACATCATTGATGTTTAGCTTGATGATTTCAAACAGCTTCGCTGCTGCTGGGTTCTTTTCAGTAAACTCTTTGTTCGCAACGATGCGCATAGAGTTCATCTCAAAGCCGTAGTTCTTACCGTTCTCTAGTGTTGTGTCGATGTCCTTACGCTCACCAGGAAGTGAAGAGAATGGCACTTCTAACCACACAACATCTTTACCCGGAACTAAGACGCCACTTACCCAGTAAGGTGTCCAAGTGTAGTAAAGAATCGGATCGCCTTTTTTGTAACGAGAAATCGTGTCAGCGATAATCGCAGCGTAGTTACCTTGGTTGTGCGTTACTGTGTCACGAAGCTTGAACGCATCCAACTGATGCTCAACGACCATTTCACAACCCCAACCTGGGTTACAACCTGTTAAGTCCGCTTTACCGTCACCGTTGGCATCGAAAAGCTTCGCCAGTTTTGGATCTTTTAATTGACCAATATTTGTGATGCCATATTTTTCAGCGGTTTTTTTATCGATCAAGTAACCTTGCGCAGCACCACTTACATATTGACCTTTGCGGAAAAACTTATCATCACCGCCAGACATCGTGTACTTATCGGCGTGAAGAGGGAACCAACCTACTGCTAAGAAAGTGGCGTCGCCTTTAGCAATAGAGGTATAGCCTACGTTGTAATCCACTTCTTTAGTTGGTTTTACATCGTAACCAAGCTCTTCAAGTGCACGGTTTACGATCAATGTTTGAAACGTTTCCTCTGCAACGGTTGATTGAACTGGCTGAACAGTCACACCTTCACCCGGTAGTTCGCTTGCCACACCATAAGTTGAAAATGCGATAGTACTTAGAGCTCCAACAGAGAGCGCTTTCTTCCATGAATTATTCATTGATGTTTCTCCTAAGTTTTAGATCGTCTTGGTTCGTCTTTGTTTTCAGTTTTAATAGGTATGAAACAGGACCTGTGTGATACCAGCGAAGCTTGGTGTTACCCGCATTAACCCCTAATACTTGGGTAATACGGTCTAATAAAATGGCAAGAATTACGATGCCTAAGCCACCGACAGCAGCAAGACCCATATCAAGTCGGCCGATACCACGAAGTACCATTTGGCCCAAGCCGCCAACCGCAATCATTGAAGCGATCACTACCATAGAAAGTGAAAGCATCAAGGTTTGGTTTACCCCTGCCATAATCGTTGGTAACGCCAATGGCAATTGGATGCGGTAAAGCATCTGTTTTTTGTTTGCCCCGAAAGAGTGGCCCGCTTCGATCAGCTCTTCAGGTACTTGCTGAATCCCTAAAATAGTCAGGCGCACAACGGGAGGCAGTGCGAAAATGATGGTTACTACAACGCCAGGAACGTTACCAATACCGAATAGCATAACGATTGGCACTAGATAAACGAACGCGGGGGTCGTTTGCATTGCATCGAGTATTGGTCTAACAAATTTGGCTGCGGTTTGGCTTCTCGCCAACCATATCCCCATCGGTAGCCCGATAAGCAAACAGAAGAAGACGGCGGTTAAAACCAGTGCGAGCGTTGTCATCGCCTGTGACCACGCACCAATTAGGCCGATAAAAACAAGGGATACAAGCGTTGAAAAACCGAGTTTTACATTGGAAAACTGCCACGCCAGCAAAAATAAAATGAGCACCATGATGGGCGCAGGTGTGGACACCAAAGCAGTTTCAAACGAGGTAAGAATAAAGTCGATTGGAACTCGAATTGCTTGGAAAACAGGGCGACCATGTTCCACCAACCAGTTCAATCCCGATTCTACCCAGCTATCAAGTGGTAGAACCGCATCTTGGAATGGGTTCATAATGTCGAATGGCGCTTGCTCTACAGTTTCTGAGCTTAACCAGTCATTACTTGGGGCAGCGTCAGCACCTGCACCTTGTGACCAAGGATCATCTTGTGCAGGAGCGGTATTCGACCAGGGATCATTGTTAGTTTGCTCTGAAGACATCGTGTTAATCCTTATCTAGTGTTTGTAGAAGACGTGATTTAGTCACGACACCAAAGTAAGTACCTTGCTCATCAACGACAGGCACGGCATAAGGAACGCCCGCAACTAGCCCCAAAATGTCATTGATTGACTGCTCTGGCTGAAGAGTGACTTCATCCGTCAATTGAGCACTGGCTAGAGAGCGGTTTTCTTTGTGAGCCAAACGTAGTGAGTCAAGAGACACGATGCCGGAATATCGGCTAGATTTATCGACGACAATGCCGTAATCACGGTCATGATCCATCAGAATCTGCATCGCGGAGCCTGGGCCATCATTTTCCGATTTCTTAAAGACGGCGGCTGGCTTCTTGCGAGCGATATCTTTTGCTGTCAAGACACTTGCGATGTTTACGCCGCGGAAAAACGCTTCGACATAATCATTTGCTGGACTGTGCAATATTTCATCAGGTGTGCCAACCTGAACTACCTCACCGTTTTGCATGATGGCGATACGATCACCAATACGCATTGCTTCATCCAAATCATGAGAGATGAAGACAATTGTGCGTTTGTCATCGTTTTGTAGACGAATAAGCTCATCCTGCATCTCAGAACGGATTAATGGGTCTAAAGCGGAAAACGCCTCGTCCATTAATAGAATGTCTGGGTCACAAGCCAATGCCCTTGCTAAACCCACGCGCTGTTTCATACCACCGGATAACTCGTCAGGGAAAGATTCTGCATAAGGGTCTAAGCCAACTCTTTCCAAGGCGGAAAGGGCACTTTTCTGACGTTCATTAACATCAATGCCAGCAAGTTCTAAACCGAATGCAGCGTTTTCGATCACCGTCATGTGAGGCATAAGTGCGAAACTTTGAAACACCATTGAGATATTGTTGCGACGAACTTCTCGAAGTTCGTCTTCAGAGATATGGGCAATATCTTTCCCTTTGAGATAAACACTGCCTTTCGTTGGCTCAATGAGTCGGTTTAGGAGTCGAACGAGAGTAGATTTTCCCGAACCAGAAAGCCCCATGATTACGAAAATTTCACCTTCGTTAATGGTGAGAGATACATCGTTTACGCCGACTGTTAAACCTGTCTGTTCAAAAATACCGTCCTTATCGATACCTTTTTCGATAAGCGAGAAGGCTCTTTCTGGGTCTTCTCCAAACACTTTATACAGTCCCTTAACTTCCAGTATGGGATCCATGTTATCTGTCCTTTTTTGTGTGTTTATAACTGTTTAACGATTTGTACTCTAATTAATTTTAGTTCAACTTTCAACGAATGGGGTTCGGTTAACTGGGTTTTATGTGCATACAATGAACAATTAAGTAGGTGTGGCTAAATGGTGTTTTTATTAATTAAAATAGATACTTACGGTTGGTCTTGTCTTTGCGTAACTTTTCCATGACATTGGTTTGAATTTATTTTGAAGTTTTTAGTACATTTCAACTCAGCCCATCTGCATAGCTATAAGGAGAAATAGATTAGAGGTCTATATTTAAAAACATTAGAGCTCTAATTTTTGGTTGGAGTTTTATTCTGCGAACTAGGTTAGGTGTTGTTATTCTTAGATTTATTCATTGATTGATTTCAATCTTGGTGATATTTATCGCTGTAGTTTAGGCAACGTATGGAATAAAAGATGGAAGCCGAACAGTTAGAAGTGCTCAACTTCATTAGCCAGTACCCACCTTTCGATGATCTACCCGAAGAGCAGTTAAAAAAGATCGCTCTAAATGCCGAGGTTGCATACTTTCGGCAAGGCACAGAGATACTCAATTTTGGAGATACGATCCGCGACTTATATATGGTGAGAAGCGGCGCTGTGGAGATCTACCGACGTAAAGGCGAACTCTATAACAGGATTGACGCTGGTGGACTGTTTGGACAGATGGGGTTGTTAATGAACAACCGTGTGCGTATGCCTGCCAAAGCGATAGAAGACACCTTGGTTTACTGTATTCCGGAGGATATTTTCAACGAGCTTTGTGATGAGTTTGAAAACTTTGCTGACTACATGGAACTGGAAGACAGCGCGCGTTTGCGAAGCGCAATATCCAGCCGCTCAGAAAGTAATGACTTTACCACTGCCAAGGCACGTAAGATCTTAGCGAGAGATCCGGTAACGTTGGAGGCGACGGCATCGATTCAAGAAGCCGCGATACTGATGGCGGAGGAAAATGTCACCTCTTTGCTTATTGTTCGCCCAGCAGAAGAACTCACAGAAGAAGATGATGAACAACTACTTGGAATATTGACTGATCGCGATCTATGCATTCGCGTATTAGCTCAGGGCATTGATACCAATATTCCAGTGAGTGAGGTCATGAGTTATGACGTGGTGTCTCTGGATTACAACGCTTATGTCTTTGAAGCAATGTTAACCATGTTACGCTACAACGTGCACCATCTCCCAATTTTAAAAGATAAAAAGCCGATAGGAATTATTGGCATGACGGATATTGTCCGTTATGAATCTCAAAACAGCTTGCTGCTCGTTAGCTCTATCTTCCAACAAACCAGTGTTGAAGATCTCAAGCAAGTTTCTGAACAAGTGAAAGACTGCTTTGTACGAATGGTGAATGAAGATGCCAACGCTCATATGATTGGTCGAGCCATGTCGGTCATTGGTAGTAGCTTTAAACAGCGTTTGGCTGAATTAGCAGAGCAAGAGCTTGGCCCTGCGCCAATTCCGTAT
>Ga0190280_1058_pt1 | contig 10395 bp, 9 predicted proteins | sample JAMX8_100Endo_L3_FD_131023 | JGI IMG/M metagenome (GOLD analysis project Ga0190280, IMG submission 131023) | Enriched cells of marine protists from Biology Centre CAS, Ceske Budejovice, Czech Republic - JAMX8_100Endo_L3 | ecosystem: Environmental > Aquatic > Marine > Unclassified | place: Czech...
ATATATCTTATTGTTCTTAAAAAAAACACTTTGAAAAAAAATAAAACAAAATCACCCATTAGCTTGGGGAGCTCTTCTTAAGTCATATAAAAAATTGCTTCGCATAGTAATTGACAGTTCCATCAATTACTAGCACAATAAACTCTAGTCCGATTGGGGTGTAGCCAAGCGGTAAGGCACGGGGCTTTGAACCCTGCATCCCAGGTTCGAATCCTGGCACCCCAGTATAACCATACCCAATACCATGGGCCATCATTGGCATCACTAAGAAATGATTGGCTCAACACTTCAAGGAAAAAGCCACAACTGGGCTAAAATTACTCACTCTTGTACTGGTTAGTGAACTGATAGTATTGATCATCCAACTCAACTAAATAACCTTTTTGCATCCAAGATTGAAGGGTCGTATCAATTTGAGCGTTGACTACAGTTTGTAATTCAGTCTCACTAGAAGGCGTCTCACCTAACGAACTATTGGTTATATAAGTCTTAAATATGTTGGTTAATAGTTTGCGGGCCAGTGGTTTGGCTATTCGTACACGTAACTCTGCTTTATCGATACTTGCCCACCAATGTTCAATATCAAAATCTTTCATGGGCACCAATGCTAAGCCCGCTTGCACACTGAGTGAGCCATCGTTGGCCTTTAAATCAAATGAGCGGACTGTTAACGTAGGTCCGTAATGAAACATTTGTTTAATAATAGCCTGAAATTTAGCTAAATCACTGTTATTCGAGAAGCTGTGGGCATTATCTTGCACAAAACTAAACAATTGTACACTGGCATTAGCATCTAAAGCGTTTATGTTTAGATCTAGGTAAGCAGGCCCATAGCCCGTATCATTAATATCTAACTGGTCAAATGAGGTGATCCAATCAAAGGTTAGTTGATCTTCAATAACTTGTAAACTCCCTTGACTACGAAAGGCCTGCAACTTCAACAAAATATCTTTAAACCTTAGAGATAATCCATCCATATCTAAGGTTTGACGACCATCGATACAAAACCCCAATGTATTAACACGACACGTTTGATAATAATCAATGGGGGCCAATTCAACATACTCCGGAGCCTGACTGCCTTGGATCACTAAACCATTGAAAGTCAGCTTTTCATCATAGTCATGATGAGTCATCCCCACTCGCATTTTCATACCTTTCCAATCAATCGATGACCATTGTAGTGGTTTAAAATCTAACCAAAGCTCAGCACTGCTCATCAATTTAAAAATATATAATATCTCTAACACTGGCTGATTGGTCAGGCCCTCAAGCCATGAAGACGAACGCTGAGTAATTAAATCATCCACATATAAATCGGCATACATCGCTGCTCGAGCCCATAACCATGACCTATCTTGCAGCTTATGAGGTAAGTACATCACTGGGCCATGATAAATAACCACAGGCAATTCCAACACTTGATCAGAGCTGTGCTCTACTGATTTGCCTATTACTTTAAATATCAACGTAGCCTTAGAACTGAACCACCCAAGACGATAATTTTTAAACTCCAGTTTGATGTGAGGTGGCAATAGAGATAACCAGCGATGATTTTGTATTCTCTGATTAAATTTTTCTTCGAAGGCAGGTAAATCATTTACCATTGTTTTTTTCGTTATTACTCCAAACACAAAAGGCATGAATAACAAAACCAACAATACTATACATACACTAATAGTCACTTTTTTAAACAAAATTTATACTCCTATAAACCCAACATAGTCATCCATTGTTTATAATATATTAACATATGACCCAGCATTTGCTTACAAACACTTGCTTATTAAATCCATCATGGGTTGATAACCTACCAGCGTTGTGTGATAACAACCATCCTCATTATACTGATAGCTTTCTTTTTAATCAATAATAGACTAAAATCTCAAGGCTTGACGTATGTTTCTTTAAGTATTGTGGTGATCCCTACCGCTAATAACAACAATGCAGGTAACAATAACATCACTCGTTGGTATATAATTGGACTGTAAATGGTACCCACATCGATCAAATGACTTAATTCAACCACCGCAAATGTATCTAATAACCAGCCAACGATCGGCTGCAACAAGGCACCAATCACTACAGACAGCATATTGACCAAAGCCAGAGCAGTGCCATTCAACCCAGGCGGAGCTATTTCAGCAGCGGAGGTATAGGCGACGACTAACCCTGCATTACTTATACCATAGAAAAACAGTAATCCACACAACCATTGATAAGATAAGGATGGACATAAAAAGATAACTAACAAATCTAGACTACCAAACAATGCCGCCAACTGCATAACCAAACGACGTTGTTTCATCATATCAGAGATCCAGCCCATCAGTGGACCACCCAATGCCCAACCAACAAAAATACAGCTGTTTGCCCAAGTCGCTAATGATAACGGCAAAGTATGAATTTGTTGTAAATAATGCACGCCCCACCACTCTGCAAATATTGTCGTGGGTGCAAACATGAATCCAGCAAATAATGCATTATACCAAGATTGTTTATTTGCCAATATGACAGATAGTTGCTTAAGCAACGATACCGGTTGAACAGTAGTACGCAACTGGGGTTTAGAGCGAACGATACCTATCAGCAATAACGCTAATATTAAAAACATATAGCTCATATACACGAAGACTTGTCGCCAACCAATGCATCCCATCCATTGAGCAATGAACGGCCCACCAAGCGCTGCGCCCATCATACCACAACCTTGAGTCAAGCCTATAATAAGACTCATTCGAGTTGGTGGATGCCAATCCAAAGATAATTTGACCGCCCCGATAAACGCAAATGCACCAGCAAATCCAATGCTAATTCGACTCAAGTAGACCACAAATATTTGATTAGTACGTGCTAAAACAATACATCCAAGAGCTGTGATCACAGCCATCATAATCAACCAAAATTTAGCACTAAATCGATCGACCAACAAACCAACCGGCAATTGCATCGCTAAATATGGATAATAATAATAAGCCCCGATCATCCCCATCATCAATGCATTGGCATGTAAATCATACATCATATCAACAGCCATAACACCCGGGGCAATACGAATACAATAGCCACTAAAAAAAGTACTGGCCGCAACCAACCACACAAGCCATGGATAAAGGCGTGGTAGAAATACAGATGTCCTAGTCTTCATTGAAATACAGTTCATACGACCTTAAAGCAGTTATCGTTAACAGGATACAATGACCATATACAGAATTTACAGTCTGGCTACTTTGGATATTGCGACACATGGTTAGCTTATCAAATGCCCGCTATCATATTCGCCTGTTATTGTACGTCATGATACCATCATCGTCAAACCATTGACCAATAATTGGCTATCGGGCGACTCTCAGCCAATAGCATAATAACCCCATCCATAAACAGAGCGATACAAACATACCCCACAATGGCGAGATTTGTAACACCAAACTTGCAAATCCAAACAATCGATTCAACATAAAACATCCAAGTCCCATCACAATCCCAACAATTATCTTAAACCCCAGACCACTAGCACGCAGTGGTCCCAACACACATGGGACAGCCAATAACATCATTAAGATCACTTGCAGCGGCTGAAACATACGTTGCCAAAATACCAACGCATAAATACCGGATTGGGTTTCATGACTTGCTTGTTCTCGCATATAGGCATAAAGTTCTGTTAACGTCAGTTCCTCAGGATTAATCTTTGTTAACAAAAAAACTGATGGTGGGACTTTCAATGACCAAATCTGCTCTGCCTGCTTGTCGGTTGTAATGTGCTCCATATCTAAATGATGGGTTTGCACCTGTTGCATCATCCAATGGTTATCATGCAATACCCCCCGTTGTGCCTGAGAGACAGCAGTTAAAGCATATTGTTCATTAAAATGAAATCGCATCACTTGCTGAATCGTTTGCGTACCATCATAGTCACCAATATAAATATAATCACGCTTATCTTTAATCCAAATCCCGTGTAATATTCTAAGGGCTTGACCACTGGCCATTAAATGCAATTTTTTATTTTCAGCTTGATGTAACCAAACGGATGAAACCATCTCACCCAGCAAGACTATAGAGAACCCCAGAACCACGCTTAAACGCAATACCGCCCCCATCAATCGAGAAAGCTGCATCCCTACAATTTGCATGGCTAACAACTCCCCAGTCTTAGCTAACAATCCCAACCCGAGCAACGTCCCAACCAAAACAACCAGCGGCGATAACCCCAACAACTGATATGGTAGCTGTGCCAATACGTAGCCACAAGCTTGCCATAAATTGTATTGTCCACTGAGCACTTCAAGCTCACTGACCAAACCAATAAATAATAAAATCCCTGCCATTAAAAAACCAACCATGCCTATGGCTTCTATAATACTACGATATAAATATCGATTTAAAATGGTCATCTCAACGTCTCATCCATAGTCTGCATCGACACAAGTACCGCCAACCCTTGGGCCATAACATCATACCTAAGATCCCTGCATGTACCCACCACAAACCAAATGTGATAGGCATCACACCTTGCTTTAACCATTCTTTTGCTAAAAACAAACCATGGGCATAAATAATATACAATAGAGCACCGGGGATCATTTTAGCATATCGATTGGTTTTAGGGTTGATCCCTTCTATCACCACTGCCATGATAGCCAATACCCACAATGACAATGGTAACGCTAGCCGCCACTGCCATTCCGCTTGGTATGCACGATTCGAAGGGTCTTGCCACAATTGTTGAACCGTTAATAATCTAGGATCAGCCCGAGCCGTTAATCTCGGGGTTGGGATCTGCATAGCATAACGACCAAACTGCAAGACTTGCAAAGAGGGTTGTTCAGATATCCCCGTATAACGATGCCCATCTTTCAATACGATATAGTTATCTCCCGTCTCTGGATTAGCTGCCACCCATCCCTCTCGAGCCACCATCACTTGCCATGGCTTCTGCCGTCCATCCGGTTGCTGTGCAATAAACAAATCGGCTGCCCGAGCTCTATCAGCAGTTAGTGACTTCACATACAATATCCGATTATGGCGCATTTTATGAAATTGGCCTGGCGTTAACATATCCACTAATGCCGCTGACTGAGCTTGCATCCGAATCGCTTGGCGAGATGCTAAAATTTTAGGATTGACATAAAATGATAAGATACTCGCTAAGATTGCAAATCCACTGGCTATCACTAAAATATTGTAAAGCAATCGATAAAAACCGATACCACTGGTAACCAATACCACCAATTCTGTATCAGCCCGCATCCTCCCTAATACCAATATTGTTGCAATGTAAAAACCTAAAGGAATCAGCAACGTCAATAAATAAGGCACTTCTGCTAATAACAGTTGCCATAGGAATATCGATGGGTACCGACCGATGGCAATAGCATTTAAATAGCGAATAAGAATTTGGCATAAAAATACCCACAACAGGATACTGATAACCACGATGGTCGTAAGAATAATTTCACGAGCTAAATAACGAAAAATAATCATTGGACAGCATTGAACAGATGGCTAAATTTATTCCATAACATCAATCTTTAAACCTTGCTCATTGCTCATGAGCCTGAACATACCTACGAGACAATGGTCACCATGGGATTTGTCTGAATAAAAGCACCACCAAGATTTCCAAAAATCAATGATACAAGTAACCCACCCCAGAAGGCAAGCACCCCTTCTCTTTGCCCCTAGCACCCATACATTATCACCGATCTCTATGATAAAATTTGAAACATTCGTTGTTTAAAATTAACCCATAATCTTCTCTGCCCCTGGCCAATTAAATCTGTGGATACAAACCATTAGTTTTTAGTATCATCGCTACAATTGCCATCCCCTAAGGTCTTTGGTACCATGTGATTTTGAATGAACCTTAAGAGCATTGGTCTTGTCATTTAAACATAAAGTATTAAAAATATTTAACCCTGTTCACCAAACCAACTCATACACGTTGTTAAAATTTAGAATGGAACCATGACCGATATTACGTTTTACTTAATTGGCTCTAATCATCATCGCCAAAGATTACAAATGACTTGCCAAATTGCTGAAAAAGCTTACTCGCATTGTCAAGTCATGCATATCATACTCGATGATCCAGCTACAACTGATACCTTAGACAGCTTATTGTGGACTTACAAAGATGCAACCTTTATTCCCCACAATGTCTTAACCGATACCTCTATTGCTATCAAAACCTATGGACAAGATAATCCCCCGGACTTACTGATTAATTTAACTGAATGCGTACCCAATACTTATCACCAATTCAAACGGGTCATTGAGATTATTGATCAAGACCCTCTAACCAAACAACAAGGCCGCAAACGCTATCAATACTATAAAGATCAAGGCCTACCGATTACCGTACACCATCTAGCCAAATAGAGCCATGCCTATGAGCACCGATAAACACTATTGTCCATCTAAGATTGAATCCACCTGGTCCCAGTACTGGGAAAGCCATGGATTATTCCAACCAAGTCAAACTGGCCCAGCATACAGTATGGTTATACCACCCCCGAATATTACCGGCACCCTGCATATGGGCCATGCATTCCAATACACCTTAATGGATGCACTGATCCGCTATCATCGCATGCAAGGCCATAATACCTTATGGCAAGTTGGGACCGATCATGCGGGCATTGCAACACAACTATTAGTTGAGCAACAATTAGCCGCTAAAGATATCGATCGAAAAACGATGGGCCGGGGTCCATTCAACGACGCGGTATGGGCCTGGAAGCAAACCGCTGAGCAAACCATTGCTCAACAAATACGCCGACTGGGCGCAGCGACGGATTGGAGCCGAACACGATTTACGATGGACGATGGTTTATCTGCAGCCGTTCAGCATGTATTTATCACATTGTATCAAGAAAACCTCATTTATCGAGGTAAAAAGATGGTGAATTGGGATCCTCATTTTAAAACAGCTATTTCTGATTTAGAAGTTATTACAGAAAACGTTGAAGGGACCCTGTGGAGTATTCGCTATCAAGCCGTCACCGGTTCTGATCATTTGGTCATTGCCACAACTCGACCTGAAACATTATTTGGAGATGTCGCTATTGCAGTACATCCAGAAGACACTCGGTATCGTCATTGGATTGATCAATCTGTTTATGTCCCTTTAAGCCAACGCATCATCCCCGTTATTGCTGACGACACAGTGCAGCCTGATTTCGGTACAGGTTGTGTCAAAATTACCCCAGCACATGATTTTAATGACTATGACATGGGGCTTCGCCACCAATTACCTATAATCAATATTCTAACACCTGATGCTAAATTAAATGATCAAGTCCCATCTCGCTATCAATATCTCGACCGACTGGTTGCTCGCCAACAAATCATTAAAGAATTATCAGAAAAAAATTTACTTGTTGACACTCAACCTCATATAGTGCCATTACCACGCGGTGATCGTTCAGGCGCCATTATTGAGCCCTATTTAACCGATCAGTGGTTTGTCAAAATGAAACCTTTAGTTGAACCTGCCCTGCAAGCAGTCAACGATGGACACATTCGTTTTGTACCCAATCATTGGACTAAAATTTATCAACAATGGTTGTTAAATATTGAAGATTGGTGTATCAGTCGACAATTGTGGTGGGGCCATCGCATTCCAGCTTGGTATGATCCCCACGGTAACATCTATGTTGGTGCAGATAAATCTGCTATCTATACTCACTATAATTTAGATCCACAAACGCCTTTAGTGCAAGATGAATCCGTGCTCGATACTTGGTTTTCATCCGCACTTTGGCCATTTTCGTCTCTGGGCTGGCCAGATAACACTGATACCTTTAATACCTTTTATCCAACCCAAGTATTGGTGACTGGTTTTGATATCATTTTTTTCTGGGTTGCCCGGATGATTATGTTTGCTCTTAAATTTACTGGTACGGTTCCATTTCACACCGTCTATATCACCGGATTAATTAGAGATGCTCAGGGTAGAAAAATGTCTAAGTCTAAGGGCAACGTGATCGATCCGCTGGATCTGATCGACGGTATTGACTTAGACACGTTGATAAAAAAACGAACCCAACATCTTATTCAAGGCCATCTAGCCACAACCATTGAACAACAAACTCGTCAAGAGTTCTCTCAAGGGATTGAAACACACAGTGCAGATGCACTACGACTAACTTTTGCAACCTTGGCCACTCAACATCGAGATATTAATTTTGACGTCAACCGGCTTGGCCGTCACAAACATTTTTGTAACAAGTTGTGGCACATGGCTCAATTTGCTTATCGTCAAGCTCACGATCAACCCAACACATGCCTACCAAATATTCAACCTCTTGAGCCTAATCGTTGGATTGAGATGCTAACCGATCAAACAATTATTCAAGCTCACCAACACTTTCAACAGTATCGATTTGATCATTTAGCGCAGATGCTGCATGACTTCGTTTGGCATCAATTATGTGATTGGTATATCGAATTCACCAAAGTTATATTCAAAGATGATTCTTTTTCTCCGGAGCAAAAACAAAATACTCGCTACCATTTGTTATCTGTGGTTGAAACTGTACTACGCTTATTACACCCACTCATCCCCCACATCACAGAAGCGCTGTGGCAGCAAATTAGTCCACTTCTGGGCAAACAAAAAAACTCTATTATGACTGCCCCGTATCCCCAACCCCAACAGCTGGCTCAGCACAAGTCCATTGAGAGCGATATACACTGGTTACAAGATTTGATCACAAGTATTCGTAATGTAAGATCTGAAATCCAATTGCCGCCGAGTCAATGGATAGAAATTTACCTCTATCAATATCATGTGACCGATCAGCAAAAAGCCGACCGATATCAAGCGTATCTCCGCACCATAGCTAAAATAACCACCGTACATTGGTTAGATAACGAATCTGAATTACCAAAGGATATTGCCACCACAACGTGTCAACATTTCAAAATTCACGTACCACTGGCAGGTTTAGTTGATCAACAAACCGAAATCGAGCGTCTGAATAAATCTTTAAAGAAAATTAACCAACACTACCAAAAACTTGATTATAAGCTCAACCAGACTCAATTTAGAGAAAAGGCTCAACCAGATGTCGTTGAGCAAGAAATTAAAAAATTCTCTATCTTAACTCAACAACAACAGATCTTATTAGATCAACTGGCTAAATTAACAGATCCTCATTTAGGCTCTGGGATAGGTGAATGATAATTTACTGCCCCTTGAGCCAACTCAAATTTTTCCTGTAACTCTTCTTTTTTAATCATCTCTTTGATCATCTCTTGTTTATCTCCGGATAATTCAGTATTCAATTCACTACGCTTATCTCTAGACTGCTCATAAGATTCAACCAAGCTTGTATCCAATGTGCCTGTAGTCTCCCCTAAAGCACCTTGTAATACTGTCCCTGTGCCAGGACCTAAGCGAGTTGAACCTAATTGATCTTGGCCATACCCCAAGATAAGTCGCTGTGTTTGCGATCTATCTTGGAATTCAGTTGAACCATTTTTAGACAATTCAGATAGAGCATATCGAACCACTTGGTTTTGATCAAAGAGCTGCCTTAGCTCTTTTTGAGCACTTTCCAAATTTTTTACATCTTCCATTCGCTCCAACAGCTCTTTTAGCTTTTGGAGCGCTTGTTTTTCTTCAGGTAACATCTTATCCTCCCACACTAAAGTATCTCATCATTTAAGTATAGCCAACCTATAAGTTATGGGTAGATCAAATTATACTTATCAGTACTTAAGGATAAATATGCTTTTAAAATATGCAAAAATAAACATATATACTTATTAAATATATTAAAAATACATCGATATGAAACCTTCATCATCGTCCAAAGCCAGATGGGATCTATAAAGGAATTAGTAAAATCTTAGAGATGGCTTGTTGACCGACGAAACGACCAAAAATAGTGAAGAGATCTTTAGTTTAAAAAAGGAAAAGAAAACACCGAGTACACAAACTTCAGAGGGCTCTCCAAGCTTGCGCCTCGGTGTTCAACCAACTAATTAGGCTACTTTCTTACGAGGACGACCCATTTTTTTCTTAGCTGGAGCAGCTGTAGTCTTCTTAGCTGCTTTTTTAGTTGTTTTCTTAGCTTTGCTTTTAACAACTTGAACATTTTTCAATGCAGTTTCAAGCTTTTGGCATTGCTTTTCACTTTCAGATAAATTCTTGAAAATTTCTTTCAATGCTTTTTGGGCTTGTTCTGCTTTCTTTTGAGTAGTACTTTGTGTTTTAATCAAAGCTCTAAGCAATTGTGCTTGCTTCATATTATTTCTCCATTAGTTTAACAAACAAAAATATTGTAACAAATTTCTGCAAATATGCAAATGTTTGATTAAAAAAATTGTAAAAAACAACAAATTTTTATCTTTATCAGTATAATCATCAATATTTTTTATCTA
>Ga0190280_1060_pt1 | contig 10263 bp, 8 predicted proteins | sample JAMX8_100Endo_L3_FD_131023 | JGI IMG/M metagenome (GOLD analysis project Ga0190280, IMG submission 131023) | Enriched cells of marine protists from Biology Centre CAS, Ceske Budejovice, Czech Republic - JAMX8_100Endo_L3 | ecosystem: Environmental > Aquatic > Marine > Unclassified | place: Czech...
ATAACAGAACTCATAGCTTGATTCATTGCTTGAATATCCGCAGACCCTTTAATGGTATTCACGGGCACGACATGCTGTACGGTGTTAGCCGCTACGATCTTTTTGCTACGATTATGGGTCAACACCCAATGTACTCGGAAATAAATACGATTGACCGGGCCTTCAATGTCTTGATACATCGCTAGTAACTGGGTATCTAATTGCCAATCAGCTGTTACCGCCGCTGGCTGATCAAGCACAGCCTGATACACCCGACTTTTGCGAAACCCTTCTGCTAAAAATAAGCCGAATAATTCATGAGGTGGCGCCGCCCAGCGTCGATTAGGCCAACGATTTAAGTGATAACCTTGTTTATATAATAAATGGATTGATTGCATTGCGATAGGTGCACTTGGCTTATTCACTCGCAATACCTGCTCAAGTTGAGGTTGTTCTACCACTACATTTATACTAGGTGTTAACCAATAGATTTCACTTGGGAACTCAGCAATCGGCCGCAAAACCGAGCAACCAGTCAATAGTAATATACTGAACCACCATAAATATATGTATTTCATAAAGGATTTCCTAATTGGGTCTTACCACGCAATAAAATAGCAGGATTAGCTGAAACATCTGCAACAACCTGATCGATCGATACAAGCAATTTATTTAAATTGACCAAAACATTAAGCCCTTCTGGCAAAAGATGATTGTTAACATTTTCAATCATGAGCTGGCCACTGGCAGTCGTTTTATTAAATTGCTCTGCAGCCGCACTAATTTGTACACTCATTTGTTGAATCGTTGTTACCGTTTGTTGTAACATGTCTAGCACTTCAGGCAATGGCTCAGTAGCCTCTGATATATGCTTAGACATCTTAATTCCATGCTCGACCAATGCAGTGAATTGCTGAGTATCAACTGCCTGGGTGATTTGACTAAAGTTGGCCAAAATAGACCGAATGGATTCTTGATTATCGGTATGTAACAATTGTTGAATACTTTTAGATATAGCAGCAAAATAAGTTGTGACTTCACCTAATGCTCTATCTAATTCTACTAGCAGTGAAGGTTTAGCTGTAATAATTGGGAAAGGCTCATTAGGCAATTTGCTCAATGGCGCTCCTATGGGAGATTCTGTAGCCAATCCAATATATGCGATACCAGTGATCCCTCTAGACATCATCATTGCATAGGTTTTATCAGTGATTGGCACACTTTGGAGTATTTTAACATGTAAGCGTACTTGCTGCAGATTATCATGATTTAATCGAATATGTGCAACATAACCAACCTCCACACCATTATATTTAACTGGCGCTTGATCCATCAATCCAGAGACTGATTCGGGCATGTATATTGTGTAATCAAGGTAAGACTGTTCATCGCGATCACTGGTAAACCAATATAACCCATAAACCAACCCGCTGGTTAAAATAAGAACAAAAAAACCAACCATTGTATAATTAATATGCGTCTTCACTGATTAAACACCTATTCTATCTGGATACTACGATGTAATATTTATAATAATGCTTTTTGGTGAAAATAATCAATACGCCATTGACTACGAGCATTTGCAAAATAATTTCGAATCAATGGATTATCATTATTTATCAATGCCTTTATCGGCTCAACGGCTAAAATATGACCTTCTCCTAAAAAAGCAATCCGATTAGGCAACGTCCATAAAGTATCTAAATCATGCGTAACAATTACAATAGTACAATTTAGCATCTGCTGCAATTGAACAATCAATGCTTCCAAATCACTAGCACTTTTTGGATCTAAGCCAGTGATCGGTTCATCTAAAAAAATCAGCTCTGGCTCAAAAATAATAGCTCGTGCCAATGCAACTCGTTTTTGCATACCACCACTGAGTTCACTCGGGTAACGCCAAGCAACATCTGATGACAAACCAACTTGTTCAAGACGCAATAAAGCCAATTCTTGTTGATATGCCTTATCTAAATTAGTAAATTCATTCAAAGGATAACAAATATTTTCTAATACCGATAATGAACTGAATAACGCGTTGTGCTGAAACATCACGCCCCAGCGCTTACGAACCGCTAAGCACTCAGCATGATTGCTGGCTAATACATTATAATCAAAGACTCGAATACGACCGGATTGAGGTCGATGCAACATTAAAATACTACGCAATAGTGTTGTTTTTCCACAACCACTATGCCCCACCAAGGCTAAAATTTCACCACGTTGAATATCAAGCGATAGTTGATTATGAATGATATGTTGATCAAATCGATTGACTATCTTTTCAACTTGAACGATCGTTGCCATATACTATATCCATTATCATCAAATACTTTGCCAATTAAATAATACTGAAAAAATCGCATCTGCAATAATAATTAAAAAAATAGCCTGCACCACACTGATAGTGGTATGACGTCCAACACTATCGGCATCAGCGGACACTTGTAACCCTTGAAAACAACCTATCATTGCGATAATTAACGCAAAAACTGGTGCTTTGCCTAATCCAATCACATAGGTTTGTAGCTCAACAGAATTACGAAGTAAATAAATAAAGTCTTGATATTCCATATCAAGCATAGAATGTGCCATCACCATACTACCAATAATTCCAAACACATCAGCCCAAAATGTTAATAATGGCAAAGCTATCAACACACTTAAGACTCGTGGTAGTATCAATCGCCCAAAAACTGGTACCCCCATCGTAATTAAAGCATCTATTTCTTGATTGACTTTCATTGTTCCAAGCAATGCTGTAAATGCAGAGCTGGTTCGTCCAGCGACGATAATAGCGGTGATCAATGGAGCAAATTCTCTTAAAATAGCCATACCAGATAATGAGGCAATATATACATCAGCACCGTACAATTGCAATTGCAATCCCATTTGATACGCCAAAACAATTCCAATTAAAAATGATAACAGGGCCACGATAGGCATTGCACAGACCCCAACCTCATCGATAAGTCCCAGCAAATAGCTAAACGCAAACGGTGGCTTTTGTCTTAAGGCTTGGATACAAGTGATCATCAACCAGCCTAAAAAATTCATAAATCTGACAAATTGTACCCATTTTTGATGCATGGCCTCCCCTAAAACATACAACCATTTGCGCATAGGAGGGTAACTGACTTTAACCAATCCAGCACTATCAGCAATAGAGACTAATAAAGTATCAAATTTTGCCTCAAGACCAACAATCTTAATTTGAGCCACGCCCTTTACTTTATGTAACAATTGTTTAAAAAGTAATGCACCAGCGGTATCCATGTCTTTCATTGCATGACAATCAATAATGATACAATCAACTTGAGGCACAACTAAATCTTGCATAATTTTTCTGGCTTGTTCTATAACTTGTACTCGCCAGAAACCACGACATAAAATACTATGATGAAAACACTCAATTGAGGCTGCGTTCATAACATCTCATCATCCTCGAATGGGATAACGTTTTTGTAAAAAATGTAATAAGGCTCTCAATCCCATCGCCTCACCCCCTTCTGGCCGCCCTGGCCTATCTTTCAAATTCCATGCCATTAAATCCAGATGGATCCAAGCTGTTGTATTCACAAAGGTCTGTAAAAACAAAGCTGCCGTAATCGCCCCCCCGTAGCTTGCCTCTGCACTATTTTTTATATCAGCGACCTGACTTGCATTCATCGTCCGATATTCTTGGTACAAGGGTAGTCGCCATAATGGATCTTGCACTTGATTCGCACTCATCATTAACGCATTCGCTAATTGATCGTCGGGGGTAAAAAATGCAGCAATATCAGCCCCTAACGCAACACGAGCAGCCCCAGTCAACGTTGAAAAATCAATGATTAATTCCGGTTCTTGTTCACACGCAGCGCTTAATGCATCCGCTAAACATACTCGGCCTTCGGCATCGGTGTGACTGATTTCAATCGTACGACCTGAACGAGACATCACCACATCTCCCGGACGATATGCATTACCCGAAACACTATTTTCAACTGCAGGAATCAATACTTGTAAGCGAATCGGCAATTGTAAAACCATAATGCAACGCGCTAATCCCAACACATGAGCTGCCCCACCCATATCTTTTTTCATCCAACGCATCGCTTGGCTAGGTTTTAAATTTAATCCCCCTGAATCAAAACACACACCTTTCCCAATTAATGTCACAAGTGGGTGGTCTGGTTTACCCCACTGAATATCAATTAATCGAGCTCTGTCAGTACTGGCTTGGCCTACACTATAGACCGCAGGGTAGCTTTTTTTCAAAAGATCACCCGATGTGGTAGTAATGATAGCTTGGTATTTTTTTAAAGTAAGTGCCGCTGCCTGTAATTGCTTTGGACCCATGAGATTGGCCGGTGTATTGATTAAGTCCCGAACCCAATAAATCGCATCCATGATCACTAAGACATCTTTGTGACGCACTGTATCTAAGTATAAGCGCCGAGAAGATGTTATCGTCTTATTATAGGTATAGGCCGCCAATCCCCATGCAAACGTTGCCCAAACCTGATCAACTGCCCCTTGCAATTGATAATCACCAGGCGGCAACTGCCGATACAGATCAGCATAATCCCAAAGATGGTGTTTATTTTGAATGCCATATAAAACCCCACCTAACGCTCCGTCTGCATTCGGATATAACAGTATTTGTCCACATTTTGCTCTGAAGTGGTTGCTATGTACCCACTGTTTTAAGGCCTGAGGTTGTTGACTTAACCAATCATCAAGCTCTGCCGATCGAAGGCAATGAACTGGTGTGGTACCTGGTTGTTCAGTAAAACATGCTAACACAAAGATAACCTACCTTATTAGAAATATATTGTTTTATCCTACCAACAATATGTTCAGATATCAAGCACTTTGCTCGTGGATATTCTCTACAATACATCATCGGTCTTAAATTATCTGTAAAATTTAATCTCTATAAAAACTATTTTAGCGCGTCCAATGTCTCAATAAGCTCCGGGACGATTGTAAACAAATCACCGACTAATCCATAGTCCGCAACTCTAAATATAGGAGCCTTGGGATCTTGATTAATGGCTACAATAATTCGACTATCTTGTATTCCTGCCACATGCTGCACGGCTCCTGAAATACCAACGGCTATATAAAGTTCGGGAGCCACGACTTGCCCTGTTTGCCCAACCTGCTTATCATTTGTAATATATCCCGCATCAACGGCAGCGCGAGTCGCGCCAATCGCTGCACCGAGCACCTCTGCCAACGCTTTAATCATTGAGAAATTCTCAGCGCCCTTCAATCCTCGCCCCCCAGAGACCACCACCTTAGCGGATGTTAAATCGACTTGTTCTGGGTCATGATCAGACCTTGACAATACATGAACAGATTGCGCATGTTCAATCACTTTATCCACAACACGAATTGTTGCACAATCCGGCCCCTGCATGGGGACAGCAGAAAAATTGGCAGGACGCACCGTTAAGACTTTCATGGGATCGGTACATTCAACGACTGCATGAATATGACCAGCATACATGGGACGAACCATTTGAGAAGTACCATGGATAGCAATCACATCGGTTACACAATGCACATCTAGTAGTCCTGCAACTCTTGGCATAAGATTTTTACCGAAAGTGGATGCCGGTGCTAATATCGCTTGGTAATCTGCCGCCAAAGTAGCAATCAATGCTGCGGTATTTTCCGGGAGCTGATATTTATAGACCGCTTGATCGGCCAGCCAAACGGTTTCACAACCGACAAATGTTGCAACTTGTTCTGCAACTGCTCGAACATCTTGCCCAATAACTAGGGCATCATAACAATCAGAAAAACACCGAGCTGCCTGAGCCACCTTAGCATTACTTAAACTAGCGATAGACCCTTGGTGTTCAATGACTAATAAACTTTTCATTGCCCCAAAACCTGTGCTTCATGTTGTAATTTATCAATTAATTCAGCCACTGAATCAACGATAACACCTGGTTGCCGCTGAGGCGGTCGCTGATAACGAACAATCTTCAGAGTAGATTTTAGGGACACATCCAAGGTATGCTCAGATATGAGCTGCAGTGGCTTACGCTTAGCTTGAATAATATTAGGCAACGTTGCATACCTAGGCTCATTTAATCGTAGGTCTGTAGTGATCACTGCTGGGAGCTGAACTTGAATAGTTTCCAGTCCACCATCAACTTCTCGAACAACTTCGGCCATGGCATCATTCAAATCTATCTGTGATACAAATGTGGCTTGAGGCCAGCCCAATCGTGCAGCTAGCATCTGTCCCGTTTGATTGTAATCATCATCAATCGCTTGTTTACCCATCAATACCACATACGGCTTTTGTTGTTCCACGATGACCTGTAATAATTTAGCAATATGCAAGGGCGGATATGACTGTTTGGTTTGTACCAAAATTGCCTCATCTGCCCCTAAAGCTAAGGCATGACGCAACGTTTCTTGACTATCATCATCACCAATCGAAACCGCTACAATACCATCAATTGCTCTAGACGTTCGCAAACGCAACGCAGCCTCCAGTGCAATTGCATCGAATGGATTGATTGTTTTATTCACCCCATGATCTTCTATGCCGGAACCATCTGCTTTAAGACGAACCTGCACATATGGATCGATGACTCGTTTAACACATACTAAAGCAATTTTTTTCATCATTGATTTGATTAAATTTAATTCAGTTTAATTTTATCCAGCGGGCTTGACGCAACGGCTGATATTTTTAATACTATCTCGATGGTGAGTATAAGAAACTAAGCCAATAATTACAAAATATTCGATCTCAAATCGAACCTAAACAACAGATCTTTATGACTGAACAAAAAATAACCTATGATGTAGTTGTCGTTGGTGCCGGGCCCTCGGGCCTGGCAACTGCTATCCATTTAAAACAATTATGTAAAAAAAATAACCATGATTTGTCAGTTTGTGTACTAGAAAAAGGGGCTCATGTCGGTGCTCATATTTTATCAGGCGCAGTCTTTGATCCAAACGCGCTAACTCAACTGATTCCTAACTGGCAAACTATGGCCGAACCACCACCATATTTCACACCAGTAACTAAAGATAAACTATGGTATTTAACTTCCAAACGAGCCTGGACCCTACCCCATTTACCTGGCATGGCCAACCGTCACCATTATATAATTAGCCTGGGTGCTTTATGCGTTTGGTTAGCAAGACAAGCAGAGCAATTGGGCGTAGACATTTTTCCCGGAACAGCTGCTAGTCAACTACTGTTCGACCAACATGATCGAGTATGTGGCATACAAACCAATCCAGTAGGACTCGATAGCCAAGACCAGCCAACTGCTCGCTATCAAGCAGGGATCCCTATTTACAGTAAACAATTGGTCTTAGCAGAAGGATGTCGCGGCTCACTAAGCGAACAAGTTATAGCGCACTTCCAGCTTAGATCAAGTTTACCCACTTATGGTTTAGGTCTCAAAGAGCAGTGGACCGTCAATAATGCCTACCACCAACCTGGTTTAGTACTCCATACTGTTGGCTGGCCTCTTGATCGTCAAACCTATGGTGGCGCCTTTATATACCATCACCAAAACCACCAATTATCAGTTGGTCTCATTGTTGGTTTGGACTACCCAAATCCCTATTTAGATCCCTTTGAAGAATTACAAAAATTTAAGACCCATCCTGCCGTTCGATCTTTTTTTACCAATGGAGAACGGATTGGTTATGGTGCAAGAGCCATTCATGAAGGTGGGTTTCAGTCCATCCCCCAACTTAGCTTTCCAGGTGGACTACTTGTTGGTGACGCAGCCGGATTCTTGAACGTCTACCAAATTAAAGGCTCCCACAATGCCATCTATTCTGGGATAATTGCTGGTCAAAGCTTATTTAAACAACTACAAGCCCATACATCACCATTGCCAGCCGATGATTACTATCAGCAAATCAAACAACAACCCTTTTGGCGATCCTTATATTTAACAAGAAATATTCGCCCTGGTTTTAAATACGGTCTATGGCCGGGCTTGATTCATGCGGCCGTTGATACTTTATGTCTAAGAGGTCGAGCGCCTTGGACACTCACGCATCGTATTGATCACCTAGTAACACGACCGGCTCGACACGATACACCCAAACAGTACCCAGATCCCGATTATACTCTTACATTTGATAAATTATCGTCGATACACCTTGCTCATATTAATCATGAAGCCAACCAACCGTGTCATTTGAAACTACGCCAACCCGATTTAGCCATTGCCATTAATCACCGATTTTACCAATCACCAGAAACTCGTTATTGCCCTGCCAACGTTTATGAAATTGTGGACCATCAAGGAATACCTCGGCTACAAATCAATGCCCAAAATTGTATCCACTGTAAAACTTGTGACATCAAAGATCCGAAACAAAATATCACTTGGGTCCCGCCTGAAGGGGGCCATGGCCCCAATTATATAAATCTCTAATATACTCACATACCGAAAAACCTGATAAATCTCATCTCAGCTCATGGCTAGTTGACAAAAATTACCAATATCTTGTTCTACAATCTAGCCCGGCAAGAGCATCACCGCACAGATAAAAAGATCAACATCCTTTTAAAATAAGCCGTGATTTAGCAATCACTGGCCAGCGAACGGTGATTGCCAGTCCAACAAACATCATGAGCATAGCAATTAATTGTGACAGCTGTGTATAAGCTAAATAACCTGTTTTAATCTCTTGAAATACACCAACTAATACGACCAGACTCCCCAATATGATGGTTATGAGCAAAACACGAGTATTCCCCTCGGTGACTCTCAACGGCGGCAACCCTTGCTTCAATCGATAAAATGTATAAATTGGTAAAGGCGATAAGCACACCATGATCCCCCAAGATGCCTCTAATATAGGCATGATATATTGAGCAATTTCTTGGCTTTGAAGATAATAAAAAAAGCTCAAAAATACCATGAATAACAATGCAAATATTGATAAATATTTACGGATTAGAACACTACGTTCCTCGGCTGGATATCGCTCTAATAGAGGTAAAAAGGTTTGCCTATCACACAATCCATAAATAGCTGCAATCATAATTGTATCTGCAGTAGAAAATAACGCTGCAGCAAACCCTACCACAATTAGTGGGAACGTTATATAACCTAACCAGCCACTATTTCTATAAACAATATCAAGATAATCAGGCATGGTTGTAAATTCATAGCCTTTAGCCGCAAGGCAAACAAAACTTAGCATTGGCAACCAAAATATAGTAAACACCTTCCAAGCACCTCGTAATAATCCCTGAGCTGCAACCTTTGGTGAAACAGCGGCATGCATTCGCTGCCAAACGGCTATATCCATAAAACATAAGCTAACATTGAGTATACAAACCCATACAATAAACGTAAACAGTGGCCAACCGGCAGCTTGAAATTGAAACAATCCTTGCAATACGCCCATAATCGACTGGGTCGGTTCAATGATCGGTGCACCTATAGAAAAGCCTACGATAGCAATGGTTGCTAAAATCAACAGATACAATTGCCACTTATCTGTCTTAATAATCGCTCGATATCCGCCCCAATATACATATCCAACCACTAGCGCACCTAACAAAAGAAATGCTCCGGCCTCATATATGGGTGCCGATGGTAAGAATACAGACAAAATCACCGATCCGACATAAAGCTCAATAAACACTGCTAATAAGCAAGTAAATACAGTCAATCCAGCCATTAATCTGGCAATGATAGGACTTGGGAACATGTAATACCATAAATCAGCTACGGTACGGATCTGTTTGAAATCTATACCCATATGATGCACAACATGTAACATTAAATACTGTACAAAGGTATACACGATTAACGCCATACCCATTAACCAGCCATACAACTGGTGAGCAGCAATGAAAAAAATGATATTAGAAGCTAACGAAACATTGGTCACCGCATAAGTATTAACAAATGCTTGCCCTGACAAGTTGCGATTAGACAACAAAAACCCATTAATCGAGGGCTTGGATTCTTTATTCCACAGAGCGTATAATAAAAATATTAAGCCTGAAACCAAGATCCCCAAAATAGCCAACCCATGCTTTACAGAAATTTGTTCCATAATTATTACCTACCTCTAATGTCTATCATTTTTTAATCATTGACACCTTTTTACCCTAATAACATCGACGAACAACTCTTTATTTTGTTTGCCTTATTTAAGTTATTCAAACTTTCAAGTATACATCCTCATCATTAACTTGCTTAAATTCATGTTGAATGACAGCTCGTTTTTGACACATGTGAACATAATTAAGCAACTGTTGCCATCCCAACAAATGCTGAATCA
>Ga0190280_1063_pt1 | contig 9787 bp, 10 predicted proteins | sample JAMX8_100Endo_L3_FD_131023 | JGI IMG/M metagenome (GOLD analysis project Ga0190280, IMG submission 131023) | Enriched cells of marine protists from Biology Centre CAS, Ceske Budejovice, Czech Republic - JAMX8_100Endo_L3 | ecosystem: Environmental > Aquatic > Marine > Unclassified | place: Czech...
GTGTGATAAGCATCACGGATCCCTGAGGTCCCATAAATGATCCCAGCGGTTGGAAAATCAGGATAATCGGTTGAATTTTTATAATGTTTAGCTAGGCATGGTTGATATATTGTTGTTCAATTTGCAAATTTTCAAAAATTTAGTTAAAATAAGTTATGTTGATTTAGGGATAACTAGCGGAGAGATAATGAAACGATTTAAAAGTGGTTTGATAGCACTGTGCCTGATGCCGATGGTGCTGAATGCAGATATTGGAATAGATGGCATGTACATTAATGGTACAGCTGGGGTTGGTGTAGCATCTGATAAAGGTGACATTAACTATAAGACGGGGTTTGATTTAGCAGGTGTTATCGGTAATAAATCAAGTAATGTTCGATATGAGGTTGAATTACTTTGGCAGCGGCATGAAGCATCGACTCCAGAGGATGGTAAAACTCATACTGGTGTTTTCAGTGGGATGGCCAATGTTCACTATGATTTTGAAGATGTGGATGTGTTCTCTATGTTACCAGCGGTTGGTATTGGGCTAGGGTTTGCTCGAGTTGGCTCCAGTGGTAACAACCATGATAATGTGTTTTCTTATCAAGCCATGGTAAGTTTTCATTACCCATTTACCAATGATTGGTCTGGATTTATTGGTTATCGATACTTTAGAACTGCCAAAGTCAAGCACTTAGGTGATAGAAATTGGCAAAGTAATATATTAAATGTTGGTTTGACTTACCATTTAGGTTAATACAAACTAGACTCCTTCAAAGTAAAGCCCGATATCATATTTGAGTCGGGCTTTTTTATTATGATAATATGAATAGTTTATCTGTGCCAGTTGTTACTTTAGACGGACCTAGTGGTTCCGGTAAAGGAGCTATTGGTCGAAATGTGTGCCAACGGCTCTCATGGCGCTATTTGGATAGCGGTGCTGTATACCGGGTGTTGGCATTATCTGTTCAAGAATCAGGTGTTGACCATGATGATGTGGTCAAAATTGTTCAGATTGTTGAAACATTAAAAATAAAATTTGATGATAGATCATGGAAAGAACAACATATTTATTTAAATGATCGCGATGTCAGCCATTTAATAAGAACCGAGTCTATAGCAAAAATTGCTTCATATATTTCAGTGTTTCCTAGCGTTCGAACCGTATTAAATAAGTATTTTCAATGCTTTAAATTATATCCAGGATTGGTTGCCGATGGCCGAGATATGGGTTCTGTGGTGTTTCCAGACGCTCTGGTGAAGGTTTTTTTAGATGCATCGCCTCAAATTCGCGCAGAGAGGCGTTATAAACAGTTGAAAGATAAAGGTATTAATGTTAGTCTAACCGACATTTACACAGACATTCTATTGCGGGATGAGCGGGATGTGACAAGGGCCGTAGCGCCATTAAGATCTGGGCTAGATACGGTCGTGATTGATACTTCTGTTATGACAATTGAGGCTGTAGTAAATAGGGTATGTGGTTTAGTAGAGACATCATTGATCAAACTAAATCCATGATGTATTAATAATAAACAAAAAATTGTTGGGCAATAAATTGATAACTGAAAACTTTTCTGAATTACTAGACGCCAGTATGGCGAATGCAAACATGCAGCCTGGATCTATCCTCAAAGGGGTTGTGTTACGGGTTGATAAAGACTTTGTGACAGTCAATGTGGGTCTAAAATCAGAAGGGATTATCCCGTTGGCAGAATTTTGTGATGAGTCTGGCCAGGTAGAAGCTGCAGTGGGAGATGAGGTTGATGTTGCTCTAGATGCGATTGAAGATGGATATGGTGAAACGTTACTCTCTCGTGAAAAAGCTAAACGATTTGCTATTTGGGATGCTTTGACTAAAGCACATGTCTCTGGCGAATCTATATGCGGCAAAGTGACGGAACGAGTTAAAGGAGGGTTTACGGTAGAATTTGATGGACTCAAAGCATTTTTACCTGGCTCATTGGCTGATATTCGCCCTATTCGTGATCCGCAGCACCTTGAAGGTCGAGAATTAGAATTTAAAATCATCAAAATGGATTCTAAGCGCAATAATATCGTGGTCTCTAGACGTGCTGCGCTTCAAGAAGAAAGTACCGCAGAGCGGCAAATGTTGATGGAGAATCTTGAAGAAGGCCAAGAAGTTAAAGGCATTGTTAAGAATTTAACCGATTATGGGGCGTTTATTGATCTTGGTGGGGTTGATGGTTTATTGCATATCACCGATATGTCTTGGAAGCGCATTCGTCACCCCAGTGAATTGTTGAACGCAGGCGATGAAGTCAAAGTACAAATTTTAAAGTATGATAGAGAAAAAAATCGAGTTTCTTTAGGGATGAAACAATTGGGTGATGACCCGTGGAAAGATTTAGCCCAACGTTACCCAGTTAATCAGGTAGTTTCTGGAAAAGTTGCCAACATTACCGATTATGGATGTTTTGTTGAAATAGAAAATGGTGTCGAGGGCTTGGTCCATATGTCTGAGATGGATTGGACCAATAAGAGTGTTCATCCCAATAAAATTGTTCAGCTTGGTGATGTGGTTCAAGTGATGATCTTGGAAGTTGAGCCAGCTCGTCGACGGATCTCTTTGGGGATAAAACAATGTGTAGAAAATCCTTGGAAAGTGTTTGCTGAACGGTTCCAAAAAGGCGAAAAGGTTACCGGGATCATCAAATCCATCACTGATTTTGGTATTTTCTTAGGTTTAGAAGGTGGGATTGACGGGTTGGTACATTTATCTGATATTACCTGGGGAGGGGCTAATGAAGCAACCCTGGGAACTTTTAAGAAAGGTGAATCAATTGAAGCGGTGATCTTGAGTATTGATGCTGAACGTGAACGTATTTCCTTAGGTCTTAAACAAATTAATCCAGAGCCTTTTAATGACTACATCAAGCAATATGGTCGTGGCTCGATTGTCACTGGAACAGTCACGGCTGTGAATGCTAAAGCTGCTCAGGTAGAGCTAGCTGATGAAGTTCAAGGCCAAATTTTAGCTAGTGATATTGCTAAAGAGGCTGTCGATAATGTCACCACCGTCTTGAAAGTTGGTGATACAGTGACAGCAAAAATTGTCGGTTTAGACAAAAAATCCCGGTTGTTAAAATTGTCTATTAAAGCCAAAGAGCAAGATGAAGAAGATACTGCAGTGAAAGTTTTTAATGCTGAGAAAGAAGATAGACAAGGTGGCGTCACCTTGGGGGATATTTTGAAAGACAGTATCGATAGGGCGGCCCATGAAGATCAGTCCCCTACAACGGAGACTTAATCCGCAATGATAAAAATACTAACCTATGTATTTTTCACCTGTCTGGCAATCGTGGGGTTAGTCTTTGCGTCATTGAATCCTAATCCGGTAGAGGTTAATTATATTTTTGCTGTATTGACCATGCCATTGTCAGTCTTATTAGTTGTGACGCTGGGGCTCGGCATGCTGCTGGGATTAATCACTTCTATGGCCCTTTATATCCGACTGAAACGAGAGATCTACCAACTGAAAGGCCATATTAAGATAGCCCAAAAAGAAGTAGAAAATCTACGGACCCTACCATTAAACGAAACCCACTGATTGCATGTTACCAATTTGGTTATGGGGGCTACTACTGGGTTTTGTTGCAGTTGGCCTTTGGTTGCACTATCGGCAAACCACCCAACCATCCATTTCTTTTGCAAGTCATTATTTCTCTGGTTTAAATTATTTGCTCAATGATCAGGACGATAAAGCGGTGGCTGTATTTATCGAAATGTTGGCAGTTGATAGCAATACCGTTGAAATGCATCTGATTGTTGGCAGTTTATTTAGACGGCGTGGAGAAGTAGATAAAGCAATTCGTATTCATCAGAATTTAATTGCTCGTCCCCAGCTGTCCAATATTGAGCGCTATGAAGCCTTATTGGCATTGGGTCGAGATTATCTAGCAGCGGGTTTTTTAGATAGGGCTGAGCGGATATTTGAACAATGTATCAAGGCCAATAATGAGCAAGCCATACAGGCTATGTATTATCTATTAGATATTTATCAGCAAGAAAAATCCTGGCTACAAGCTATCGATATCGCCCAAAAAATTCATCAGCAGACAGGCAAGTCTATGCAATCGGCGATTGCACATCATTATTGTGAGCTTGCAGAGCAAGCATTTTTAGATGATGCTAAAGAAGATATCAAACGATACATTAGTAAAGCACTCAGAAGTGATGTGAATTTAGTTCGGGCTAGTTTATTACAAGCGCGGTATAAGCAATATAGGCATCGCTATAAAGAGGCCATTGAAATTTATCAAAAAATCATCAAAAAAAATCCAGATTATATTTCAGAAGTGATATCAGACTTATTTAAGTGCCATACGGTCTTGAATACCTTAGAGCAAGCTGTTGAATTTATTAAGACTCTCGATAAAAAACCAGACGGTCTGGATGGGATAATGTTAATGGCGCATTTTTTAAGAGAGCAACAATCATCTGAAGCATTGATGGAATGGCTTAACGATCAATTATCTAAAGAACCATCTTTAGTTGGATTAGCACAATTATTATTTTTATATCAATCGGGGAATCATTTCGATAAAACAAGTGTTGCTCAAATTGAAAAAATTATTCATCATCTACTCGAGCGAGAACCGCATTATCGATGTTGTCAATGTGGGTTTGTTAGTCGAACCATCATTTGGTATTGTCCCAGTTGTAAGCGGTGGAGTACGTTGCAACCATTATCCAATCGTTTAGCGTGTCTAATCAATAAATTAAGAGCCGATCATTTATTACATTAAATTAATTATGATAGGTATGAACACTAGCCTTCAAAAATCAATTGGTGTTCGATGGAGTTATCGACCATGATTGAGATGGTTCGTATGGTAGTGTGCCTACTTGCAGATAGGCGAGTGGGCGACAGAGCCGTTAGATTTATGCCTTGAATCAAGCGGCGGGTTCGCTTGCTTGTGTGTTTGCCCGGTCTATGGGATAATCAGCTTATCGATATCATTTCACAGGGCCTAGGTAAGATGACAATGGAGTATAAGATGGTTCAACGACAACCCATTCAAGACCGCCAAATTCGAGTCGGTTTAGTTGGGTGTGGTCGAGTTGCGAAAAATCATTTGGAAGCTATTGAGCAATCAGATGATCTGACATTGATAGGGCTATGTGACCGAGATTTCACAATGGCTGAGGCTTTAGCTAAGCGTTACCAAGCTCAATGCTTTAAAGATATGACCAGGTTGTTACAAGCAGATTTAGACGTGGTTGTGCTTTGTACGCCTAGTGGTTTACATGCTCAGCAGACCATGGCTGTTGCTGCTGCCGGTAAACACGTTATCGTGGAGAAGCCAATGGCTACATCTTGGGCAGATGGGTTAGCGATGGTACAGGCCTGCGACCAAGCTAATGTACACTTATTTGTTGTTAAACAAAATAGATTTAATCCCACTTTAAACATTTTAAAGCATACCATCGAATTGGGACGGTTTGGTCAAATTTATATGGTTGCTGTCAACGTTTTTTGGAATCGGCCGCAAGCTTATTACGATATGAGTTCGTGGCGCGGGACTTGGGAATTTGATGGTGGGGCATTTATGAATCAGGCATGCCACTATATCGATTTACTGCATTGGTTAATTGGGCCGGTTGATGCTGTTCAAGCTCGAACCGCAACCTTGGCAAGAAATATTCAGGCAGAAGATAGTGGCGTGGTTAATCTTCAATGGCGCCATGGTGCGTTGGGCTCTGTTGCGGTGACTATGTTGACTTATCCAGATAATTTAGAAGGCTCTATTACCATTCTTGGTGAACGTGGTACCGTTCGAATTGGTGGTGTTGCATTGAATGAAATTCAACATTGGTCATTTGCCGATGAGCATCCAGATGATACGGTTGTGATGGAAACTAGTTATGTAACAGATTCGGTATACGGATTTGGCCATCCACTCTATTACCAAAATGTTATTGAGGTGTTAAATGGTCAAGCGTTGCCAGCTGTGTCAGGTCGAGAAGGATTGCGTACGTTAGAGTTATTAACTGCTATTTATCGATCGGCAAGAGATCGCAACACGGTTCATTTACCCATAAGTCAGTAATTGATTTTAATTTTAAGATCTAGCGCGTGACTTGGTGGTTTATTTTTTATAGATTAGCATCCAATTTTTGTTTTAAAATTAAACAAATGGCTTTGGGCATATGCATTGAGTATAATGCATCGAGTTGTGATAATCGGATAGAGCTGTGCTTATAAATTTGTTTGATAAAATAGTTGCTATTGTATTATTGCTAGTGTTTAGTCCTGTTTTTTTAATACTGGCTCTGATAATTTATTGCAAAGATGGTCGCCCCATCTTTTTTAAGCAATGGCGGCCTGGTTTAGATGAAAAAGCATTTCTTTTATATAAGTTTAGAACGATGGATTATCGCTGTGATACAGCCGATCATCTGTTGCCAGCTCATCAGCGGCTAACAAGCTTAGGAGCTTGGCTGAGGCGCTGGAGCCTAGATGAATTGCCGCAATTCTTTAATGTTTTAAAAGGGGACTTAAGTTTAGTCGGTCCTCGGCCTTTATTAATGGAATATCTGCCGTTGTATAATGATTGGCAAAGGCGTCGTCATGAGGTTAAGCCAGGTATGACTGGTTGGGCACAAATTCATGGTAGAAATACTATCAGTTGGCAGCAACGTTTTACACTCGATATCTGGTACGTCGAGCATCGTTCATTCAGATTAAATCTGTATATATTAGTTAAAACTTTATTTTATTGTTTAAAAAGAAAAGGCATTAATCGTGGTCCAAAACTCACAATGCCCAAATTTACTGGACATGTAGGTGAGTAATTTACTAATTCTTGGTGCTGGTGAATATGGCCAAGAGGTGGCTGATATGGCCTTGCATATGGGGTGTTGGCACACTATCGCTTGGTTGGATGATAATCCTGGTGTTAAAACGGTATTGCCCGTGCCCATATTAGATAGCATAAATAATTTGGAACAGTATCGACATCAGTTCGATACTTTGGTAGTTGCTATTGGCGATCCTCGGGTAAGACTGCTATGGCTTAAACGCGGCGAATCGATGGGGTTTAAAATTCCAGTATTGCAGCATCCAACCGCAACCGTTAGTGCTTATACTGATATAGCCCCTGGAACGGTTATATTGGCCCAAGCCGTCATTAAGGTTGCGGTGAAGGTAGGATTGGGTAATATTATTGGTTCTCAGGCGATGATTGGTCACCATTGCCAGCTAGCCGATGGGGTATATGTCGGTGCTCAGTCGGTATTAACCGGTGGTGTACAAGTAGGTGCCCGTGCTTGGATAGGTTTAGGGGTTTCGGTATTACAGCAACGAACGATTGGGGCTGATGCCGTTGTCGGAGCAGGAGCGGTTGTGTTGCATACGGTATGGCCTAAGACGGTTGTCGTTGGTGTCCCAGCGGTTAAATTACGAAATGTTGAGCCAACGCTTGAGCGTTGTGTGCTGGATTGATGAAGATAACCATGTCTTATCAATCCTCCCTAATATTTGTGTTCATAGGGCTTGGAGTTAGGGTGTGAATCGTTTATTAATGATCGGCGCTGGAGGGCATGGGCATGTTGTGGCAAACATTGCATTGGCTACAGGCAATTGGCAGGCGCTGGCTTGGTTAGATGATAATCCATCAGTTGCATTACAGCTATCTTTACCAGTATTAGGGCCCATGGGTGATTTAGCGCATTATCGAGATAGGTTTGATGCTTTAGTGGTGGGATTGGGCGATCCTTATTTAAGATTGCAGTGGTTGAGGCAAGGACAGGCATTGGGGTTTAAAATGCCAGTATTGATGCATCCATCAGCATCTATTAGTCGCTATGCCAAATTAGCACCAGGCACGGTGGTGTCAGAACATGCCATCATTAAAGTGGGCGCGGAGATAGGTGCTGGCAGTATTATTAACACTCATGCTATTATCGGATCTTACTGTCAGCTGGCTGAAGGGGTGCATGTTGCTGCCAAATCTGTGTTATCTGGGCAGGTCCACGTTGGAGCGCATACTTGGATTGGCTTAGGGGTTTCTGTGTTATCTAACATATCTATTGGGGCTGATGCTATAGTCGGTGCTGGGGCAGTGGTGCATCGTCCAGTGTCATCAAAAACTGTTGTGGTTGGTGTCCCGGCAGTTAAACAGCGGAGTATCCCTGATGCGATTTAATCCATGGCCTGATTATGATGAGACCACCATTGCAGCAGCATGTGCAACTTTGCAAAATGGCCGGGTTAACTATTGGACTGGTGATGTTTGTCGGACATTTGAACAAGCATTTGCTGACTATTGTGGAGTCAATTATGCTATTACTGTTGCCAATGGTAGCTTAGCATTAGAATTGGCTCTATTAGCATTACGTATCGGTCCTGGTGATGAAGTCATCGTTCCGTGTCGTACTTTTGTTGCAACGGCGATGAGTGTGCTAAGAGTTGGTGCTCGGCCAGTGATTGTTGATGTAGACGGCCAGTCTCAAAATATTACGTTGTCTCAAATCCAATCTGCCTGGAGTGCTCGTACCAAGGCAGTGATTGTCGTCCATTTGGCAGGATTGCCATGTGAAATGACACCGATACTTCAATGGGTTACTCAGCATGGAGCTTATTTAGTCGAAGACTGTGCTCAGGCTCATGGCGCACTATATCGTGATCAGCCGGTAGGATCGTTCGGCACGGTTGCTACATTTTCTTTTTGCCAAGATAAAATCATGAGCACCGGAGGAGAAGGCGGGATGCTTGTGACGAATGATCGGGATGTTTGGCAGCGAGCTTGGGCTATTAAAGATCATGGTAAGCATCCTCAAGCATTATTCAATACTGCATCGCTGGCGTATCGGTGGTTAGTTTATCAAGTCGGAACCAATATGCGCATGACGGAATTTCAGTCAGCGATTGGGTTGGTTCAATTACAATACTTGCCGGATTGGCTTGCGATTCGACAATATTATGCAAGCCTCTTAGATGATTATTTAGCTGATTGTGCTATGGTGGAATCCATGCAGATCCCAACGCATATGCAATGTGCTTATTACAAATATTATGGGTTTTTATTACCAGATTATCGTTCTTGGCAACGGTTATTATTGCAAAGATTATCCACTCTTGGGATCCCTATTCGTTTAGGGAGCTGTCCAGATATTAGTTGTGAAGTGGCATTACAGCCGTATCGTCATCGCACTCATCCACAAGCTACAATGCTTGGACAGACCAGCTTTATGTTGCCTATCCATCCTACATTAACTGAATCGATGGTACACCGAATGGGACGATTGTTACGACAGACATTACTGATGATGGAGCAAACCTTATGATGAGACAAATGGGTGTGTTGGTCTATGATGTAATCGCGATAGGGATTGCTTGGTTCGGGGCGTATTGGTTACGCGATAATATCGGGCCTATTGATCCGATGCGTATTAATTTTGCAGTGCAAGTATTGCCGGTGGTTGTTGGGGTACAATTGGCTATTGCATGGTGGTTTGGATTGTACCGAAGTGTATGGCGTTTTACATCTATTGCTGATTTAACTCGAATTATTAAAAGTATTGGTGTTGGGGTAATTGGGTTACTGGGGTTGTTGTGGTTTCATGGATCGTTAATGCAAATTCCTCGTTCGGCGTTGCTATTATACGCCATGAATTTATTGGTATTATGGGGTGGTGGTCGGTTATTATGTCGGTGGATTAAAGACAGACCAGTGATTGGTGCTGATAGTCAGGGTGTCTTGATAGTCGGTGGTGGATCGGCTAGCGAGCGGTTAATTCGTGATATTCTGCGCCACCGGCGATATCATGTATTAGGTTT
>Ga0190280_1064_pt1 | contig 9748 bp, 12 predicted proteins | sample JAMX8_100Endo_L3_FD_131023 | JGI IMG/M metagenome (GOLD analysis project Ga0190280, IMG submission 131023) | Enriched cells of marine protists from Biology Centre CAS, Ceske Budejovice, Czech Republic - JAMX8_100Endo_L3 | ecosystem: Environmental > Aquatic > Marine > Unclassified | place: Czech...
TAAAATAGTGACAGAGGTTTGGCTTTCGTTTAGGTTATCATTCGCGGAATGGTTCTGTTGGTGGTATAGCCTTTCAAAATAGAATATAACTTTTAGGCACACATGGAGCTCTCTTATAACTTCTTCTGAACGATTACCTGCCCGTAAATTTTGCTGTACCATCTCTGAATAGCGAGGTCCAGACGATGATGTAGACGTGGGTGCTGGAGATTGTGACATATTGGTGGAATACATGTCAGTCGGGAGTCTATGCAAGATAGGAGACTTACGAAGCAGGGTACATAAGAAAGCATATGCACGAGCTTTTGCTAGTTGAACTGAAAATAGCTGCAGAGGACGAGCTTGTGTTCTTGCTTCTCTCTCTTTAAGTAAGCACGTACGAAACTTTTCAAGTTCTTCTTGGTGTAAAGCAGGTGTTCTATGTTCATAGCTGTCATCTAATGCAACTCCGTGACTACATTGTCCACTTTGATGTAGGAGTTCCACACGTTCTCTCCAAACTTGATGAAGTGTTTCATCTGAAATTTTCTCAAGCATCTCAATGTCTTTTTCTACTTCTAACAACTTTCGGGTATCTATTGAGCGCAGTTAGTACAAGTTAGAGCAGTAAAAGGATGAAGAATATCAGGTGTACAGATATACGAAAGGTGAGGGTGAACACTGCAAGTTACAGATTGGTGAATGGGCTTACAAACCTGAGTAATACGTATGCACAAGCAAGAAGAACTTGTGGAGCTCAGAGGGTGGGGAAAGAAAGGACAGTGCTGCTTGCATGGAATTTGTATGTGAATGAAATTGAAGATGTTGAGGTGCGGAGTGATGAAGTGTAATTGGAGGTGCTGCTACACTTTGCTCATTCATTGGAGGTGCTACTACACTTTGCTCTATCATCGGAGGTGCTACACTTTGCTCCGTTACTCCAGTGTCAATCACGCTTGATTCATCTGCTAATAAAGAAGTATCTTTGACAACAACAGTATCTTCTGTTACAACCTTTTTTCTCAACATAAATTTTGGTTTGTCTGCAACCGTTTCTTGTACAATACTTACTTCGGCTGCAGTACCTTCAGGCTTTATAGTTTCTTCAATTATTCTACATACCTCAGGTAATAGATGCTTCTGGGGCATTATTTCTTCCACAGGTACCCCACTCGTTACACTTCTTACTTCAACCTCTACAACAGTCTCCTGCAGTGCTACATTATCTTCAACGACCTTACTTTCTTTGTCTAAATCGTCTTTGACAACGTTTATGGCAACATCTTGTTTAGATACTTCTACCATTTTTTCTTTGAATACTTGTGTATCAACCTGCTTACCTGATGCTTCACTGCATACCTTTTTAGATGCAAGTTCTTCAACACTGGCTTCTTTTGGGCGATCTCCCTCGTGTGACTGTGTTACCTCTTGATTACACCCTTCGTTCTGAAATACTACGTGTTCTTCTACATCTGTTTCTTTTAAAGCTTCTTCTTCTTCTTTGTTGGTGTCAGTGAGATTGGTTGTTTCTATTTTTGAGACATGTGATATGGTGGGTTTCTCCTCGATGGCAACAGTAGAAGCCCCAACTACCTGCGTGTAGCCAGTTTCGTATTCTTCTAAACTCGGGTATAGCTGTGCCCTTTCTAGAATAGAAATTGGCTCTGTTAATGATTCATGGGAACTTGAAGTTTGTTCCTGAAATTTTGAGATTGTATGTTCATCTGAAGCGATAGTAGAGGCTACTTGTAACTCTGAACGTATGGTAGGGGCTATGTGTTCTTTTGAAGGTTTGGTAAAGGTTATAGGTTCTCCTAAAGGGACGTCAGGGGCTGCATGTTCTTCTGAAGGAATGCTAGAGGCTATAGACTCTTCTGAGGATATGTTAGAGGCTGTAGAATCTTCTGAGGATAAGCATGAGGACTCTTGTTTCGTTTCTATGCATTCTTGTTTCGTTGTTGATTCTTCGTTTCTTGGATGAGGGAGTGAATCAAGAGGAACTTCTGGAAATAGTAACTGGCCATCCTAACACGTATAAGAAACAAATTTGTGGTAACATAGCATTACTTTTGGAGTTTTAGGTTTAGACTTGAGCCTTGTGGCCTCCGCCATGGAGCAAGTAGACTATTTACAAGAATAGCACATTCATGGAGAAGAACAAGAAGAAGAATGAGTAATAAGAACAAGAAGAAGAATGAGTAATAAGAACAAGAAGAAGAATGAGTAAGAATAAGAAGAAGAAAAAAGAAGGAGTAAGAATAATGAGAAACAAAGAACAATATATGAAATAGAAATAAGGCAAAAAAGATGATAAAACTTTGGTACAAAAAAAAATATATGAATTCAAACACACACATACACAGAAAAACACACAGAGAAGAAAACTCAATAGATGTTCGGCATTGTTTGTGTACCAAAATATAAAATGTTTCCAATTAGCCTTATTTGTGGACAAAATTCATGATTGTTGGACCTTATTTGTGGACAAAAAATTAATGTAATTTTTTATTATTGTGACCACCACCCACCACCCACCACCCACCTCTATTATTGTAGTCAACCCTTTAGGCATTGGTTATGTCCCTTACCAACCCTTTTACTGGACAGGTTTATTCATGTAACCTCTGAGCTAAACTTCCACTCTGCATTTCTATTGCTCTTTTAACAGTTGGTCTACTTCTAACCTACTTGTTTTTAGCTACTAAAGAAGCTTCATGGAAAAAGACTGGACTTTCTGTACCACTATCTCCTTACCATGAAAGTACTCGGAGAGCTTATCTCTATTTCTGTCTAATGTTGATTAGGTGACGACTTGGAAGACTCAGATATTACCGATGATGTACCTGTCCCATTTGGGCTTGCTCAAGACTTTCTACACACACCCAACTTCTCGCACAGACCCAAGTTTGAAGATAGCGTTTACAATAAAGGCCCAACGGAGAAGACGAACCGAGATGAAGGTAGAAGCGTAGTTTTTGGTGCTCCACCTCCTCCTAGACCTCCACGGCCTATTCGCTCGTCAAGAAAGTCAAAGTTTCCGTCTGTAAGTCCCCCCAGTGCACCAGTAACCTCGACAAGAGATGGGCAGCAACGTCCAACTCGACCACCACGTCCATCTCCTCCACAACGCTCATCTGAAGCCTCCGAACGTACTAGAAATTCACAGAAGATGGTTTTAACAAAGAAGATGTTATGTGATCTTGGTCGAAAGGTTACTAGTCTAAGCTCTATATCTTCCCTGCAGGGTTTACGGGTTTCACAGATGAGTCATATTGGTTACCCCTTTTTGTTGTTCCACTCTCTTACTTCTTTTAGATTCTGACGTTTATGATGCTGAGGAAGAGCAAGAAGAATCTGGGGGTGAGTGGACAGACAATGAATATTCTAGTGAGCCATTTGAAGATGACACTTTGTTTAAGTTAGTTAAATTACGTGGTTCTAGTTTTAATTAACGCTTTCTAGTGAGATCCATGAGGCCTATGACATACCTAGTGATAACTATGGTTTATCCGAAAACTCTTTTATTGATTTACGTGCTTCGAAACAGGTTCAATACGCATCCATACACACACAACTCCATACTCCACACCAATTACACTCCTGCACTTTACACTAAAGAGGATGTATAGGAATTTTTAGCTGCAAATCCAACTTTACAGCAAAGCTATGCTAAATATATTGATTTGACAGCGTCTCAATGTTTGACACCTCACGCAAAACAAGAAATGACCTCCCTTCAAAGTTTTGTTGCTGGTGTACTTAAGAAAAGTACTGCTAGCTCCAAGCTTTGTGAAAACACTGCTAGATCAATACACAATGCGCCATTGCTTAGCCAATCTCAGTTCCAACAAACTCAAGTTACCCTTGGGACAGTCACAACTCTTAGGGAAAAGGTTTGCATGCTATATTACCATATGAATTGCGTGAACATACAATAATCTTTGTCAAGGTTATGCAACTTTTGGCTGTTTATGGAGATGATCCGGAAATTATAAGGCGCTTACTTCCTTTAAGCGACAAGCTTTCTACAATACTTGACGCTTATGAAATGGCAGCCCCTAAGGTACAGAGGATGCTACAACAAGGTATATTTGATCTTTGTTGCCCTTATTTAATGAGAGATCAAGCGGTTAAACATCAAATTTTATCACCACAGGGTATATCCTATCAACCATCAAGTCCAAGAACCGGGGTAACACTAGCCTCTGAACGATGTCAGGTGCCTGTCTCTACTTGTCACTCTCCATCCATGAAAAACGTACTTGACCAGGTAGCTTTATTTTCATAGAAATGTATCTCATGAATTAACATAACTTCATCAAGTTTAATTGTAAATCTGGTTCTTCATCAGGAAAGTGTCCTATTTGTATGGAGGATAATATTCCTTTTTATCACATGTCTACATACCAAGAATGCAAACACTCATATTGCCGTTCCTGTCTCCTATCTTACTACTCTTCTTTAATACAAGATGGTATCTTCTTTTTATGATGTACTATAATTCTTAGAATTGGATGACTAGGAGAGGTCCTTGATATAATGTGTCCAAATCCAACCTGTTTACACGACGTAACGGCAGAAGAGGCAAGACCTTCTTTTCATTTTCCCTCTAAATGAAGCTAGGTAGAAGAAATAGTGCCTGTAAATATATATGAACAATATGTACAATATACATTGGTTGCGAATGTTAACCAAAACGCGTTACAACATTATTGCCCTTTTCCAGGGTTTGATCTCACCACTACTTGTCCATAATTGTTACTTTTTTGGTAGTTGTGGCGAATTTGTAGTTGCCCCTGCTGGTAGTACGTCACAAGATGCGTTATGCTGCCCAGAGTGCAGCTTCCCAATGTGCCCTGTTTGCGGCGATAATGTATCTTTGTTTTACAGTGTTGCCCTCATTTATGTGTTTGCTCTAGTATCACAGGGGTCGTAGTTGTGAAGAATTTCGAGAGTTCAAACGTGAAAACAATCTTCTGGATGAACAGTATGCCTTAGTAGCTTGTACCAAACTGAGTTTATTTTCTCTAGATTCTTTGGATGGGTTTCCAATACAAGATCTCAGCGTTGTCCGAGATGTAACCTCTTCATGGCCAGACAATCGACTCAGCACATTGTAATTTCATTCTCTTCTAGACAGAGTGATCGTAGACTATCACGAAGTAAATTGTTTGTTGAATTCGAGGGTGAAAGGGAGTTAGTGGTGCTTACACATTTTGGTTGGTGTTAACGTTATTCTAGCAATGCCTAAGGTGCTCTAATCAAGTATTTTCCTTCCTGTAACAAATTATGTAGCTGCAAGTACGAATTTTGTTGGAATTGTCTGCGCGATTATCCAGATGGTTGTCAAGCCAACTGTACCGTTGATGGTAGTTATTCTTCAAACCCGCCCATCTGAAATGTGTATAGCACTTTCACAACCGGACAAATCGCGTAAGAAAAAGTGGAAAAAGAGGGCAGCGGCTGGTGTTATGGTTCTTGGTGCTGTCGGGTTAATTGGTGCCATAGCAGGTAACAGTTTGACATTTTCACCTTTAAAGTTTTTTGTAGGATTAGCCATTCCGGGAGTTGCACCAGTTGTTATCATGGTGGGGGCTGCCGTCGGGGGTGGTATTATTGTGAGTAATAGAAAGAAGTTTCGAAGGCTAGCAAGGAAAGCCAATCAAAAACCGATGTCAGCCTCAGAAACATTGTCAGAATCAAACCTGGAGGAACAAAAATCATGATCACTGTGATTTGTGGTTCAGATAGTTTATGTATTTTTTTATCTTATTTTTTTGTTGTTAGAATATAATAATATGTCTAATGCATTTTGTTACAAAGACCCTATGTTACTCAAAGAACCTCTGCAACGGCAGCAGTAATGACAAGTGAATTCAAACAGGAATATAGAGAAAAAGCTAACTTCATTTTGGTTATAGGGTGAGCAAAATTTCTCCAAATGAGCAATACAATAGTGAAATGGACCTGCGTAATTTTATAAGTATCTACATCCGTGAATCCTTGTGGGTGAACGATGAACTTTAAATGTGACTCTTAGCTCACATCTACTCCGTCCAACCAAGGATGACGAAGCATTTCTTCGGCAGTGGCCCTTCGATTAGGATCGAGCTCAAGCATCCTATAGAGAAACTGTGCCATCCCTTCACTGTCTGATTCACTAAACTTATATTTTTCATTCAAAACCGATTCCAAGGGCCATGTTTTTAAGTTCCGGATAGCTCGTAGTTCGCCTTTTCGATTAAACAGGTTCATGGCATATTTTCCTCTTTCCAGCATCCACTTTGGAAATCGCTTACCTACCAGCTCCATGATCAAAGCCAAGTGATCTAGTTGAACCGAAAGTCAAAATTCAAGCTCTGACAGAGAAGGAAGTTAAGTTACCATCGTTTTTGTCATAATGTCGACCTGTTCGTGGATCGAATAAGAGATCACCAGTAGCAAGTTCAAATATAATGCACGCAACGGACCACATATCAGCGGCGGTATCATATTTGCAGCCTACGATCACTTCTGGCGAGCGATACTGTCTAGTTTGGATATCTGATGTGAAGTGTTTATGAACCCAACACGCATTACCCAAATCAATAATTTTAACTCGAGCTTTGGGTGAGAGCACCTTAGTGCTCTTTCTTCTTGAGCTGACATTACCAGTCGTTTTATCTTCATCAAGCATGCTCTCTTCATCTTCTGGATATTTTTGATTACTTGGTACTAATTGTGTAGTTGGTTCAGCGAGAAGGATGTTTTCTGGTTTCAAATCTACGTGGGGTTATTCTTGAATACCTAACGGAGCAAACAAACCTGTGTGAATGATCTTGCAATGTCGATGGAGATAGTCAACACCTTCCAGAAGTTGCTTGGTTATACATTTGACGATCTAGGAGTGTTAGTTAGTAGCGGTTAAACTACACAATATACTTACAGGGATTGATAACCCTTGGTAATCACTCTTCTTAATTTCGTGGAGTAAATTTTTACCGAGCACTTCAAAAACCATACATACGTGTTTACCATGTGGGCCACTGTGGTTAAAATGATCCACGAGCTGCACAATCCGAGATTTTCCCACTTCAAGCTCAGGCCCAGTTCCATCAGCAACTTTAGATAGGATGTCTATCTCGTCCATTGCTGCTTCAGTGTAATGCTGTGCACTTTTTACAACCTTAAGAGCAACTTGCTTTCCAGTGGTTCTAGAGGTCAATGATTAAGCATGAGTGAGAAAGTGAAAATGTGAGAGTACTCGTCATCGGCAAGCCAAACTGTTGAGAAGTGGCCCCATCCTAGCTTTCTAACAACTTTATATCTAAACTTGAACACATCACCCACACTTACAGGGTGATAACCACCTACATAAAAGTAAGGTCTCAACCACCGAAAAATACGAACCCTTTCGGTAGCCATCCAATCCTTCTTGCTCTTGATCAGACTCACTATCCTCAGGCAATACAATTGGACCTTTCTTTTTGGTGTTTTCCTCTACATTTGCTTGTTGTTCAAGGACTGGTTTAGGTTTGGGTTTTCCTTTGGGCTTCTTGCGCTTTTTCGGTTTTTTTGTGGAAACTATTTCGTGTCAAGCTGTGGAAAAAACTGTAAATCATACCAGAGCTGTCATTGCCACCTAACACAGTTGCACCTAAGACGGTTGCTCCATAAACCCCGTTGTTCTGCGATTCAACAGCTGGTTCAGGAGTTGAACTTTCAGATGAAAGTGGCTGTTTCGCTTCTATCGGCGGGTTACTCTCAGATTGATGCCTCATTCCCGTGACTTCTGTTTGGTGATTGCTCACCGAAGGGGCAGGTGGATGATACATTCAAGTATAACTTATTTGAAGGGGTAAGGAACCCAAACAATCACAGGGAGGTTCATTGGACAAACTCGCCTTCGTGTTACCAATCTCTTCTCTTTTAGAAAAAGAAAGTAAACAACCAACAAAATATTACTAATTTAATTATTAGACTTTACATTGATTTATTATATAATATACTTTTTACATTTGGCTCATGTAAGTGGACGAAAATCCGACTTCGCTTTGCCACTTCAAAAAACTCCAAATCCATCCATGGAATGATCAAATCCCCCACCCAACCAGTTTCACCAGATCCAGAGTCAGCCAGAACCAGAACCAGAACCAGCACTTCCAGAGACGCCAGAACCACTACCAGAGCCAGCACTTCCAGAGACGCCAGAACCAGTAGCATTTCCAGAACCAGAACCAGAACCGGAAGAGCCACTTGTTCCACTTTCACTTGCTTCACTTCCACTTTCACTTGCTTCACTTCCACTTTCACTTGCTTCACCACTTCCACTTCCACTTCCACTTGCTTCACTTCCACTTTCACTTGCTTCACCACTTCCACTTCCACTTCCACTTGCTTCACTTCCACTTCCACTTACTTCACTTCCACTTCCACTTCCACTTGCTTCACTTCCACTTCCACTGCCACTTGTTCCACTGCCACTGTCACTACCACTGCCACTGTCACTACCACTACCACTGGTTCCACTTCCACTTCCACAAGAATCAGAGTCACTATTATTGTTTGATCCAGACTCATATTCAGAACCAGACCTTGAGGAGCAGCCGGAGCTAGAAGCCCCAGAAGAGGAGTTTGAATTATCATACACGTGGGGGCTGTCAGGGACATATCCAATAGGGGGAGGTATAACAGGGTTAGTGCAATTAGAATGAATATCCCTGTAATGTTCAATTGTCTTGTTTTCGAAGCACTCAAACCTGACCTGATCTACATACATTACGGTAAGCGTTGTTGGAGGATCTCCACTAAATATGCCATCAGCCCAATTGTTTAGATAAACCCTCATTTTAGTTTGAGGTACCACGCGGGTGTGAGTAGCTCTCAAGATATTATCTACTCGAAATTCGATTCTATCAAAAAATATTGTTATTTCGTAAGTGTGTAACATTGCCCAATCTAGCCAGGTATTTGTTTCTGAGTCATACCCATCCCACAACGAAATTTGATAATGGGGGTTCTGAACATCCTCATCCCAGCCATGCTCGTCTGCTGTCCAATTTTTGTAGCTGACCATGTAGACATTCCCTGGCTGTCCTGTCACTATCTCAAAATCTACTTCGTTCGCGTACTTATGCTCTTCATCCCAGGAATAAAGGAAGAAGGCACAGATACTTCCAGCAGATCTGGGACATCGCATTCTTGCTGAGTATCTTCCAATAAGACATTCTCCTAAGGTTCTAACTTCTCCCCCAACATATGGTTTTGGAGCATCTGTGACGGGAAACAGTGCCAGCTTTAGGTTTCCTCCTGTTTGAGTAACAGCAAAGTCGTTGAATAATGTGATGGAAGCGTTGTGTGTATTCTCGGAAACGACCCAAAGGAGGGTGTTAACACCTTCAGTTGTGAAATCATCAGCGAAACAGGTGCCGTTGACTTTGACACCACCTCCACTTCCACTTCCATAGTCACCTCCACTTCCGTAGTCACTGCCACTTCCATTGCCACTACCACTACCACTGCTATTGCCACTATCACTATCGCCACCACTATTGCCATTACCACTTCCATTACCACTATTGCCACTACCACTTCCATTACCACTATCGCCACTACCACTATCACTATCGCTACCACTATTGCCACTATCACTTCCATTGCCGCTATCAATATTGCCACTACCACTTCCATTACCACTATTGCCACTATCACTTCCATTGACACTATCACTATCACTACCACTATTGCCACTATCACTTCCATTGACACTATCACTATCACTACCACTATT
>Ga0190280_1065_pt1 | contig 9672 bp, 7 predicted proteins | sample JAMX8_100Endo_L3_FD_131023 | JGI IMG/M metagenome (GOLD analysis project Ga0190280, IMG submission 131023) | Enriched cells of marine protists from Biology Centre CAS, Ceske Budejovice, Czech Republic - JAMX8_100Endo_L3 | ecosystem: Environmental > Aquatic > Marine > Unclassified | place: Czech...
AGGTAAAGCGATGAACCAACGCATGGATCAGCTTTACCAAGGGTATCGTCAGAGCAAGCGCCAGCAGGCGACAGGAAAGTTTTTATTTGGCGTTGGCGCCACTTTAGTCGTATGCTCGGCAATATTGGTGAACAATGCTTTTGAGCAGCTTTCGTTGGCCAGCGGTATCGCAGGTGTCACATTTTGGCTGCTTAGTTGGCGAGCTTATCGTCAATAGACGTTAAACTCTTGAAATATTTTTGTTTATTTAAAGACCCGAGGTAAAGAGAATGGGTGGTATCAGTGTTTGGCAACTTCTAATCATTGCTGTAATTGTTGTATTGCTATTCGGAACTAAGAAACTACGCGGTATCGGTGGCGATCTGGGTGGTGCCGTTAAGGGCTTCAAAAAAGCGATGAGCGAAGATGAACCTGCGAAAAATGACAAAGACGCAGACTTCGAACCAAAAAGTCTAGAAGAGCAGCAGAAAAAAGAAGCTGCTCCTGAAACGAAAAAAGACAAAGAGCAGGCGTAAAACGTGTTTGATATCGGTTTTTGGGAACTGGTATTAATATCTGTTGTTGGTCTGGTCGTTCTTGGGCCGGAGCGTTTGCCTCATGCTATTCGCAGCGTGTCTCGCTTTATCGGTGCCGCTAAGAGTATGGCAAATAGCGTCAAAGACGAATTGTCACACGAGCTGAAAGTCCAAGAGCTGCAAGAAAACTTGCGCAAAGCAGAGCAAATGGGGATGGATGATTTGTCCCCTGAGTTGAAATCTTCAGTCGAAGAATTGAAGAAGGCAGCGCAATCTGTAAATCGTCCTTACGCAAAGAACACCGATTCAGAGGCTGAGCCTGTAAAAACAGAGCCAGCAGCAGAAAAGGTAGAGAAAGCGGAAGAGAGCAAGGTTACAGCGGCAGATAAGAAAGCCGAATAGTCTCATTAGGAGGAGCTACTAGTGATTGGTAGCTCCTTTTTGATCTGGTTTTTAATAAGAGGTTTGCCATGTCTACCGTCGAGCAGACACAACCTTTAATTAGTCATTTGTTGGAGCTTCGCAACCGACTACTGCGCTCAATTTTGGCAGTGTTGGTGGTGTTTGTCGGACTAATTTATTTCTCTAACCACATTTACGAGTTTGTTTCCGCACCTTTAGTAGAGCGTCTACCTGAAGGCGCAACCATGATTGCTACGGATGTGGCTTCACCCTTTTTCACGCCACTGAAGTTGACGTTAATCGCTTCGGTATTTATTGCGGTGCCGTTTATTTTGTATCAAGTTTGGGCCTTTGTTGCTCCTGGCTTATACAAACATGAGCGTCGTTTGATTATGCCGTTGCTGTTTTCCAGCTCACTGCTGTTTTATTGCGGTGTGGCATTTGCGTATTTTGTGGTGTTTCCACTAGTGTTTGGCTTCTTTACTGCTATCTCATTGGGTGGTGTAGAGTTTGCGACCGACATTTCTAGCTATCTCGATTTTGTACTGGCGCTATTTATGGCGTTTGGTATCGCATTCGAGGTGCCTGTTGCGATTATTTTGTTGTATTGGACTGGGGCCACCACACCAGAAGATCTAAGACAGAAACGGCCTTATATCATTGTGGCGGCGTTTGTCGTAGGTATGGTGTTAACGCCACCAGACATGATCTCGCAAACCTTACTCGCTATTCCGATGTGTTTACTGTTTGAAGTCGGTTTGTTCTTTGCGCGTTTTTATACGCGTCGAGGCGAAGAGGCGGAAGCGGAAACCGAAGAATAAGTTTACTGTAGATGTAAAAAGCGGCTCAATTGAGCCGCTTTTTTTGCGGTTGGTTTGTTTCTTGGGCTAACTACTTAACTTTCATGACGTAACCACACTTTGTGCATACGTATACTTCCTTGATGCCCAGCAGCTTTTGAAAAAAACTGCGCGGTACGCGTTGTAAGTAAGCACCATGTGTACACACTTCAACTTCCATATTCATGCTGTTTTACATTTGTGCTAATTAATGGGCATAAAGCAGTATAGAAAAAGAATATGTCTAATTGTCGACCGTTTTGCAAAACAGACGAAGTAAAGTGGCGATATGAGAGGTAAGTAGAGTTGCTAGTTAATTATTATGTTTATCAATAACTTTGTGTGGGTTGTTCTATTATTTCAATAGGTTGAATCATTCATTCAATAGTTTAGGTAATAAAAAAGCGACGTTGGTTTCGTCGCTTTTTTCAATTTTCGTGAATTAAATATTAAACAGCTTTTTGGCATTTTCAGTCGTTATGGCATCGATAGTTGCGACATCGACATCACGCAAGTCGGCAACACGTTGTGCAACGAGAGAAGTGTAGGCTGGTTCATTACGCTTACCACGGTGCGGTACTGGCGCTAAGTATGGACAATCGGTTTCTAAAATGACCCACTGCATATCCAAATGTGGAATGACTTTATCCATCCCGCCATTCTTAAAGGTCGATACGCCACCCAAGCCTAAGTGGAAGCCTAGCTCATTGATTGCTTGCGCTTCTTCTAAGCTGCCTCCAAAACAGTGGAATACACCACGCAGACGACCATCTTGCTCTTGTCTTAGCAAGGTGAGTGTTTCTTCAATCGAATCACGAGTGTGGATAACGACTGGTAAATCCATCTCTTTTGCCCAGTTTAGCTGAGTCACGAATGCCATCTCTTGCTCGGCGCGATAGGTTTTGTCCCAATACAGGTCGATACCAATTTCGCCCACCGCAATAAACTTGTGTTTCTCAAACCAGCCGCGGATGATTTCCAACGTTTGCTCAACGTTGTTATCCACATAGCAAGGGTGGAGTCCCATCATTGAGTGGCACACGTCAGGATATGCCGCTTCGGTTTGTAGCATGGGCTCAATAGAGTCCAGATCGATGTTTGGCAACAGGATCTTATTAATGCCTTGCGCTAAGGCGCGTTGTACTACTTCATCGCGGTCGTTATCAAATTCGCTGGCATAGATGTGCGCGTGGGTATCGATCATCGTTACTCTCTGTGCTTCATGATTGGTTTCGTATTCGAAGTATACTTGAGTGTGAGTGCTGGGTCATTTTCAGTTTTTTTCATTACCTTTTTCCAGATTGTCACTCGCAACATGCATCAAGAGTGATATGATTTTGTTCACCAGATGATTTGATCATCATAACCGTCCAGACAAGGAGAAAATGGTGTCTGTATCAATTCAAGGTCCATTCCCTGCACGCCGTATGCGTCGTTTACGTAAGCACGATTTTAGTCGTCGTTTGATGGCTGAGAACCAACTTTCTGTTAATGATCTGATTTACCCAATGTTCATCCTAATGGGTAAAGATCGTCGTGAGAGCGTGGAGTCCATGCCGGGTGTAGAGCGTTTGTCGATTGATTTAATGCTAGAAGAAGCGCAATACCTTGCAAATCTAGGCGTTCCAGCAATCGCGCTTTTCCCTGTCGTAAACCAAGACGCTAAAAGCTTATGTGCTACTGAAGCCTACAACCCAGAAGGTTTGGTCCAGCGAGCAGTACGTGCGCTTAAAGAACATATTCCTCAAATCGGTGTGATCACAGACGTGGCACTTGACCCATTCACGACGCACGGCCAAGACGGCATCATCGATGAAGATGGCTACGTAATGAATGATGAAACCACGGAAGTACTGGTTAAGCAGGCTTTGTCTCATGCAGAAGCGGGTGCTGACGTAGTCGCGCCTTCAGACATGATGGATGGCCGTATTGGTAAGATCCGCGAAGCATTAGAAAATGCGGGCTACATTCATACACAAATCATGGCTTACTCGGCTAAGTACGCGTCGAACTACTACGGACCATTCCGTGATGCGGTTGGCTCTTCTTCAAATCTAAAAGGCGGCAACAAGAAAAACTACCAAATGGACCCAGCAAACATTGACGAAGCGATTCACGAAGTGGCGCTAGACATCAATGAAGGTGCGGACATGGTGATGGTTAAACCTGGTATGCCATACTTAGATGTAGTTCGCCGAGTAAAAACTGAACTTCAAGTACCGACATTTGCTTATCAAGTATCTGGCGAGTACGCGATGCATAAAGCGGCGATCATGAATGGCTGGCTCAAAGAGCGCGAAATTGTGATGGAATCACTACTATGCTTCAAACGTGCAGGTGCTGACGGCATCTTAACGTACTTTGCGAAAGATGTGGCTGAGTGGTTGGCAGAAGAGAATGCACAAACTGCTCAACACCTAAATCGTACTCCGGAAGCGACTGAAGAGTAATTATCGCTCAGTGAGAAACACCAGACCAACAAGAGTTGTTCGTCTGTATATACCCAAGTAACCTCAGGCGGATTACAACAGTAACAATCCAAGGTGCTTGGGTATTTTTATTTTGGAGAAGAGAACAATGACAATGCTGATTCGTGAAGGCACATTGGAAGAAGCACTTCAAGTTGTGGCACGTGTTACCGAATTTTCGAAAGGAGAAACGGTAGACTCCATGACTCAACGTTTAGAAGAGAAAAACAGTTTAATCCTCGTTGCAGAAAAAAATGGCACGATTGTCGGCTTCAAAATAGGTTACGAATTAGAGGATGGTGTTTTCTATAGCTGGTTGGGTGGTGTTGTTCCTGAGGCTCGAAATGAAGGCGTGGCACAATTGCTTTTGGAAGCACAAGAAGATTGGGCGGCTGAGCAAGGCTATAACACGTTAAAAGTGAAATCTCGAAATCAGTTTCCTGCTATGCTTCGATTGTTATTGAGGAATGGCTATATCATTGAAAAATTTGAAGAAAAAATTAATCTTCGTGAATCTCGAGTTCATTTCATTAAAGCGATGTGAAAATAAATGAGATTTTTTCTCATTTAACTGTTGACTACGAAATGAGAATCATTATTATTAAACCTGTCTTAGGGAATGAGGAAGAGTTCACAAGGACGTTGAATGACTTATTAACAGAAGTTGATTAACTGAAAGTTGAGAAGTGATGAAACATTTTTCCGAGAACTTGCACGAATTCTTTTTGACACGACATTGCTCACATTGCTTCCAGTGTAATTTATAGCTTCTTGGTTAAGCTGCTCTATTTACAGAATTTGCTTTACCACTTCTGCTAGGCGACCCCATTCGGGTCGCTTTTTTCTTTTCTACGATTTCTATTTGACGTCACTATTCGTATTTTTTCCACACACGATGATCATTTAAGGATCGTTGATCTTCTCGCCGTTTTATAAAATAAACTTTTAAAAACAATAACTTAACGTACATGCTTTTTGTGTTTTTTATCATTGGATAACCAGTGGATAATTTCTATAAACAGAGTTATCCACAGGGTGGGGTTATCTTCGTGAATAAAATCGAAAAATTTACGCGACCTAGATCGAGCGAACAAGATAGATTCGGATCAGCAGTCATGGCATCCTAGGCAGATCTCTCAAGTACTGAATTGGATACAGACAATTATGGCAAGTATTCCTGAAAATCCGTTGATCCTTATCGACGGCTCTTCTTACCTATATCGCGCTTTTCACGCCTACCCGGGCACCATGAGCAATGGTGAAATTCCAACTAATGCCGTTTACGGTGTCGTGAACATGTTACGCAGCATGATGCGTCAGTTTGCGTCTGAGCGCATCGCGGTGGTTTTCGATGCGAAGGGAAAAACCTTCCGTGATGATATGTATGCAGAATACAAAGCTAATCGTCCGCCAATGCCGGATGATCTGCGTTGCCAAATTGAACCATTGCACAATGTTATTCGCGCGATGGGTTTACCACTGATCTGCGTTCCTGGTGTCGAAGCAGATGACGTCATTGGTACGTTGGCGCATCAAGCATCACAAAAGGGCATGCCTGTATTGATCAGTACTGGTGATAAAGACATGGCGCAGTTGGTGGATGATAATATTACCTTGATCAACACCATGACGAACGTCGTGATGGATCGTGAAGGTGTGGTTGAAAAGTTTGGCATTCCACCTGAGTTAATCATCGACTACCTAGCGCTGATGGGCGATAAAGTAGATAACATCCCTGGTGTACCAGGCGTGGGTGACAAAACAGCGACCGCACTACTGCAAGGTATTGGCGGTCTGACTAAGCTGTATGAAAATCTCGATGACATTGCTGCGCTCGGTTTCCGTGGCTCTAAAACCATGGCGAAGAAGCTCATCGATAACAAAGAAAATGCCATGCTGTCGTACGAGCTCGCAACCATTAAATTGGATGTTGAACTTGAAGAAACGCCAGAATCACTGCTGAAAGCGGAACCAAATAAAGACGAACTGGTGAAGCTGTATGGTCAACTGACGTTTAAATCTTGGTTGAACGAATTACTTGAAGGTGGTTCTGGGTCGGTAGAAGCTGTTGAGCTTGCTGGCTCTGCTCAAGCCTCTGCTTCTCATGCCGAGATGGAAACTTCCGCAGTGACAATCGACCGCAGCCAATATGAAACGATTCTGGATGAAGAAACCTTCAATGCGTGGCTAGACAAACTTCAAACGGCCGAGTTGTTTGCGTTTGATACGGAAACCGACAACCTAGATTACATGCTAGCGAACTTAGTTGGTTTGTCATTCGCTGTCGATGAAGGTATTGCCGCTTATGTGCCTGTTGCACATGACTACCTAGATGCACCTGAACAGCTTGATCGTGATTGGGTTCTAGAACAGCTTAAGCCAATTCTTGAAGATGCAGCGAAAGCAAAAGTTGGTCAAAACTTAAAGTATGATGCGTCTGTATTGGCTCGTTATGACATTGAGCTAAAAGGTATCAAGCACGACACGATGTTGGAATCGTACATTTACAACAGTGTCGGCGGTAAACACGATATGGACAGCTTGGCGCTTCGCTTCCTACAACATAGTTGCATTTCTTTTGAGCAAATTGCAGGTAAAGGCAAAAATCAGCTTACGTTTAACCAAATCGAGTTGGAACAAGCATCGCCATACGCGGCAGAAGATGCGGATGTGACCCTTCGTCTGCACAATCGCTTGTTTGCGAATATCGAGCAGGATGAAAGCCTGAAGACAGTGTACGAAGAGATTGAAATGCCGTTGGTGCCAGTTCTTTCGCGCATTGAACGCACCGGGGTCTTTATTGACGAAATGAAGCTGAGTGCGCAGTCGGTCGAGATTACCGCTCGCCTTGATGAGCTTGAAAAGAAAGCGTATGAAATTGCAGAGCAAGAGTTCAACATGAACTCGCCAAAGCAATTACAAGCCATCCTATTTGAAAAAATGGGTTTACCGGTGGTGAAGAAAACGCCATCAGGTACACCATCGACGAATGAAGAAGTTCTGCAAGAACTCGCGCTAGATTACCCACTGCCAAAATTGATTTTGGAATATCGCGGTTTGGCGAAGCTTAAATCGACGTACACGGATAAGCTGCCGAAGATGATCAACCCAACAACAGGGCGTGTGCATACTTCTTACCATCAAGCAGTAACCGCAACAGGTCGTCTATCTTCTACCGATCCGAACTTACAAAACATTCCAATTCGTAACGAAGCCGGCCGTCGTATTCGCCAAGCGTTTGTCGCACCATCTGGGCATAAGATCTTAGCGGTCGACTACTCGCAAATCGAACTGCGCATCATGGCGCACCTTTCTGGCGACCAAGCGTTATTAGATGCCTTCCGTGATGGTAAAGACATTCACGCGGCAACTGCGGCAGAAATTATGGGTCTGGATATTGAACAAGTATCGAGCGAGCAGCGTCGTCGTGCTAAAGCCGTTAACTTCGGGCTTATCTATGGCATGAGTGCATTTGGTTTGGCGAAGCAGCTTGGTATCCCTCGCGGCGAAGCACAAGCCTACATGGATAAATACTTTGAGCGTTACCCTGGCGTTATGCAGTACATGGAAGACACGCGCAGCACGGCTGCAGATAAGGGCTATGTCGAAACGATTTTTGGTCGACGTTTGCATTTACCAGAAATCAAATCGCGCAACGGGATGCGTCGTAAAGCTGCTGAACGTGCGGCAATCAACGCACCGATGCAAGGTACGGCTGCGGACATCATTAAGAAAGCGATGCTGTTGGTTGATCAGTGGATTCAGGAAGAAGGCAATGGCCGTGTGAAGTTGTTAATGCAAGTACACGATGAATTGGTCTTTGAAGTTGAAGAGTCATCATTGTCCGAAATTGAAAGTAAAGTACAGAAATTGATGGAATCTGCAGCAGAGCTAAAAGTACCGTTGGTTGCAGAAGCAGGGCACGGTGACAACTGGGATCAAGCTCATTAGTCACTTTTAGACCAAAATAACCCATTAATTATGAGCCAGCGCACAAACGCTGGCTTTTTTTTGCGATTAAAAAAGCTAGCGCAAAGTTAACTTTGATGTTGCTTAATAAAAATTTCATGAAAAAAAACTACAAAAATTCTTTGCAATTCTGACCAATTGTTGTACATTAATACTCGTAGGGTACAGAGGTAAGATGTTCTATCTTTCAGACCTTTTGTTTCACGTTATTGGATTAGGCTGATTCAGCCGCCCCAGTCAGCTTTTGACTGGGGCGTTTTTTATTGGGCGAAAGAAAATTTTTCTTTTTGTTCAATGTGTTGGGTTGGTAACGACTTGTCTTTATATTTCTCCCACCTTTAACCTATTGTCTACACTCCAATTTTCTTCAAAAACTCGCAAACTATTCAGTCTGTAAATTTATGCCAATCACACTATGATTTTTTCTTGAAGGAAACTAAGTTGACGTGAAAGTGGGTAGGTTTCTGTCTAACTTGTTGAATTGTATTTTCTTTATTGGTTATGGTTGTGAGTTAATTAAGCGAAAGCTAAAGTTGGGTGGCTTTTTAAGCTATTGAAATCATCCGATAGTTCAGCAATGCTTCGTCACATAACAATAATTACCAATTTTTCTCTCCCGTTATCCCTGCCAGGAAGGTGGGGATTTTTATTGTCTGTTATTTAGCTCAGATAAACAAAAGCCCCACCAAATGGTAGGGCCGTGTCGAAAAAATTTAACAAGTATTGTTAATTATTCTTCGTCGCTTGTTGGGGTATCCAGTTCGTCTTCTTCTATCAGGTGCGCGAGCGCCGGTGCAAACCAGGTATCTAGTTTTGCGCGCAGCTGATCAACGCCTAATCCTTTAAGGGAAGAGAACACATCAACGGAAACGTCGCCACCGAAAGTTTCCACTTGTTTGCGAACTTTCAGCAGGGTTTGTTTGCGTGCGCCACTTTTTAGTTTATCTGCTTTGGTTAGCAAAACTTGCACAGGAATGTGGCTATCGATGGCCCAGAAAATCATTTGCTGGTCGAGATCTTTCATTGGATGACGAATGTCCATCAGAACCACTAAGCCTTTTAGGCACTCGCGTTTCTGTAGGTATTCACCTAAAGATTTCTGCCATTTGTTTTTCATCTCTACCGGTACTTGAGCAAAACCGTATCCAGGTAGATCGACAATGTGACAACCTTCTTCTACTTTGAAAAGGTTGATTAATTGCGTACGACCAGGTGTCTTTGATGTCTTGGCTAAGCTTTTTTGATTAGTTAGACGGTTAAGTGCACTCGATTTACCAGCGTTTGAGCGTCCTGCAAACGCAATTTCGACACCTTCGTCTTCCGGTAGGTGACGAATATCGGGTGCGCTGGTGATGAAATGCGTATTTTGGTAATGAATTTTTACGCTCACTGTTAACTCCATCTCGACTTTGTGTAGTCGATTGATTACTTTTTTGTGAAAATGTGTAAAATAACCGTGCTCGGCATAAGGTCGCCTAT
>Ga0190280_1066_pt1 | contig 9650 bp, 11 predicted proteins | sample JAMX8_100Endo_L3_FD_131023 | JGI IMG/M metagenome (GOLD analysis project Ga0190280, IMG submission 131023) | Enriched cells of marine protists from Biology Centre CAS, Ceske Budejovice, Czech Republic - JAMX8_100Endo_L3 | ecosystem: Environmental > Aquatic > Marine > Unclassified | place: Czech...
CCAAGCATAATGGCACTGGATAAAATTTGCATTGCCTTAGATGCAATGGGGGGCGATCATGGCCCACGCGTGGTGGTGCCAGCTGCTTTGGATGCGCTGGCTCAGTGTCCTTCACTGCATGTTATTTTGGTGGGCGATGAAAAGGCCTTACAATCACAAGTCAAGGCAGCCGATCCGGCACTATCTGATCGATGGTCTTTGCACCATGCACCCGAACAAGTGCAAATGGATGACTCGCCTGCGGTTGCGCTGCGCAGTAAAAAGCATTCCTCCATGCGCATTGCCATTAATTTAGTCAAAGAAGGCAAGGCACAAGCTTGTGTCAGTGCTGGTAATACCGGTGCTTTGATGGCCATTGCACGCTTTGTTTTAAAGACACTGCCAGGTATCGATCGCCCGGCTATTGTCTATGCTATTCCTGTTAAAGCAGGTGAGCGTGAAATGGGACATATGCGAATGTTGGATTTAGGGGCCAATGTAGATTGCAATGGCGAGCACTTGTTTCAGTTTGCGGTGATGGGCTCAGTACTGGCAAGAGCCGTTGATAATATCTCCCAGCCCCGGGTAGGGTTATTAAATATTGGTGCAGAAGCGATAAAAGGGAGTGAGGCGGTTAAAAGTGCTGCACAAAAGCTTGAGGCCTCGCCACTGAATTATGTTGGTTTTGTTGAAGGAACCAATATGTACCAAGGGATTGCTGATGTGGTTGTTTGTGATGGTTTTGCTGGCAATGTGGCTTTGAAATCCAGTGAGGGGGTGGCCAAAATGCTGGTTGAGTACCTTCGCTTAGCATTCACCCATAATTTTTATGCCAAAATGATTGCCTTATTGGCTATGCCGGTTTTGCGTCGTGTGCGTGCTCGTTTTGATACCAGTCGTTATAATGGAGCTACTTTTTTGGGGTTAAATGGTATTGTGATTAAAAGTCATGGTAATGCAGAGCGTGAAAGCTTTAAGCGCGCTATTATGGAAGCTTTGATTGAAGTGGATAAAAATATCCCAGAAAAAATTCGTACAGAGGTTGCTTTGTGTTTGGATGAGCGCACCAAAAGATGATTTATTCAAAAATGGTGGGAACGGGGCATTATTTGCCACGAACGGTTTTAACCAATCGTGATTGGGAAAAGCGGGTTGAGACATCCGATCTGTGGATTGTAGAGCGGACTGGTATTTCTTCTCGCCACATTGCCCAAGCAGATGAAACTGCCTCTGCAATGGCCAGTTGGGCAGCAAGCGCTGCTTTAAAAGCTTCCCCCTATTTAGCAAAAGAAATAGAAATGATCATTGTTGCAACCGGTGCACCGGATAAAGTGTTTCCGGCTACAGCCTGCTTGGTGCAAAAAAAGCTGGCTATCCCAACGTGCATTGCCTTTGATATTCAAGCAGCCTGTACCGGGTTTATCTATGCGCTGAGCATTGCAGATCAATATATTAAAGCCGGTATTGTAAAAACGGCGCTGGTGATAGGCTCAGAGCTGATGAGCCGTTTGATGGATTGGTCAGATCGTAGTACTTGCGTTTTATTTGGTGATGGGGCTGGGGCGGTTTTATTGGCTGCAAGCGAAACGCCAGGCGTGCTTTCAACCGATCTTTATGCCCAAGGTCAAGATGAAGACTTGCTTTATGTTAATAATGCCCAGCTAAGGGGGCGGGGTAAAACTAACTTGGCGGATGCGTCCTTTTGGCCAACAGCGGATGACCCTTATATTCACATGCAAGGGCAAAAAGTATTTAAAGCTGCGGTTAAAAAACTCGGTGAAATGGTTACGTGCATTCAAAAAAAGCATAATTTAAAAGTGAGTGAGATTGATTGGCTGATCCCGCATCAGGCCAATATTCGCATTATCAAAGCAACAGCTGAAAAGCTAGGCTTGCCGATGGAAAAAGTGATTTGTACGGTTGCCACCCATAGCAATACCTCAAGTGCCTCCATTCCGCTGGCACTGGATGTTGCTATAAGAGATGGTCGTATCAAAGCAGGTCAAACGCTTTTGCTTGAGGCTTTTGGGGCAGGCCTCACTTGGGGTTCGGCTTTAGTACGTTATTAGGAGGTAAGGTGCAAAAGATTGCTTTTGTTTTTCCAGGCCAAGGGTCACAATATCAAGGCATGCTAAAAGAAGCGGGCGATCGTTTTTCTTGTGTTAAAGAAACGTTTGCAAAAGCCTCTGCTGCATTGGGCCAAGATCTTTGGGCGCTTTCCCAAAATGGACCAAAAGACAAGCTTGATAATACCGTTTATACTCAGCCTTTGCTGTTAACAGCCGGCGTCGCATTGTGGCGTGTTTGGCAGCAGCACGATGGCCAAAAGCCGCTTTTTTTAGCAGGCCATAGCTTAGGAGAGTACACGGCTTTGGTTTGTGCTAATGCGATGTCTTTAGAAGAGGCGGTGCCGTTGGTTGCCTTACGTGGCCGCTTGATGCAAGAGGCAATGCCAGATGGTGCAATGGCAGCCATTTTAGGGTTAACCAAAGAAGCGGTACACGCTATTTGCCAGGCGGTTGCTGGCGATGAGGTGGTGGCACCTGCTAACTTTAATGCTGCAGCACAAACAGTTATCGCTGGGCATCGAGCAGCAGTGGCCAGGGCTTGTGAAAAGGCCAAGGAAAAGGGTGCTAAAAGAGCACTGATCTTACCAGTCAGTGTTCCCTCTCACTGCGCCTTGATGCGCCCAGCTGCTGATAAGTTTGCCAAGGCACTTGATAAGGTTTCTTTAACCTTACCTGAAATTGAGATCATTCATAACGTTGATGTGAAGTCACATACTGATTTAGCTGCTATCCGTGCCTGCTTGGTCAAACAGCTTTATCATCCTGTGCGCTGGGTTGAGACGGTGACGTTTTTAGCGTCAAAGGTTAGTGCCTTGGTTGAGTGTGGTCCTGGCAAGGTGCTGGCAGGTTTAACCAAGCGTATTGACTCAACACTAGCCGTTTGGGAAATGGAAAGTTTAAGCGCACTTGATGTGCTTGTTGAATAAAGCGAGGAATATAAAAATGTGGCAGCTCTCTTCTTTAGCCGGTAAAGTTGCGTTGGTAACAGGGGCAAGTCGTGGTATTGGTCAGATGGTTGCCAATGTACTGGGGCAAATGGAGGCAACCGTCATTGGAACAGCAACGACAGCGCAAGGGGCAGAGAAAATCGATGAATTTTTAAAAGCACAAGGCCTTCAAGGTCAAGGGATGGTGCTTGATGTTTGCGTACAAGAAACCATAGATCAGACTTTGCGTACAATAGAAAAGACCAAGGGGTTACCGACCATCTTAGTTAATAATGCTGGGATCACGCAAGATAACTTGTTACTGCGAATGCAAGAGGCGCAGTGGCAGTCGGTTTTGCAAACCAACTTAACAGGAACCTATCGCTTAAGTAAGGCTTGCTTAAAGGGGATGCTCAAAGCACGTTGGGGGCGTATTATTTCAATTGGCTCAGTGGTGGGTCAAATGGGAAACCCGGGGCAGGCAAATTACGCGGCTGCCAAAGCCGGGATGGTGGCATTTTCTAAGTCTTTAGCAAAAGAAGTGGGTGCACGGGGGGTGACTGTCAATGTGGTTGCACCGGGCTTTATTGAAACAGATATGACGCATGCCTTGGCCAAAGCGCAGCAAGAGGCATTGCTTTCACATATTCCGCTGGGTGCATTAGGGCAGCCAATGGATGTTGCTGCCTGCGTTGGCTTTTTAGCCTCTGAGCAGGCACGCTATATTAGCGGTGAGACGTTACACGTTAATGGTGGGATGTATATGAGTTAAATAACTTTAGTATGCGTCTTTCTGGTGTGAATGGTAGCGTGAGCACAAGAATTTTGCTAGGATTTGGGCTTGCCGCATCAATTGATGTTTATTTTTTTAATTTGGAGCGAATGGGATGGCTGAAGAAAAAGTAGCTAAAAATAGTGTCGAAGAAAGAGTAACCAATATTGTTATTGAGCAATTGGGGCTTGAGCGCGACAAGGTTCAACCTGAGTCTAAGTTTATCGATGATTTGGGAGCAGACTCACTTGATACCGTTGAGCTAGTGATGGCGCTGGAGGAAGAGTTTGATATAGAAATTCCAGATGAGCAAGCAGAGAAAATTACGACACTACGAGAGGCTATCTCTCATATCGAAGCACATGCAAGTAAATAAACAGCTTTGCAAGGTGGAAAAATGAGTATGCAGCCGCGTCGCGTGGTGGTCACAGGACTTGGGATTGTGTCACCGGTTGGCAATGATATTCAAACTGCTTGGCACAATCTTACTTCAGGAAAAAGTGGTGTTTGCCTGATTGACAGCTTTGATGTTTCTCAGTTTAGCGCTAAGATTGCTGGGTTGGTAAAAGAATTTGATCCAATCGCTTATGGCATTTCGCAAAAGGAAAGTCGTAAGATGGACATTTTTGTTCAGTATGGTATTGCCGCTGCAGCACAAGCCGTTGTCGATGCGGGTTTGAGTGCTCATCCAGACAATGCAGATCGCATTGGGGTTTTTGTTGGCTCTGGCATAGGTGGCTTAACCTTTATTGAGAAAAACCATGAGGCTCTTAAAACCCATGGACCGCGTCGGGTTTCCCCATTTTTTATTCCTGGTGCCATTATTAATATGAGTGCAGGCTATATCTCGATGATGTATGGGTTTAAAGGACCCAACTTGGCATGTGCAACGGCATGTACCACAGGGTGCCATAGCATTGGCATGGCTGCACGCTGCATTGCTTATGGGGATGCTGATATCATGCTGGCAGGCGGTACTGAAAAAGCCAGTACCCCTTTGGGGATGGGCGGATTTGCTGCTGCACGTGCCTTATCTACCCGCAATGAAGATCCTGAGAAGGCCAGTCGGCCTTGGGATGTTAATCGAGATGGGTTCGTATTGGGCGATGGTGCCGGTGTCGTTGTGCTAGAAGCGTATGAGTCAGCGAAAAAGCGTGGCGCTAAAATCTATGCTGAATTAGCCGGCTTTGGGATGAGTGCATCGGCCTTTCATATCACCCAGCTTTCTGAAGGGGGACTTGCTGAGGCAGCAGCGATGACATCAGCTTTAAATGATGCAAAGATTAACCAAGATGCTGTGGATTATGTCAATGCCCATGGTACCTCAACACCCCTAGGTGATGTTGGTGAGTGCCTTTCGATTAAGGCAGCATTGGGTGATTGTGCTCAAAAAGTTGCAGTCAGCTCAACCAAATCTATGACAGGTCACCTTTTGGGTGCAGCAGGTGCAGTTGAAGCCATTTTCTCTGTGCTTTCAATTTGCCATCAGGTTGTGCCACCGACGATTAACTTAGAAGAAATAGACAAAGGGTGTGATTTAGACTTTACCCCACAGCAAGCACGAGATAGGAAAATAGAGGTTTGTATTTCTAACTCATTTGGCTTTGGTGGTACAAATGGCGCTTTAGTTTTTAAAAAGGTTTAATTAACCTATATATTAAAGAGGCCTTATGATGAGGCGCTTGGTTTTTTTTCAGCTACTTTTGCTTTTTTTGTTAGCCTTAGAAATTGGTTTATTTTTCTCTTATTATTTGCACTTACCCTTAAAGGTGAAAGCCCCACTGGTTTTTACCTTTAAGCCAGGTAGCAGCGTTAGACAAATGGTGGGTGCACTGCGTCATGAAAATCTTGTGACACCCATACAGGCCGCTTTGTTTCGGCGTTGGATCCAGCTAAAAGGTGTTCAAAAGCAGCTGCATGCAGGTGAGTATGCCTTATCTTTTACAACGACGCCTTTACGTTTATTGGATAAGATGGTCAAAGGGGAGGTTGTGCAGTATGCGCTGACTTTGGCTGAAGGCAGTCACTTTGAGCAGGCTTTGGCTTTGCTGCGCGATCATCCTGGGGTTAGATCTGTTTTGCAAGATACGCAAACAATTTTAGATCTATGGCAGGTACCCTATGCTGAGGGGTTCCTTTTCCCGGATACCTATTACTTTCCACGGGGTACAACGGATATCGACTTGCTAAATCGTGCGCATCAAATGATGCAATATCATTTAGAGGCAACTTGGCAGCAGCGCGATCAAAATGTTTTTATTACCACACCTTATGAGGCTTTGATTTTAGCTTCAATCATAGAAAAAGAGGCTGCTAATCCAAAGGAGCGGGCACTTATATCCGGTGTTTTGCAAAAGAGGCTGGCAAATAATATGCGTTTGCAAGTGGATCCTACGGTTGTTTATGGCCTGGGTCAGGCGCTAAAGGGACCATTGACGCGTGAGCATTTAAAACAACCGCATCCTTATAATACTTACCTTAACAAAGGGTTACCACCTTCGCCTATTGCTTTACCGAGCTTAAGCTCACTTTATGCCGCCTGCCATCCTTTATGGGGTGAATGGCTTTACTTTGTTTCCAAAGGGGATGGGACCCACCACTTTTCAGTTTCCTTGTCAGATCATAATCAAGCTGTGGCGCGCTATCAGCAAAGAGAGGCAAAATGACATCTCAGCAAGGTAAATTTATTACGATAGAGGGAATGGAAGGGGTTGGTAAATCTACCAATCTGCATTTTATCGCTGATTGGCTGCGACAAAATAAAAAGCAGGTGGTTGTCACGCGCGAGCCAGGCGGAACCTTACTTGCTGAAGCCATTCGTAAGATCTTATTGGCTGATTACCCCGAAGTGGTGCTTCCTAAAACCGAGCTTTTATTATTTTATGCAGGACGCCTGCAGCATGTCGAGCATGTTATTAAACCTTCGCTTTTAGAAGGGAAGTGGGTGATATGTGATAGGTTTACCGATGCGACTTATGCTTATCAAGGTGCAGGAAGGGCGGTGAGTCAGTCAGTTTTGGATGTTATTCACCAGTGGACTTTGGGGACTTTTGCGCCGCATCATACTGTTTTACTGGATGCACCGGTTGATATTGTCTATGAGCGACTCAAACAGCGCCAGGCCCTTGATCGCTTTGAAAAAGAAGCACATGATTTTTTTCAGCGGATCCGTTCACGATACCTAGACATGGCAAAAAACAATAGACGTTATCATGTTATTAATGCAGCCGATCCTTTAAAGGCAGTCCAAGCTCAGTTAAGCCACTTATTAGCAGGGTGGCTTTAAAATGGATTATCCTTGGCTTTTACCGGTATGGCAAAAGTTGCTTTCCTTATTTAACCAGCAAAGACTTCCGCATGCACTTTTGTTGGTTGGGCAAAAGGGGGTAGGCAAGTCTTATTTAGCGCAAAGACTAGCAAAGCTTTTACTTTGCCAATCACCTGGTGAAAAGGCTTGTGGCCGTTGTCGGGCTTGCTATTTAGCGCAGGCGCACCCTGATTATTTTTGCGCTGAAAAGGGCACAGGCATAGAGGATGTGCGGGCGGTAATTCAATTTTTTACCCAAAGTGCTCACCAAGATGGAAAAAAGGTGGCTATTTTATTAAATGTTGATCAAATGCAGCCTGCAGCGACACATGCCTTACTTAAAATTTTAGAGGAGCCGCCGCAAAAAAGGTGCTTTATTTTAACTTGTGAACAGATCACCCATTTACTGCCAACACTGAAAAGTCGTTGCTTGATCCTTAATGTGGCTTTGCAATCAGAGAAAGCACTAAGCTGGCTAGGGAGCATATATCCTGAGAAAACCGCTTCTGATCTTAAGTGGGCACTTGCTTTTAGTGAGGGGGGACCCTTGAATGTAAAAGCAATCCTTTCATCAAAAATGGTTGATCTATGGCGTGAGCCGCTTTACGATCTTTTCTTTACTGAAGGTGGCTTGGTTGATGATGCGTTAGAAGCCTTTATTATCGCAAATCTAAAAGTGGTACTTTTTTTGCTGTATTACTGGCTGGTAGATTGTGCGCGCAGCTTTTTTCACTGTCAATCTTACTTTACTTATCGTGAGGTTGAGCTTAAAAAGCAAAAAGCATGGCTAAAAAGGGTTGCCCCGCAAAAGATCTTTGCTTTTTTAGATAGGCTGAATCAAGCGGTCAAATCTTTGTCGCTACCTGGGGTTAATAAGCTGCTATTATGGGAAAAAATACTTTACCAGTGGCGCGGGCTTAGTGAAGGTAAAATGATGCTAGGCCAGCTTTAGATAGAAATTACTTTTAGATAAGGGTTTTTTTGTGTACGTAGATTCGCATTGTCACTTAAATCGATTGGATTTTTCTCAAACAAATTTACAGCAAGTGCTGCTGGCTGCAAAGGCGCAAGGGGTCGATCATTTTCTTTGCGTGGCGATCACACTGGCTGAGCACCCTGAGTTGGTTGAGATTGCATCTAATTATCCCTTTGTTTCTATTTCAGCGGGGCTGCACCCCAATGAGAGCCCTGGGCAGGTCATTACCAAAGAAGCCTTATTGGCTTTGGCAAGCGATCCACACGTGGTTGCTGTTGGTGAGACAGGCTTGGACTATTATCGTGCCCAAGAAGGGCTTGCCTGGCAAAAAGATCGTTTTTCAGTGCATATCGAGTGTGCTAAAGCTTGTGGCAAGCCTTTGATCATTCATAGCCGCGCCGCTAAAAAAGATACCTTGGCGATGATGCGTACTGAGAAGGCAACTAAAGGTGTTTTACATTGCTTTACTGAAGATTGGGAAATGGCCAAACAAGCGATGGATATGAACTTTTATATCTCTTTTTCAGGGATTGTAACCTTTAAAAATGCCCTATTGTTGCAAGAGGTGGCTAAAAAGATCCCGCTTGATAGGATGCTGATAGAAACCGATTCGCCTTATTTGGCACCGGTTCCGCATCGAGGGCAATCTAACGTTCCAGCATGGGTTAGTCATGTAGCGCAGTGTATTGCCGATCTACGAAAGATTTCTGTTGAGGAAGTGGCTAGACAAACCACAGAGAATTTTTTTAACTTATTTTCTCTGGCTAAGCGCTAATCTAAAGACCCGCCTTAGGATGGTTTTTGGCAGGCAAGCCTAGTGCTTTGACAAGATCGTCAAACTGCTCAACGCCTTTGGTGTGCACAGCGAAAACGGCATCAGGTATGGCAACCAGTGCTTGCCCGGCATTGATCAAAAATTGATCGTCACAAGCGATCTTTGCTGCTTTGCTTAAAATGTCTTCAACTGTTGCCAGTGCTGGGCCTGACTTTTTTTGCGTGAAAAATAGGCTTGAACTCATTTTTTCGTTTCCTTTTATTCACTGGGCAGTATAACACCAAGCGTAAGAAAAGACAGCTATAAGCGTCTTTTGGGCCTTTTCTTGGGTGCGAAATTATTTGCCTCAATGGCTAGGATATTATCAACGCTAGCAGCATAGCCTGGTAAGCTGTATTTTTGTACAGCAGGGTTAAGCTTAATTTGATCGGGCATAACAAGGGGTAAGTTGGCTTTTTGCAGCATATCAGACATTTTTTCAAGCCAAAACTCGGCTTGTTGCCTTATATAATCTTCTTTGCTTTCAAAGTGCTGAGACATCAAATAGCCACCTATGTTTACTATATTGCAATTATGGCATAATTTAAAAAGTAATGCTAGAGTAAGTTTGTTAAATTAATTATGTCTTTTTAATCAGTAAGCTCATTATTAGAAAAGGGCGCATAAGGGAAGATCCCCTCCTTTTCATATAAGCGGCCGCTGGCAACGCCCTGCTCATAAAGTGCTTTAAATTTTAAGATCAAAAACTCAATTGCCGCATTTCGTTGGCTTGATTGAAGCCGAGTTTCGATAATATGCATCATTTGCTCAGCTTGTGCCCTAAAATCTAAAACGTTTCTGTCGGCC
>Ga0190280_1067_pt1 | contig 9348 bp, 5 predicted proteins | sample JAMX8_100Endo_L3_FD_131023 | JGI IMG/M metagenome (GOLD analysis project Ga0190280, IMG submission 131023) | Enriched cells of marine protists from Biology Centre CAS, Ceske Budejovice, Czech Republic - JAMX8_100Endo_L3 | ecosystem: Environmental > Aquatic > Marine > Unclassified | place: Czech...
GTCAAATCTGTACGATCGGTGTGTACAATACCTCGACTATCTACCAAACAGATATTTTCTTTTTTAGCCCCTAAAACCGTTAACAAACGCATCGAAGCGATGCCCGCTGCGCCAGCTCCGACACAAACAATGTTAACCTCTGAAAGAGACTTACCTTGAATGTCTAAGGCATTTAATAAACCAGCAGAGATGGTAATCGCAGTCCCATGTTGATCATCGTGAAAAACCGGAATATTTAATTGCTCCCGCAGTGCCTGCTCAATTTCAAAACATTCTGGGGCCTTGATATCTTCTAAATTAATCCCCCCAAAAGTTGGCGAGATCCTTGCGACTGTATTAATGAATTCCTGAGGATTATGTGTATCAATTTCTATATCAAACACATCAATATCAGCAAAGGATTTAAATAGAGCAGCTTTACCTTCCATCACTGGTTTCGCAGCCAAAGCTCCAACATTGCCTAAACCGAGTACAGCTGAACCATTAGTAACCACCGCAACTAAATTCCCTTTTGCAGTATATTTATACACCTCTTCTGAATTTTGATGAATTTGTTTGACCGGCTCGGCAACACCTGGCGTATAAGCTAACGATAAATCTGTTTGTGTTTTGGTCGGTTTAGTAATGCAAATGCCCAATTTTCCTGCAGGACTAGTAGCGTGATAATCTAGTGCAGCTTTTTTAAGATCTTCTTTTAGCAACATAGCCTCCTATTTGCTAGTAAAAATTTACTAGAGTAAACAAAATTTAATACGATGGTAGATCGATGCGCTAGAAAACCTAGCTGTAATCAAAAAATTAAAAAATTTATACGAATGTGCCTTTTAAAACTCCCTAATATTGACTATATTTGTTTTTAAATCGTTCAACTCGCCCAGCACTGTCCACCAATTTTTGTTGGCCAGTATAGAAAGGATGGCAATGTGAACACACTTCAATGCTAATATCTTGACCAATTGTGGATAAAGTATGGACCACATGGCCACAACTACAGGTCGCTTTAATTGGCTGTACTGTTGGATGAATATCATTTCTCATACAATTATCTTTCTCTAGCTACAAAATTAAGGAAGTAGTTTAACAAATTAAGAAAAATTAATCTACGCACTCCAATCAAAATCTGCATAAATGAGGGTGTGATCAGACGGCTGTTGCCATCGTCTCGGCTCAACATCGATTTCACAAGATTGGCAGCAAGCCCCTAAAGCATGATTTACTAGCACATGATCAATGCGCAAGCCAAGGTTACGACGAAATGCAGCTGCTCGATAATCCCACCAAGTATACGCTGTGGTAGTGGGATGTATCGTCCGATATAAATCTAACCAATTAGAACCTAACAATCGCTGAAATAACGTACTCATTTGGGGACTAAATAATACACTATCTTGCCAATAATCCGGATCATGGACATCGATATCCCCAGGCGCTAAGTTAAAATCACCAACTATAATAATATAACGATAACGGTCTTTTATACTGTCTAAATACGCTATCAACCGTTCTAACCATTGCAGTTTATATTGATACTTATCAGATGATAAACTTTGACCATTGGGTACATACACATTAATCAAATGCAAATCATTATATGTGATCCCTACAAACCGTTGTTGAGAGTCTTCAAATTTAGGTAACTGCATTGCAATCGATTCGATGGGATAGCGACTTAACCAAGCCACACCATTATAACGTTGCTCACCACAAACCACGGCGTGATACCCCATCGCCTGAAAAGCATCAACAGGAAACTTATCTTCGATCATTTTAATTTCCTGCATCGCAAAAAAATCAAATTGATATTGCTCTAATAAAGCTTTAACGTGCGGGAAACGAACCCGTAATGAATTAACATTCCATGAACCAATTCGCATCACTTTACCCTATGGTCATTAAATCATGTAAGGGCTATCCTACCATAATTCTGAGATAAACACATGATTTAAATTCAAGCGAACCAGTGAGTGCTTATATTTATAACAGCCCGTTCTTTGTCGGCTCGATAGAAGACCAACGCCTCGTTATCTGAATATAACAGATTAGCTCATCAATCTAATGATATGTATACTATATAGTAAGACACTTGTAATCCCTGTGTGCGTTGCTACATCAATTTGTCATTTCTTAGACTGCCGATTAGGGAATAGAGCAGACGCTCGATGAACATAAATAGTCAATGCCGGAGAACGATACAGCAGTTGCTGATCAGCACTATAAACATGAAGTTGTAAATAATGGGTTCCCCGATCAACATTCATTAAGCTAAATTGCCCCGCTTGATTTGACGTTTTAACAACACGTTTATCAAGTAATACCTGATAATAAGTCCCCATAGGCCATAAAAAAGAGGTCTGTACCGATACATCCAATGTCCCATTGGTTTGCCATATTGTAGCCTCATGTTGAGGCTTGATAATTTTTGCAGTGGGTGTTAACTCTAATGTTGTAGTAGTCATTGATAATGAAGACCGCGGCAAGGGTTGCGCTGGAGCAGTATAAGTTTGAGGCACTTGTAATATCACAGGCGTCGCGGTTTTACCTTCATTTGGCCGGTCTGAAAATACTGGCACCGCTTGCTCGTCAACCCATTGATATAACATTGGCTGGCTAGCTATTAAGCACCCGCCATACATCAATAAACCTAACCAAATGATTTGCTTCCCTTGCATCATTGTCCCACAAACTTAAAATCGACTGAATTTAGTATAGCAGGATTTTTAATGAGGCACTATGAACACTAATTGAACAGAATGTAAGTGTTTAATATGTTTACATGCATCCTCATACTGTTTTTGCAATACGTCAGCACTCATTTGCTGATCCAATACACTTATCGGGACATAAAGCTCAACTTGTAACTGACCTGACAGATAATGAATCTTAATATCCTCAATGATATTGATCCCCGCCAGCGTAGCACAAGCTTGGTATAATTGTTGCTCCAATGATGTACGTTGCAACAACTGTATATCTGAATTATGTATCTCATCATCTTCTGGATCAACGTGAATTGTTACATCTACAATATTGGCTATCTGATCATTCAATCGCTGATGCGCCTGATCGGCGATATAATGGCCTTCAGATACAGTAATTTTAGGGGATACTAATACATGTACATCAACAAATATTTTTCCACCCAGCAACCGAGTACGTAGTCGATGCATAGCTACAATGCCTTCTGTTGCTAATAAAACATTTTTTATTTCCTGTAACACTTGATCATCTACCCCAGCATCCACCAACTCCCGAACACTGCTGCGCATTAATTTTATGGCAATGGAAACAATGAAAATACCGACAATTATCGCTGCAATAGCATCTAAAAATGGCAGTCCATTCATTGTGCCAACCACAGCAACCAATACAACAATCGAAGAAGCAGCATCACTGCGATGATGCCATGCATTAGCTAATAGTAAATTTGAATCTATACGCTTGGCCATGATTTTTGTAAACCAATACAATCCTTCTTTTAGAACGATTGAGCCAATGGCAACCCATAATACCATGCCACTGGGCCGCAAAGACATAGGTTCCCATAGAGCAACCAGCGCATCGTATACAATCCCTAAAGCAACTAAAAATAATAGTAAAGCTAAAACCGTTATCGCTAAGGTTTCAAAACGACCATGACCATAAGGATGTTCCTGATCAGCCGAACGCCGACTATATTGAGCTGAAACGTAAACTAGAACATCGGTGATTATATCGGATAAGGAATGGAAACCATCAGCGATCAATGCTTGAGAATGTCCCCAGACACCAGCACACAGTTTGCCAATGGCTAACAATACATTTACTAAGAAACCGACTATGATGGTTCGAGCAATAATTGCTCTGTCTGCTTTATATTGTGCGTCCATGGATAACCTTCATTAGAACGTGAAACGATAATTTTACACAAATTTTAATAATTTCACCATGATTGATAATTTATTAAATAAAAATTTAGGCTCAAAATATTTAATTAGGGCATTGATGCTAAAATTTCTGAGCAAAAAATAAACTATTGTGTTCCTCTATTCTCAATTGATTTGAAAAAAATCAAAAATCTATATGCAACCGATGCTTATACCAATGAATAGTCCAATCCTCTAGGTAACCATCTAGAAATTAATGGCTTAATAATCGTTGGATGCGTTTGCTCAATATAATGAGCTGCAGCTCGCACAGATGATAGCCACCGATAATCTCTAGATAAGTCTGCTAATCGAAATCTAAATAATCCAGTCTGCTCTGTCCCCAATAGATCTCCTGGACCTCGGATCGCCAAATCTTCTTTTGCAATCTCAAATCCATCATTACAATCACGCATAACGCTCAAACGCTTCTGAGCTGTTTTACTAATCGGGGGATGATATAATAATACACAATAACTTTGCTGAGTGCCACGCCCCACTCGACCACGTAATTGATGTAATTGTGATAATCCTAAGCGCTCAGCATTTTCAAGAACAATCAGCGTTGCATTAGGGACGTCAATCCCAACTTCAATAACAGTGGTGGCAACTAAAATATCAATCTTTTTAGCTTGATAATCAGCCATAACAGCCTCTTTTTCTACAGCGGTCATTTTTCCATGTAAATACCCAATACGACAATCTAATAATTGTTCTTTTAACGTTGTAAACATTTGAGTAACCGCTTGAGCAGCAACTTGTTCAGACATTTCAATCAACGGACAAACCCAATAGACTTGCTGATTTTTTTGAACAATAGATCGAATGCGTTCAATCAGAACAGTTTTACGTTGACTAGACAATAAAATGGTTTCAATAGGTAATCGACCACTGGGGAGCATATCAATGATCGATACATCCAAATCTGCAAAAAATGTCATTGCTAAAGTTCTAGGAATAGGTGTTGCAGATAAAATCAATTGATGCGGTGAACCATCGGTACCTTTTTGTTGTAATTGTAACCGCTGAGCGACTCCAAACCGATGCTGTTCATCAATTATCATCAATCCAAGTTTATGAAATATGACATCTTTTTGAAATAACGCGTGCGTCCCGATAATGAATGCTGCTTCATGACTAGCAATTGCTTGTAATTGCTCATTGCGTTGCTTTTTAGTCAATGAACTGGACAACCATGCAATCTTAAGATCATAATCACTGAGGTAATTTCTTATCACTCGGCAATGTTGCTCTGCTAATAATTCTGTTGGCGCCATCAATGCCACTTGATAGCCTGCTTCAATAGCATGTAAGGCTGCTAAGATAGCAACTATAGTTTTACCAGAGCCCACATCACCTTGTATCAGACGAGCCATAGGCTGAGAATTTTGTAAATCTTGTTGGATCGTTTTCAAGACTTGCTGCTGACCTTGGGTCAATGCAAAAGGAAGTTCATCTTGTAATCGTTGAGATAAACTGCCTCTGGTTACAATCGCTGGAGCTTGACTATATCGTTTATTCATTCGAGCTTGTTTTAATCCTAAATGATGGGCTAATAATTCCTCAAAAATTAAGCGTTTAAATATAGGATGTGTTCGTTCATTGAGCTGTTGCAATGAAAGTACAGGAGAAGGCCTATGCAATATTTCCAAAACCTCTGCTAAATTTGATAATTGATAGCGTGTCTGAACAGCCTCTGGTAACCAATCAATAGTCAATAATTGCTGATAGAAATGGTCTAAAACTTTACCAATCAATTGAGATAAAGTTGATGCGCTTACTCCCTCGAATTTTGGATAAATTGGAGTGTAATGTTCAGCAACAGGCACAAAAGACTGTGGACTAAATACTCGATATTGAGGATGTACCATCTCCAAGCCTTGCCGACCTTGCCGTATTTCACCAAACCCACGAAATATTTGTCCAACTTGCAAGCGCACTTGTTGATTTGCTGTAAAATGGAACCAACGAATATTTAAGGATGCTGATTTATCTTGGATCTTGCACAATAACATAGGCCGCCGAGCATATTGCTTTTTTACCTGCGTAATAGTTCCTTGAACTTGTACAGTACTACCAATAACCAAGGCTGAAAGTGGTACAATTCGTGTCATATCCTGATAGCAAATAGGGATTTGTAGTAATAAATCATCAATCCTATCAATACCTTGTTGTTGCAATCGATGGGCCACCCGTGAATTAACATCATAAAAATCTATTAACGGAGATTCTAAGCTCAGTGACGCAACTGTTGCCTCAGACATGAATACACTCTTATTTATAATCAGTTATACAAAACATTACCAGTACTCTCATATAAACGAATAAATTTCGCTAAACCATTGTACTAAAATTTCATCAAACAAACAATTAATTATAAATCACTAAGATTTTTTACTTTAAATTTCTATGAGATAAAATTGTATTATTGTATTATTTTTCAATTTTTTTCTCTTTTATTAAATGCTTATGTAAAATATTAAGATTATTGATTACCCTTTTTGTATTTCCATGTTCTTCTCCATAAAAACTTTTACAAAGTGCTAATGCCCGCATTAAATAGTCTTTCGCTAGGTCATATTGACCTAGTCTTAATTCAATATTCCCCAGATTTGCTAAGGTATTAGCCAATTCAATATGATGGGGACCATAATGCTCAGTTTTAAGAGTCAGTGCCTTCTTATAATACCCTCTCGCTCTCTCATACTCACCTAACTGACTCTCCACATTCCCCAGATTATTCAAGGTATTAGCCAATTCAATATGATGAGGACCATAATGCTCAGTCGCAAGTTTTAGTGCCTGCATGTAATATTTTTTAGCTTGTTTATTATAACCTAATATAGCTTCTACATTCCCTAAACTATCTAAAATATTAAACAACTCAATATGCTGGCGACCATAATGTTTAATCTTAAGACTCAACGCCTGAGTTAAATAGCCTTTCGCTATCTCATGCTGACCTAACCTTGATTCTACAGTCCCTAGATTCCCTAACGTAGCTGCCAGTTCAATATGGTCTTCGCCATAATGCTCGGTTTTTAGTGCTAATACTCGAGTTAAATAGCCTTTCGCTTGCTCATGCTGACCTAACCTTGATTCTGCAGTCCCTAGATTCCCTAACGTAGCTGCCAGTTCAATATGGTCTTCACCATAATGCTCGGTTTTAAGCGTGAGCGCCCTATTATAATACCCTCTCGCTTGCCTATAATCCCCCACATCATTTTCTATAATCCCTAGATTATTTAAAATATCTGCCAGCTTAATATGGTCTTCACCATAATGCTCAGTTTGAAGCGTGAGCACCCTATTATAATACCCTCTCGCTCTCTCATACTCGCCTAAATCACGCTCTACAATCCCTAGATTATTTAAAGTATCTGCCAGCTTAATATGGCTTTCGCCATAATGCTCAGTTTGAAGCGTCAGTGCCTTCTCATAATACCCTCTCGCTCTCTCATACTCACCTAACTGACTCTCCACAGTCCCCAGATTATTTAGGGTATTAGCGAGTTGAATATGCTTTTCACCATAATGCTCGGTTTTAAGAGTCAGTACTCGAGTCAAATACTCTTTCGCTTGCCTATACTCGCCTAAATCACTCTCTACTAATCCCAAATTATGTAAGGTATCAGCGAGTTGAATATGCTTTTCACCATAATGCTCGGTTTGAAGTATCTGTGCTTGCATGTAATGTCTTTTAGCCTCTTTATAATTTCCCAAATCACTCTGTACATTTCCTAGATTTACTAACGTAGCTGCCAGTTGAATATGGTGTTGTCCATAATGCCTAGCTTTAAGTGTCAGTGCCTTCTCATAATAACTTTTCGCCGACTTATACTGACCTAAATCATGCTCTATAGTCCCCAAATTCATAAGAGTATCAGCGAGTTGAATATGATTTTCACCATAACACCTAGCTTTAAGTATCAGTGCCTTCTCATAATAACTTTTCGCCGACTTATGCTGACCTAAATCGCCTTCCACATTTCCCAAATCTCCTAAAGTAGCTGCCAGTTCAATATGATGAACACCATAATGTTCAGTTTTAAGTGCCAATGCTTTTGTGTAATATATTTTAGCTAAATTATAATCTCCAAAGAAATAGGCTTTATAACCATAGTTGTGAAAAATCTTTGATTTCAAACCCTTATCGTGTACATGTTTTAATAAACAAGCTATATGAGGCATCCAATGTTTAACTCTGCTATACGTCTCGATTTTCCTTTCATCAAAACTATTATTAGCTTCTTCAACTAAATTACAAGCCACTTGAAATGCTAAAGAATCATTCCCTTCTTTTAATTTTAATACCTTACGTAATAAGGTATGCATATTAAAACTCTTAAAATCATCACTCAATTGAATTAATGAATAATCTGATAACTCTTTAGCTAAAATATGAATCTTATCTTCCCAAAAAGGTTCAAATAATAATTTAGATATAGGCTCATTCGATAATAAACTACTCATGGTTAATAATAAGTCAGACTCTTTAGATATCTGTTGCCTTGATAATTCCCAAGTTGTCCAGATAGTCTTATCACCACTATCCAAAATTCCACTAGGATATGTTAGCCAACTTTTTTGATTATAATTTTTTTTATAATCGTTTATATAATCACTAAACCCAGTCCCATCTTTTTTATTCTTTAGATAATGAATGGCCTGAGCTATCGCTAGAGGCAATCCGCCTAATAAATCATTAAATTCCTCTATCTCTTCACTGCTAGGTTTAGGAAAAGGATTTGAATTACTTACTGTAAAAAAAGACTCTATATAATCTTTAGTATTATTTATGTTAAATAATGTTGGGGCAACCACTTGCTTTGTTATATATTCCCAATCATCTGGACATCTAGTAGTAACTAATACATGAACTTCTGTGTTTTTTTGTGACCAAATACTCTGTATCTCATTATTGAACAAATCTTGATAGAATACGTGAGCATTAGGCACATCATCGTAAACCCATAATATTTGGGTATAATTTTTGAACATTAAATTTCGATGAATGGTTGTCGCTAACCCATTCCCTTTAATGTTTTTTAAATCAATCCCAAGGCTCTCTACATATGAGGTATAGCTTAGTGGTTGTTCATTAGCATTGACCCAAAAGATACCGTCATAATTGGCTTTAGTTTGTTCAATATATTCTACTGCTAATTGGGTCTTACCTAATCCACCCATCCCAGCAATAATTTCAATGGCTGGATTTGTCCCTGTATCATTTAATCGAGTTTTAAGAAGCTCTAATACATTGTTACCTTGGTGATTATATCTTGCTACAAATTGAGGGTTGGAACTTGGCTTAATACCTAGTGCTTTAGGCTTAAATATTGGCTTGGGGGCTTTGACCGTTTGATAAATTGTTGGCCGTTGATTTATAGTTGTATTTTGGACATTATTTAATGCCATGCCTCCTTCAGCCGCATACACATTAATT
>Ga0190280_1068_pt1 | contig 9186 bp, 6 predicted proteins | sample JAMX8_100Endo_L3_FD_131023 | JGI IMG/M metagenome (GOLD analysis project Ga0190280, IMG submission 131023) | Enriched cells of marine protists from Biology Centre CAS, Ceske Budejovice, Czech Republic - JAMX8_100Endo_L3 | ecosystem: Environmental > Aquatic > Marine > Unclassified | place: Czech...
CCGTATCCGCACGTAAATTATTGGATATTTGCCGTTTACTCCCTGATGAATGTGAGCTGCGTTTTTCATTGAAAGAAGCCAAAGTGCTTATCAAAACCAGTCAAGGTCAATACTCTTTAGCAACGTTATCCGCTGAGCAATACCCCAATATAGAACAAAGTAAGTACCTGGGGGTAGAGCAGGTTGATTCATCTAACTTATTGGTTTTATTAAGAAAAACCTGTTTTTCCATGGCCTTGAATGACGTCAGGTATTTTCTCAATGGGGTGTGTTTACGCTTTGCAAACCAGACTTTAACTGCCATCGCAACGAATGGACATCGCTTAGCGACCAGTACGATTAATTTGGATAATAACGTTTCAGCTGTGCATTCACTCATCTTGCCACGCAAAGCTGTGTTGGAGTTAATGCGTTTGCTTGATCAATATTTAGGCCAAACTTCGCTCCAAATAGGCGAAAATTACATTAAAGTGGCCGCAGGTTGTTATCAATTTGTGTCGAAGTTGATAGAAGGGCGTTTTCCAACGTATAAAAAATTGGAAGATGATCCGCAAAGCAAAAAAGCTTTCATTAATAGGCAAGAGTTTAAAGCGTGTTTAGTGCGTGTGGCAGTGTTGTCGGATGAAAAATATCGTGGAATTTTTTGTCAATTTGAAAATAATGTATTGAAACTCTATTCGGATAATACGCAGCATGAGCGTGCTGAAGAAAGTTTAAACGTGGATTATCAGAGTGATCCAGTCACTTTATGTGTCAATGTTGATTATTTATTAGACGTTTTAAACGCGCTGAGTGGTAATTCATTGTGTCTTACCCTTACATCAACGGAAAGCAGCATTTTATTTGAAGATCCCGAAGATAAAGAAACCACTTACATTATCATGCCGATGAAGCTTTGATAACATTTTTAAGTTATTTACTAATATTGTGGAGCAATATTTTCTAAATTAAAGTTAGCAACTGTCCAGGTAGTGTTTTTACGAAAATCTAAACGCGTAGGTGACGCCGAAGGGGGAATTGAGGCGGCAGGACCTGCGCGACTTCGTGGTTATGCACGTTCTAGTTTTAATGTTCTGTTCCTAGATAGTTGCCAAAGGATAGAGTCCCTATGTTTCTAGATACACTTAAAATATCCTATCTCAGAAATATCACTGCAGCTCATTTAGAATTATCTCCACAGGTAAATGTTGTCGTAGGTGAAAACGGGAGTGGTAAATCGAGTTTGCTCGAAGCTATTTACTTTCTTGGTTATGGGCGATCTTTCAGAACACACACTGCAAGACCTGTTATTCAAGATAATGCAGCTAAAAGTACGGTATTTGGGGAGTTTCAAGACGCAGAGCGACGGATCCCTCTCGGTATAGAGCGATTACGTCAGGGTGCTATGACGATGCGCTTTGACGGAAAAACCCTACAAAGCGTGGCTGAACTCCTTAAACACTTTCCTATGCAGTTAGTGAGTCCAGACAGTTACAAATTATTGGAAGAAGGTCCCATGTTTAGGCGCCAATACTTAGATTGGGGTGTGTTTCACGTGGAACATGATTATTTGAATGTGTGGAAGCGTTTTCAACGTGCGTTAAAGCAACGCAATGCGGCCCTCAGGGAAGGATTATCTCTCAATCAAATTACGGTTTGGGATCATGATTTAATTCCCAGTGCTGAACAGATCCATGCGATGCGTGAAAATTACTTTAATGCCTTAGAACCTATGCTGCAGGCGACCTGTGAGTCTTTATTTCCTGATTTCAACATTACAATACGCTATCAACGGGGGTGGGGGGAAGAACAAAGCTTGGAATCCCTGCTCGTTGAGCGTTTAGTGCGTGATTGTTCTTTAGGGTATACCAGCATTGGACCGCAACGAGCTGATCTTAAGGTAAGTATAGATTTTGGTACTGCTAAGCATCATTTATCGCGAGGGCAGCAAAAGCGCCTGGTTTTCGCCCTATTGTGCGTACAAGCCAAGCAGTTATGTCAAACAACCGATAAAAAACCTCTGTTATTGATTGATGATTTGTGTTCTGAGCTGGATCCACAAGGTGCCAAAGCTCTACTGCAGCTATTAACCAGCCTCAACAGCCAAATTGTAATAACGGGTATAGAACAAGAACCCTTGCTCAATCATTTAATTGACCATGGGCTCGCATTGTTCCACGTGGAACAGGGGAAGGTCTCTCAGATAGAAACAGCGATCGCCTAAACTCAAATTTTTTTCATTTCATTATCCTAAATTCCGCAGTTAAACTCGTTACGAGAGGGGCTAATGTGTTGAATATTAAGGTTATTTTGAATGGGTTGCGACGCGGCCGTACTCACTCGTACGGTGAGGAGCAACCCATTCAAAATAACCTTTAGATTCAGTGCAGTAGCCCCTCGTAGTAGAGTTTAACTGCGGAATTTAGGATTATTGATACGTTCAAGCATTGTAATATTGCTCGAAAACGTCACAATTCAGCCAATTCTTGAGTATAAAGGAGGGAAAGACTCAAACATTCAGTTGGATTACGGATTTTCATATTACGGAGGGAGATGTTGATGCATTAATGAAAGGAGCACGCGCTCGTTAGAACGTTTTTTTTCGCCATCACAATTTGAATAACTAATAAGCAGAACATCACTGAGAACTCTTTATACCCTCAAAATATCTGCTAGGCTAGAACCTCTTTCTCCAGATATCAGCGGGAACAGCTGACAAAAGCGACAAAAAAGTGAATATTTGTGGTTTTTATGGTATAATTCTCCGATGTTTATAGGAATTGAGGATGATGAATCATCGTGTTATTTAAGCAGGTCAACAGCGGTTTTTCCTCTGCTGAAATGCAGCCCAAATCATTGCAATAACGTCGAACATTCTCCCCCAGTAGTAACCTAGCTAATAAAAGAGTTTTAACATGTCCAATCACGAAGCCACAAATCCCTCTAACCCTCCAGAAGTCTATGATCCTTCCAGTATTAAAGTCTTAAAAGGCTTGGAGGCGGTTCAAAAACGACCTGGTATGTACATTGGGGATACCCAAGATGACGAGGGAACCGGCTTACACCATATGGTGTTTGAAGTGTTGGATAACTCCATCGATGAGGCGCTGGCCGGACATTGTGAAAAGATTCAAGTGAGCATTCACAACGATGGCTCGTTAACGGTGCGAGACGATGGGCGAGGTATTCCGGTGGGGATCCATCCGGAAGAAGGGCGCTCGGCGGCTGAAGTCATCATGACAGTGCTCCACGCCGGTGGTAAGTTTGATGATAACTCTTATAAGATTTCTGGAGGTTTGCACGGGGTAGGGGTTTCTGTGGTAAATGCGTTGTCTGAAACCTTGGACATGCGCATTTGTCGTAACGGTGAAATTCATGAGCAAAGTTACAAAATGGGTGTGCCGGTCGCACCCCTAAAAGCTGTGGGACCTACCACGGACACAGGAACCTCCATTTGTTTCAAACCCAGCCCAACCATCTTTAAAACCACCACGTTTCATTATGATATTTTGGCGAAACGTATTCGCGAACTCTCTTTCTTGAATTCCGGTGTGTGCATTGAATTGATTGATGAGCGTGAAGACAAACGCGAAACCTTCCAATATGAAGGCGGCATCAAAGCTTTTGTCGAATTCTTAAATCAAAAACGCACACCCATTCATAATCAAATCTTTTATTTCACTGTGAAAAAAGATCAGATGGCAGTTGAATGTGCCTTGCAGTGGAGTGACAGTTACCAAGAAAACGTTTTTTGTTTCACTAATAATATTCCACAAAAAGATGGTGGTACACATTTAGTAGGTTTTAAGTCTGCGCTGACACGAACCATCAATGGTTACATTGAAAAAGAAGCGTCAAGTAAGAAAGTAAAACTGTCGTTAGCCGGGGATGATTCGCGTGAAGGTTTAACCGCTGTACTCTCCGTTAAAATGCCCGATCCTAAGTTTTCATCTCAAACCAAAGAAAAATTAGTTTCGTCAGAAATTAAACCCATTGTCGAATCTGCTTTAGCTGAAAAGCTACGAGACTTCCTTATTGAAAATCCAGCGGAAGCGAAAAAAATTGCGGGTAAAATTATTGATGCGGCACGTGCACGTGAAGCTGCACGTAAAGCACGAGAAATGACACGTCGTAAAGATGCTTTAGATGGTGCAGGTTTACCTGGAAAGTTAGCTGAGTGTCAGGAAAAAGATCCGGCACTGTCTGAACTCTTCTTAGTAGAAGGTGACTCTGCGGGTGGTTCAGCTAAGCAAGGACGTAATCGTCGCTTCCAAGCCATATTACCCTTGCGTGGTAAAATTCTTAATGTGGAAAAAGCACGTTTTGATAAAATGTTAACGTCAGATGAGTTAGTCACCTTAATTACTGCTTTGGGTTGTGGTATTGGTAAAGACGAATTTAATTTAGCAAAGTTGCGTTACCATCGTATTCTCATCATGACTGACGCTGACGTGGATGGTTCACACATTCGTACGTTGTTGCTCACCTTCTTTTACCGTCAAATGACTGAGTTGTTAGAAAACGGACATATTTATATTGCGCAACCGCCGTTGTACAAGGTAAAAAAATCAAAACAAGAAACCTATATTAAAGATGATCACGCACTGCAAGATTATTTAATTTCACAAGCCTTAGAAGGTGCTGAACTTTTTGTTAATTCTTCGGCGCCACCTATTAAGGGGCCAGCTTTAGAAGAGTTAGCGCATGCGTATCAAGCTATTCAGTTTATTATTCATCGTCAAAAACGTCGCTACCCTGAAAACGTTTTGCGTGCCATGTTGTATTTACCTCCGATTGATACTACCACATTAACCAAACGAGAGGAGCTGCAAACATGGACGGAGGCTTTATCTAAACGTTTAGCAGTAGCAAATACTCCCAATACTGAATACACGATGGTTATTAAAGAAAAACAAACTGAAGAAGAAACGTTGTTTATTCCGTGCGTGGAAATGAAATTAAACGGTTGTTATTCACAAGTGTGCTTTGAAGCCGGTTTCTTTAGCTCCGCTGACTATGTAAAAATTTCCGAGTTAAGCGCACGCTTAACTGGATTAATCGATGTGGGGGCGTTCGTGAATCGCGGTGGAAAAAGGTGTGATGTACACAATTTCCCGCAAGTGTACGATTGGCTGCTAGAAGAAGCCAAGCGCGGACAAAGCATTCAACGTTATAAAGGTTTGGGGGAAATGAACCCCGGCCAATTATGGGAAACCACCATGGATCCCCAAACGCGTCGTGTGTTACGTGTCACTTTAGAAGATGCTGTTGCCGCCGATCAAATGTTCGCAACTCTCATGGGTGACGACGTTGAATCCCGTCGCCAATTCATCGAAGAAAATGCGTTGTTAGCAGAAAATATCGATATTTAAAACAACGTCATCGCGCGCCACCTAGGGTGGCGCAGCAATATAGATAAAGGTTCAAAGGATAAACTCTATTTACACTTCTAACGCTTCAGTTAACTTATTAAACATGTTCTTGTGTTTTTCTTTATCCATGTTCTTTATATTTATTAATTTCCACTTCAATGCTGGGAACTCTTCTAAGTGTTTAAAAGGCATGAGTAAATAATTGGGTTTTCCTTTTTTTACAGAAAGAATAAAACGTCTTTCGTTATCTGATAAGGTTTGATTAATAGTTTTTATAAGTTTTTCACATGTATCTAACAATGTTTCTACTGGATTATGATGTTATTAATTCCGGGCTGGTTTGACGCGTCGGCCACCACCGCCACCACGGCGGCCGTCGATTTCGGCAGCGAAGATGTCACGCAGTGGGCGGACGTTGACCACCACCCGTGAGCCGTTGCGGGTGACGACCACTTTAAAAATTTTATCGAAGCGGTCTAAGCATTTGGTCCCAATTTCTTGGCGGAATTCAGAGAGGATTAAATTAGCGTCAGGTTCACTCCACAAAGGAGAGATGATTTGGTCAATGGCTTCTCGAGATTCCCACTGCACGTCACGCGAAATGGTGCGACTTAAAAATGAATACTCATTTTTATAGGCCGCCGTCGCGCGTTTGGGCATGGGTATTAATGTATTTGCCATTTTCTTTTTACCTTATCTTTAAAAATCAACAGCTTACAAAAAATAAACGATATTTCTTGCGGCGACAGAATAATGACGGTATTCTATCAGACTGTTTATACATATCAAATTTGGTAGTGATTGAATATACAACGGGGGGCTCAGCTGTCTTGACTGAGAGGACTTAGCGCCAACGTCAGTTATTCAAGGTTAGAACAGCTAAGCATTTGAGTGTGTTGTCAAATACTTCTTTTGGCTGCAAAGTACGTAGCGTTGGTTTAAAAGCATTTATTTTTGCGTCAAATAGTTTCGCTATTATCCTCAAAAATAAATGCTTTTTACCTCAACGCCCGCGCTTTTCGCATCAAAAAAGTATTTGACGACACACTCTGGAGTCCTATAGCTATTTTTACCAGATTTGTTCAATTTTAACACAAGGTAGAACAGATTGGAAGAGCAATGATAACAAAAATTACACTTTGTTTAGTTATTTTACTGGGTATTTTAGTCCATAAGCATTCTCACGCCGCCACCACGGCAACCCTCGAAAAAGAGTATAAGTTGTTGAAAAATAAGGCAAATGATATCAGTCCACAAGCCTTAGCGTATGCTTTAAAAGCCTATTATCATGCCAAAGATCAGGGAATTATCCACAATGACAAACTAACGGTGGTTGATTACTCCATCAGCTCAACCAAGCCACGAATGTGGGTGTTTGATATGAAGCAACATGTGCTTAAGTTTAAAGATTATGTCACCCATGGCAGCGAATCGGGTTTTGACCAAACCACCAGTTTCTCCAACCGGCCCGGGAGTCATAAGTCCAGTTTAGGAACCTTTCTAACAAGTACCACCTACACAGGAAAAGACGGTTATTCCCTTCATTTAAAAGGATTAGAACGTGGGATCAATGACAATGCCGCGCGCAGAGCCATTGTGGTGCATGGTGCACATTATGCCACGGCTGAATTCGCAAAGTCACACGGTTGGCTCGGACGTAGTTGGGGTTGTTTTGCCGTCAGCAAAAGTCATGCGCGTCCCTTGATTGATACCATTAAAGAGGGCAGCTTAATTTTTGCTTACTACCCTGAATTTTTCTGGTTGCACCACTCGAGCTTCCTCCGTTAAGGGGCATTCACTAAAACACCCTGTCAAACTTCTTACAAAAACAAGCAGTTATGCGAGAAATTTTGCTAGGTGCACGCATCCTGCATGCTGATCTAGTCTAAATCCATTACTTCTCTAATTGGAGACAGTCATTTTAAATACCCTATAAAATTTGTATGATATCTATTTTTGTATATGCTCTTTGTAAGAAATATACGCTTACAACGTCAGAAAGAGTAGGAAACAGACAACAGGGAAAAAACGGATGGGAAAGTCCAGTATCGATAGTAAGCTTTGTATCAGGCTGAAACAAACTCGCATGAAACGCGGGTATCGCTCCGGGCGCGCGTTTGCGCTGTCACACCATATTGCTGTAAATACTTACCTGAATCATGAAAATGGCAAGCGTGCACTCAGCCTTGCAGTGGTTAAACATTATGCTCAGTTGCTTGAAGTCTCTTATATATGGTTATTAACAGGCGAAGAGCTTGTTGACGTAGTCAAGGAAGCAGCGATATAAATCTCAAGGTTGAAACGCTTGTTTATAGCTAAAAGCTTCTGCAATGTGCTCGTAGTTGATCCGCTCGTCACCCGCCAAATCAGCAATGGTGCGTGCAATGCGAATCATCTTTTGTAAGCTGCGCCCTGATAATTGAAACGTTTGTCCACCTTCCGTAAGTAATTTTTGTCCACGTTGATCAAAGGGAGCGTATTTGGTTAACTCCGCTGTGGATAAATCGACATTTAACTTAGCTTGACGATGACGCTGTCGTGCTTGCGCTTGTTGCACACGTGCTTTAACGGTTTGGCTGGTGTCGGAGGTTACCGAGCTGTTGAGTAAGTCTTGGGTAGAAATCTTTGGAATAAATAATTGCAAATCAAAGCGATCACGGAGAGGGCCTGATAGTTTTGCTTGGTATTGGGCAATTTGCGCTGGCGTACAAATGCATTCATTGGCATTTTTTTCGGATTGTCCACAGAGACACGGATTCATAGCGGCAATTAATTGAAAATGTGCGGGAAACTCTATTTGATGTCCCGCTCTGGAAATGGTAATTTTCCGTGCCTCTAAGGGTTGTCGTAAACAATCTAAAACGTGGCGTTGAAATTCAGTGAGTTCATCTAGAAATAATACGCCGTGATGCGCCAATGAAATTTCACCAGGAGTAGGTGGACGACTGCCTCCCACCATTGCTATGTTTGATGCCGTGTGATGCGGTGCGCGAAACGGCGGATGTTGCCAACGTTGAGGCTCAAAGCCACGGGAAGTCAAAGAAGTAATAGCTGCAACATCTTCTGCTTGCGCTGTTGTAAGAGGAGGAACAATGCTTTTGATACTGTTTGCTAATAAGGTTTTGCCTGCACCGGGTGGACCGCACATTAACAAGTGATGTTGACCACTCACCGCAATTTCAAGCGCACGTTTTGCATGCTGATGACCGCGAATAGTTTCTAATAACGTTCCTTCACAAGAAGCATGGTAATGAGGTTGCTCTGGATCAATAGGCGTAAGTGGTGCGCTTTTATCTAAGTGACTCAATACTTCCAGGACATGCGTTGCTGTGTACACCGTGGCTTTTTCAATCAGGTTAGCGCAGCTTTCTGAACCTTTTGCTAACAAGATGGCGCGATCCGCGCGCGTTGCTGCTAAGGTAAATGGTAGGGTGCCATGAACGGGACGCAGGCTGCCAGATAAAGCCAGTTCCCCAGCGAATTCGTATTGTTCAAGTAGCGTTGTTTGTAATTGTCCGGAAGCGACTAAAATGCCAATTGCAATGGCAAGATCATAATGACTGCCCGATTTAGGAAGTTCTGCCGGCGCCAAGTTGATTGTGATCCGCCTGGCTGGAAATTTAAATTGTGAATTAAGCAATGCACTGCGCACACGTTCTTTGCTTTCTTTCACTGCTGTTTGTGCGAGTCCAACAATATGCAAACCGGGTAAGCCATTGGAAATGTGAGTTTCAACCGTGACCAGAGGTGAGGTCATGCCGGCGTAAGCGCGCGTGTAAGTAATGGCTAGAGGCATAGAAGCTCGAGTGTAATTATTGTATGTGGATCCCTTAGG
>Ga0190280_1069_pt1 | contig 9103 bp, 6 predicted proteins | sample JAMX8_100Endo_L3_FD_131023 | JGI IMG/M metagenome (GOLD analysis project Ga0190280, IMG submission 131023) | Enriched cells of marine protists from Biology Centre CAS, Ceske Budejovice, Czech Republic - JAMX8_100Endo_L3 | ecosystem: Environmental > Aquatic > Marine > Unclassified | place: Czech...
TCAGGTCTGGTTGCCAAGTGCCAATACGTGCCGATATGCCACAGCTTATCCGAGCGAACACCGATGTAACGCGCATGAAAGTTCGCCAACCAAGCAAGGCAGGCTCGTAGATGCTCTAGCTTTGCATCGGTGATGACTTTTGGAAAGCCCGCCTCGGCGAGGTCTTCCATCACAATTAGCCATTCATTCTCCGATTGGAATGTTTTTAGACCTTGTGGTACTCGGCAGCGAGTGCTCACCTCTCTGGAAAAATGCGTATACCAATTCACTTCCACCTGATAAGAGTGCAGCTTTCTTTGGTGAGATCGGTCAGTATTCCAACCTCTTGGATGCTCTGAAGGCTTAGGGAGTTTTACATGCTTAATGATCACCGAACAAGTTGAATAAGTAACTCGGACTAACTCACCATAGCCTCCCCATAGCGATTGTATGACTTCTACCGATTGATAATTCCCGAGCTTTAGCTCCTGGCCAATGCTTTGGTAACGTTGGTGGTTGTCGTTCATCATCATGCAAGCAGATGTGACCACGCTTGGTTTTTCTCCATATAATGAATGACATATGGACAGACTGGTTTGATTTGATAACCGAGTGCCTCAATTTCTGACAATACCGCTTCCATCATCACTTTTCCGTACCCTTTACCTCGTAATGCTTCAGGAACTACGGTTGATGTGATGTGCATGACATTATTCTCAAGCTGATAAACCACCTTGGCTTTATAACCTTGTTCTAAATCAACCCAAAATGTGTTGTTTTCAACTTCATGAGTTACTTTATGCATATCTTGCTCTCTAATTTTTGTTACGGATTGATTGAATCAAACTATATCACTGAATAGAATCAACACCATGCGGAAGTGCTCTGTCACTTCACGCCATTACCTTCTCAAATCAGGTACGACAATAATAATGAGAAATATGAGCCCTATTGCCAGAGACGGCAAACTACCTCTGCAAAGCAAGAAGGCACCCGAACGTCAGGCAAGTACACTAAATAGCACCGATGCAATGGCAATGGTCGAACATGGCAGTGAAGTAAGTTTAAACGTCACGACACCTGTTGGTACCAAGTTTATTACAACCAGCACATTTGTCGGCTGTCACTCAAATAATACCGCATTGATAGAGGTTCCGAACATCTCCGATGAGGACTTGAAATTCTATTTTCAAGAAGGCTTTTGGATCAATGTAAAAGCGTACTCTCATCGAGGGGAAGGTGCTGTCATTCCATTTCGGGCGCAATTGCAGCACCGACTCGGCGACCCATATCCAATTTTAGTGCTAAGTCTACCTAACACCATGCAGGTCTTTCAGCTTCGTAAAGAAGTACGTTACGAAGTGAATTTGAGGGCGCGCGTTTGTTTAGAAGCCTATCGAACTGAATGCGAGATAAGAGATTTATCTCGTAGTGGCTGCCGCTTTGTGACATCACCAATGAGCCGACCACTTCAGGTTGGTGATCGCGTTTCATTGGACCTAACCATGCCCGGTGAAAGCCACATGCTCGCGCCATTGCGAGGTCGTATTTGTAACTTACAAAAATCGACACACCATGCTCGCTATGGAATGGAGTTTGATGAGGTTGGTAAAACCAACGCTAAAAGTCTCCTGAGTCACCTAAAATTTGATGGGACTAAACTCACACTAAAAAGGTAGCTTTGATAATGAGCACCAAGTAGCGGCCAGTTTTGATACCCGGAAAACAAGAAACCCCTTACTTTACAGTAAGGGGTTTCTTGTTTACTAAGAATAAGGCAGTATCTTAGATAACAGTTTCGACTTAGAAGTCGTAACGTAGACCTAGCGCTAGTTCATCTTTTTCATCAGCGCCTTCGTTATCCATTAGATCGAAGTTGTATGATGCGTAGCCACGGAAGTTAGGCTTGAAGTAGTAAGTAACATCAACAGCTAGGTTTTCTACAGTATCAGCATCTTCTAGCTCACCTTTGTTGAACGTAGAAGTAAATACAGTTTGACCCATAGTGTATGATGCAGCTAGTTCGTAGCCTTTGTAATCCGCAGACTCACCTGCAACATCCACGTCTGCGCCTGTGTAGTTACCAGCGAAGTAGAAATCACCTACAGAGTATGCAGCAGCAAGCATGAACTCATCACTATCGTTTTGGTCTGCATAACCAGCACCTAGTTCAATACCAGTATTAGCAAATGCGTAAATACCAGATAGAGAGAAGCCATCTTCCTCGTTGTCTGTAAAACCTTTTGCATCTGTTGTGCGATCAGCAAAGCGGTAGCTAGCACGTACAGCTAGTTGCTCGAATTGGCCTTTGTAAGAAAGCATGTTATCTGTACGGTCAGATACAGGCAGCTTAAGTGCTGCAGTGTTACCGTGGTAAGCCATAATATCGGTAAAGTCAGTAAGAACGAATAATGCACCGTCGTTTTTACCGTAAGTTACTTCACCGTATTTACCGCCTAGGCCTGCGTAAGCGTAACGAGTTTCAAGATCACTGTTGTTATCTACGGCACCTTCTTCTTTTGTTTCGAACTCACCTTCCCAAAAACCAACACCGTATAGGTTTTCATTGATTTCCTGTTTGCCTAGGAAGTTAAGACGGATGCGAGTACGGTCTTTTGCCTTACCATCCATCATAGAAAGACGCGCTTCAGCGCGGCCGCCCATCTCAAGAGAAGTGCCATCTTGGTTGTATAGTTCTGAAGCGACAACTTGAGATCCTGATGCCATTAGCGCCACTGCTACAGCTAAAGTTTTTAATTTCATTGTTATTTTCCATATCATTGTTTTATATGTGTTTTCTCACCAGAAAAACAGGACTTTTCTGTACCAACGAGAAAACTGGCGGCATAGTAGCAGCTGTTATTTTTCACGCAACGCGTTGAATAAACAGCACTTATAGAAGAAAACACCAAGTAAAATGACGATATGAATACCTCTCAACAATCAAGTTATCGGTTGAGGTAAAAAAATCGTTCGCGTCAAAAAAATTTTGACGCAAAAAATGTAAAAATAATCTCACTATATGTGATTTTGCTCGCAAAATATTTTCACTAAATGACTGTTTTAGATAGACTTCCTGATTTTAAATCAGTTTCTCACAAACAAAAAAATCCCCAAGCAATAGCTCAGGGATTTATACATTTTGTTAGGCGAATAGCGAATTAAAGCTTAAAGAAGCTCAATTGCTCTTTCTGCTTCTCTGCAAGTAATGAAAGCTCAGTACTCGCGCTTGCGCTTTGACTAATACCCGCCACATTCTGGTTAACGAGTTCAGACATGTTAACCACGTTCCGGTTGATGTCTTGAGTGACTTGAGACTGCTCTTCGGCTGCGGTTGCCACTTGCGTGTTTGAATCGTTAATGTTGGCTACCGACTCGGTAATACCAACCAATGCCTCATTCGCTTGTTGCGTCAGTTCGTTGTTACGACTGAGCATATCAAGGCTGACTTGCATGCTGTCATTCGCAAGCCCAGACTGCGCTTGAAGTTCTTCAATAATCGTTTGGATCTCTTGAGTCGAGTCTTGCGTGCGTGCCGCGAGCATGCGTACTTCATCCGCAACAACCGCAAAACCACGACCAGACTCACCAGCACGCGCTGCTTCAATCGCAGCGTTCAATGCGAGTAAGTTGGTCTGCTCAGAGACACCGCGAATCACTTCGATAACGTCGTTGATCTGAACCGACTGCTCTTTTAAACGCAGTACCACTTGCGCTGCATCGTTCAATGCCTGAGACATCTGTGCGCTTGCTTCTGCGCTCTCTTGGAAGATAGCCAGACCTGATTGCGCAAGACCATCAGCTTCGCGAGCTGTCGAATCCGCAGACGTTGCGTTATCGCTCACGTTGTTTGCCGTGCTAGCAAGTTCATTAACAGCCGATGCAACTTGTTCGATCTCAGCGAGCTCTAGCTGAGCATTCGCTTCTGCTTGCGTCATTACGGCGGCAAGCTCAGTCGATGCCGATGCAACCTCTTCACTGATGCGAGTTAGCTGGTCGACCGTGTTATAAAGCTGTTCTGCTGTTTGGTTAACATCTTTGCTCAGCTTCGCAATTTCGTTATCACCATCTACATCTGCGCGAACTGATAAGTTGCCCATTGCCAACTGACGCATCACTTCTTGAAGTTTTTGAATAGGCGTAACAATCATGCCTGATAAGATCCACGCCCCCACCAATGAGAACGCAAATACCGCAAGAACTGTCAGCATAGCGTTGTTTTGTACACGCTCATTCTGTTGATGGCTTCTTATGGTTGACTGCTCTGCTTGGTCATTCACATGCTTCGACAGAGTATTGATTTGTTGAACCATTTCTCGGCCAACATTACGGTACTCTTTAATGAATGCACGGTACTCACTGTCCGATTTCAAGCCTTGATCGTACTGGTTAAAGAAAGCCACTGAGCGCTCTGAATATCGAACATAGGCTTCGATCGCTTGGCGAACTTTAATCGCATCTTCACGAAACAGATTACGAGCTTCAATCGCACTTAAATCAGCTTCAACCTGCTTTAAGCCTTCTTTCAATTCATTAAGAAAATTTTCACGACGGGAAGCGTCGTAGATAGCGTAAACCGCTGTAATACGAAGTGGATAAATTTCATCGTCAATACGCGCCAAAGTGTCTTTATGGAAAACCAAAGACTCTTGGTTGGAAGCAATAACATCTTGCTCAGCTTGAAGATTGTTTTTAGTAATCCACAAAGCAATAAACAAAACAATCGCGGTAAATAATACCGGAACCAAAATTTGCGTTCGTACTGACAAATTTTTCAGTGATAACTGCATGACTGGACCTCAGTTGTATGCGTGATGCCTATATCCAAACGAACTCAAGCAACTATCAATACTGAAGCTGCATTTCGGTTATTTGAATATCTATGCTTCCTTGCGACGGGAAAGTTCCCAGACGAATAAACAAGTGGCGAATATTAGAGGTCGATCACACTTTTGTCTAGTACAAAAAGTCCCCATTTTCAATCTGTTATTGACAACATCCCGACAGTAGTGTCGGGATATTGTCGTTATGATAAATTGTGATCACTTATGATGAGATACATTCACATTTAGGGCGGTTTTAGGCTACTTTCTCAACGAATTGAGCTTAGCTTGAGCAAGGCCAAAAATCGTATCTATTGGATAAGAGCCTTCATCGGTTGGCTCACCGGCGACTTTCCCCGTGAACAGTTCGATGGCTTCAGTGACATGATCAATCGCCCAAATATTAAACTCACCTTTTTCTACTGCTTTCACGATGTCGGAACGGAGCATCAAGTTGTGAACGTTAGATTGCGGGATAATGACCCCCTGCCCTTCATGACGACCTTTAATCACACACACATCGTAAAAGCCTTCAATTTTTTCGTTCACACCACCAATCGGCTGAGCTTCACCAAACTGATTCATCGAGCCTGTAATCGCAATGTCTTGTCGGTTTGGTTGCTTTGAAAAAGCAGACACCACAGCACATAGCTCTGCCATGCTGGCACTATCACCGTCGACACCACCATAAGATTGCTCAAACGTAATCGTTGTGGTTAATGGTACTCGCGCCGTTTTACCAAACACGGAAGACAAGTAGGCCGATAGAATCATCACGCCTTTAGAGTGAATACTGCCGCCCAAATCCACACTGCGTTCGATATCGATAACATCCCCATCGCCGTAACACGTCGTCGCGGTGATGCGATTCGGCGCACCAAACATGTAGTCGCTGGTACTTAATACCGAGAGGGCATTCACTTGACCGATAGCCTTTCCTTCAGTGCGAATCAAGGTTGTACCGTTAACAAACGTTTCCATCACGTTGTCGCGTAATCGGCTCACTCGCATTTCTTGGTTCTTGAGCGCCTCTTCCACATGACCGATACGGATCATGTTGGAGTTGGCTTGACGAGCAACGTAGTTTGACTCACGTAATAAATTCGCAATATTGGCAGAGTGGAGTGATAGCTTGGTTTGATCACCAGACAAGCGTGAACTGTATTCGATAATCCGTCCCATGGACTTTCTATCACAGTGCAGCATGTTGTTATCGTTCACGACGCTAGAAATAAAGCGCGCATAGTGCAGTTCCGACTCTGGCGTTCGCTTCATCTCATCTTCAAAATCCGCTGTCACTCGGAACAATTCACTGAACTCTGGATCGTAATGCTGCAGCAATTGATAAGTTCGGTAGTCACCAAACAGAATGATTTTAATATCGAGCGGGATAGGCTCGGGATCGAGTGATACCGCCCCTGTCAATGTCACTTCTTTTTCTAGGGAGGTAAAGCTCAATTGACGAGCGCGCAGTGCGCGCTTCAAACCATCCCAAACGTAAGGCTGTTCAAGCACTTTCTGTGCATCCATTAACAGAACGCCGCCATTCGCCTTATGCAAACTCCCCGCACGAATCAGCGAAAAGTCGGTAAACACGGTTCCCTTGAAAGTGGCTGTCTCAATCGAACCGAAGAGCGAATGGTAATTAGGGTTTTCTTCAACAACGATAGGAAAGTCACTGCTGTTGCGGCTTACCAATACGTTCACTTTATAACGACGTGGTAATTTTTTATCCAACGACGCCGTCGCAATTTCGCCTTGCTCACCACTTTGATCAAGGAAGATATCTGCGTTTTCAACAATATCTTTTTGCAGCTCAGTTAAGTACGTTTTGATTTCAGAATATTCCGCGTAATCCACTTTGAGTTTTTTGATGAAGTGAGTAATCACATCAAGCGTCACTTCATCATTAAGCTTTTTGATTTTATCGCTGTACGTCTCTTCCCACTCCGTGAGCTCACGAACCATCGAGCGTAATCGCACTTCGAGTTCATCAATAGCATCGCTGAACTGCTCTTGCTCTTTCTTACTTAGTGCATCAAAAGACTCTTCCGTATGAAGCTCGTCACCATTCATGGCGACAAACTGATAATCGCCTTGTGTGGTAAGCGTCAAGCTAATGCCTTTCTCTTTTGCCTCTCGGCTAATGCGGTCCAGCTCGTTTTGTTGCTTCGCTGCCAATTGATTTTTTAATCGCTCAGCGCGGCTAAAGTACATTTCATTGTCGAACGCTAGGGGTAAAGCATTCAGTAGTTTGCCCATTAAGGCTTCAATATCAACACGTAACTTATTCCCGATACCACAAGGCAGCTTCAAAACCTTGGGTGTGCGGGTATCTTCAAAGTTCGCAACGTAACACCAATCAAACAAGGCTGCTGCATCGTGCTGGTGACGATTCAGATAGCGCAGGATCATGGTGCGTTTACCTAGCCCATTCTGACCAATGGCGTAGATGTTATACCCTTTCTCTTTGATGGACATCGCAAACTCGACCGCTTTTTGCGCGCGCTCTTGGCCCACAATCTCATCAATTGGAGGTAACTCCTTGGTCGACTTACATGGCATATTCTCTAGATCTGCTACAGAATATAGCTGCTTAGCTTCCAATCTTAGTATTGCCATATCCACTTCCTTTTTTCTTATTTTCGTCATTTGAGTGTAGAGATTATTTGCTTAATTTTAAGTGATTTACCTTCCACCCTAGTTTGATTGGACGTTTTATGAGCATAAAAGTGATATCAATACTCACTTGCAATTGATAATCAATTTCATTTAATATCAAAACAAATCAACTCTTGTGGAGATGGACATGAATATTGAGCAATGCTGGATGCGCTACTTGAAAGCAGAGCAATTGATGGAACAAGGCCACTGGCCCGAGGCACATCGTTTATACGACGATGTACTCAGCAATCTACCGAACCACATTCATTCGGCGCTCGAAAATGCTCAAACCAAACCTTGTCAGTTTGTCTGTCTTATCACCGGGCTTAGAGATGCGTGCGTCGCACAATCGGAGATTCTCAACAAACTCGGATTACAGCGCGATGCTTTTTCAACACTCAATCAAACGTACGCACTATTCCAATTCTTGCAATTAGAGAATCATGAACTTATTGAGCGTGTGGGTCATTTACTTGGTCAACAAAGTGAAGACTTGTTAGCTCATATGGCGGCATTTTGCTCTGCTCAACGCAATGCTCAATGGATGATTGAGCTAGACCATGTAACGCGCGCACATGAGCAGTTTTTGCATTTGCAAGCGATGAGTTCGGCAAAGTCTTCGCCTTCTCACCTTTATAATTAATCTAAAGCCCAAGCATTTAGGCCAGCTAGGTTTGTGCTGTCCATTGCTTGAGTATCATTTGCTTTACCAACCACAAGGATCTGTGATGTCTTCTAAAACCATTCTTTCGGTGAGTAACCTATCGGTCAGCTTTACGACAAACGATGGGATCGTCGATGCAGTAAAGAATGTTAGCTTCGATTTAAAAGCAGGCGAGACGCTTTCCATCGTTGGCGAGTCTGGGTCTGGCAAGTCAGTATCAACCAATGCACTGATGAAACTATTGCCAGACAACGCTATTTTGCATACGAACTCATCCATCATGTTTGAGGGTAGCTCCATCTTGGATAAAACGGAGCGTGAAATGCAAAGCGTTCGCGGTGATCGTATCGGTATGATTTTTCAGGAGCCGATGACCTCACTGAACCCATACATGCGGGTGGGGATCCAAGTTGCTGAGGCCATCATGTGCCACCGTCCAGTGGATAGACGGAAAGCCAAAGCGAGAGTGTTAGAGCTGTTTGAACTGGTTCACATGCCAGAGCCAGAGAAAGCGTACAGCAAATATCCGCACGAGTTTTCTGGTGGTCAGTTGCAACGCATCATGATTGCAATGGCATTGATTAACGAACCCGATATTTTAATTGCCGACGAACCAACCACCGCGTTAGATGTCACGGTTCAAGCAGAAGTGCTGCACCTGATTAAAGAAATTCAGGCTCAGATGGGCATGGCAATCCTATTTATTACTCATGATTTAGGCGTCGTAAAACACTTTGCCGACCGTGTCATTGTGATGTGTAAAGGGGAAGTCGTCGAAGAAGGCGAAACGCAAACACTCTTCGAAGACCCAAAGCACGAATACACACGTATGCTGATCAACTCGATTCCAAAAGGCAGTAAGGACCCTATTAGCGAGAGTGCTACACAACTATTAAAAGCTGACGATATACGAGTCAAATTCTTGATAAAGTCGCATTTTATTGCCAGTAAAAATGAGTACTTCGAAGCCGTA
>Ga0190280_1070_pt1 | contig 8794 bp, 5 predicted proteins | sample JAMX8_100Endo_L3_FD_131023 | JGI IMG/M metagenome (GOLD analysis project Ga0190280, IMG submission 131023) | Enriched cells of marine protists from Biology Centre CAS, Ceske Budejovice, Czech Republic - JAMX8_100Endo_L3 | ecosystem: Environmental > Aquatic > Marine > Unclassified | place: Czech...
AAGGATGATGTAAATTCAGATGATAAGCTTGCCGAAGAATCTCGTTTTAGCAAGAAAATAATAGTTATAGATGAGACTGAGGATGAAGGCAAGGGAGAGTTGGTATTTGAGCAGTTAAGAGAGCAACGAGTAGCACAAAATACTCGGAGATGGGGAACTAAAAGGACGCTGCCCTCTTCAAGGCCAAACAACTTCTTATCGTATGCGGGATATTTCTTCTTTCCATTATTGGAACATTATGATCGTGGCAGGTAATTTCTTCCTTTGTGTTAATGTCGAACACTAAACACTTGAAATGAACTGAAGTACGCGTTCTCGTCGTCCTCTGTGTGGACACATTGATTTGCATTTAACTTCTTTGAAAACACAGCAATACGTTCAATCTACTTGGTGAAGATAGTTCTGTGCTTGGTCGGCTTGTGTTTGCACTCGGTGTCTTTCTTGAATGCACAGGTACTCTCAAGACTTCTTGTTTTGTTACAATTAAACTGTCTCTACTTAGGTGGTCTGAGCACTGGGGACTTACATTACAGTGTGATGGCAAAGTCACTGATTGAGTTTGTATGGGCTCTCCGATATCATCATGAAGCATATGTACGACGTGCTTGTATATTTGCTTTATTTCAGGCCTTCTACTTTTTACCATTACATGTTATTTTGGAGGAGTTTACAGACGAGTATGAAGAAACCCAAAAATGGCTTCAAGGTAATCTCTAGCTTCAAAAAGACAATAACAAATGTAATTAAAGAGGAATGTTGCGTAGGATGTAGTGTATTCATATGGTACAATCTGATGGTTGATGGTAGGTGTGGTGGAAGATGATCCAGATTCCACCTCAAGAGAGTTAGGAATGGCATTTCTACTGAATGAAGGTGCTAAAATACGAGAAAGAGAGCCTTAAATCAACTGTGATTTGATATCTCTATATGGAGAAACCTGCTTTAAACTTCTCCTGCGTCATCGCCGTATTCAGTTTCTGATAGAAGAGACAGGTTAGCACACCAAGGAGTGAACCTAAACTTAATGAAGATATGCAGAGATAACAAGAGAAAGTAAAAGGGTTATCAGAGGGAAATCACCTGCATGATGTATCGTGATACAATTTTAAATATCGTGATAGCATTGTTTTATTTTGTTTTTGATTGATTTTTAGTCTCTTTTTGTAAATATTCGTTGTGATGTTGATTGACTTTTTTTATTGAGAATTTATATTTTTTGATCATATTTTTTATGAATATGAATGAAATTCATACAAAGTTTCTCTAATTTTAATAAACTCACATGAGATTTTAGTTTTTTTTTTGTTTTTGTGGTAGTTTGAAACTGAGAGAGGGAGAATATGAGCCAGTGAGGTTGAGGTCCTGAGGGAGTTTTTTGTTTTGTTTTGTTTTTTATAAAACTTCCCCTTCTTCTTTTCTTCTTTCTTCTTCTTTCTTCTGTCTTCTGTCTTCTCTCTTTTTTTCGTCTTCTCATGAGGTTTCTGAGTATTTAATTTCTTTTTATTTTGAATAGCCAAACACACGTGTTATGGCTGCTACAGCTATGCCAAATGCTTACGAGCTTCAAGAAAAAGCTCGTAAGTGGGAGCAGTTAAACAGTAGAAGGTACGCCGACAAGAGGAAGTTTGGATACGTTGAACCTCAAAAACATGATATTAATCCAGAAAATATTCGAAAAATTATTCGTGACCATGGAGATATGTCAAGCAAGAAGTTTCGTCACGACAAACGTGTCTATTTAGGTGCACTTAAGTATGTGCCTCACGCAGTATTTAAGCTCCTTGAAAATATGCCTATGCCTTGGGAGCAAGTTCGAAATGTTAGAATCTTGTATCATGTTTCTGGAGCCATCACCTTTGTGAACGAAGTCCCTTTTGTCATAGAGCCTGTTTTTATTGCACAATGGGGTAGTATGTGGACCATGATGCGTCGTGAAAAGAGAGATAGGAAACATTTCAAAAGAATGAGGTTTCCCCCTTTTGATGATGAAGAGCCACCTTTGGATTATGGTGATAATATTATGGACTATGAACCTTTGGAACCAATTCAAATGGAACTGGATGAAGAGGAAGATGAGGCTATTTTTGATTGGTTTTATGATCATAAACCCTTGCAGTACTCTAGGTTTGTAAATGGGCCAAGTTACAAAAGTTGGAAACTTGATGTACCAACATTAGCCTCACTTCATAGGTTTGCAAACCAAATCCTTAGTGATCTTGTAGACAAGAATTACTACTATCTTTTCAACATGAAATCCTTCTTCACTGCAAAGTCACTCTCTTTAGCGATCCCTGGAGGTCCAAAGTTCGAGCCACTCTATCGTGATTTAGATACTGCTGATGACGACTGGAATGAATTCAATGATATAAACAAAATTATTATTCGTCAGCCTATTCGTACAGAGTATCGAATAGCATTTCCATACCTCTACAATGATAGACCTCGTTCTGTTCATACACAAGAATATCACTACCCATTATGTTGTTATGTTAAAGCTGAAGATCCTGACCTTCCTGCGTTTTACTTTGATCCTATCATAAATCCGATTCCTTCTTACAAAGCTTCTTCAACGAAGGATGAAACGTTTGGTAACCTTCCACATACACATCTACCTGGTTTTGTAGTTCAACTTTTGTGGTATAATTTTACCTTTGTGTTTTTTTGGTTTATTTTTTTTTTGTGTGTGTGTGTGTGTGTGTTGCTCATTCGTGTGTTTAGATGATAATGATGATGAATTTGAATTGCCAGACACAGTACAACCATTCCTCTCAGAAAGTCCACTTTATACTGATACAACTTCTTCCGCTGTTTCTCTCTATTGGGCACCTTATCCTTTCAACTTGCGTTCTGGTCGAACAAAACGAGCAATTGATGTTCCTCTGGTTTCTCAATGGTATCAAGAGCATGTTCCACCTACCCATCCAGTGAAAGTTAGAGTCAGTTACCAGAAGCTCCTAAAATGCTACGTTCTAAACAAACTCAAACACAGACCTCCGAAGTCCAAGAAGAAGCGTTACCTCTTCAAGACGTTACGTTCCACCAAATTCTTCCAGTCTACTGAGCTTGATTGGGTTGAAGCAGGTCTACAAGTCTGTCGTCAAGGATACAATATGCTGAATTTACTCATTCATCGAAAGAACTTAAACTATCTTCATCTGGATTATAACTTCACGCTCAAGCCGGTGAAAACTCTCACAACTAAAGAAAGAAAGAAGAGTAGGTTCGGAAATGCTTTTCATTTAATTCGGGAGATTTTGCGGTTGACCAAATTGGTTGTTGATTCACACGTCCAGTATCGTTTAGGTCATGTAGATGCTTTTCAACTTGCTGATGGCCTCCAATATGTGTTTGCGCACGTTGGTATGCTCACTGGTATGTATCGATTCAAATATCGGCTTATGAGACAAGTTCGAATGTGCAAGGATTTGAAGCACTTGATTTATTATCGATTCAACACTGGACCTGTTGGTAAGGGTGCTGGCTGTGGCTTTTGGGCACCGGGTTGGAGAGTTTGGTTGTTCTTCCTAAGAGGAGTTGTTCCTCTCTTAGAAAGATGGCTGGGGAATCTGCTTGCTCGTCAGTTCGAAGGGCGGCATTCGAAGGGAATTGCCAAAACAGTGACTAAGCAAAGAGTTGAATCTCATTATGATATAACTTTGCGTCAATCGGTTTTGCTTGATATTTTAGACATGATGCCTCATGGTATAAAGGTATGCATTGTATTTCTTCAGATTATAGTTCACACCATATCCTAGCAAAATAAGTCAAGGACCATCATGCAGCATTTGAGTGAAGCCTGGAGATGCTGGAAGTCCAACATTCCATGGAAGGTTCCAGGGTTGCCCATTCCTATTGAAAATATGATATTAAGGTTTGTGTCACCTCTTTTATAAGCAAAAGATGAGAATACAAAATCGAGATTCCTGATCGAATGAAAATGAGAACCAAAATCTCTGATGCTTATTCTTTTATTGTAATCTTTCTGATCTCAACTATAGATATGTCAAGTCTAAAGCGGATTGGTGGACCAATGTTTCTCATTACAATAGAGAGCGTATTAGACGTGGAGCGACTGTAGATAAAACTGTTTGTAAAAAGAATCTCGGTCGTTTGACACGTTTATGGTTGAAGGCTGAACAAGAGCGACAACATAACTACTTGAAGGATGGTCCATATGTCAGTTCACAAGAAGCAGTTGCTATCTGGACCACCATTTTCCATTGGCTTGAAAGCAGAAATTTTGCTCGAATTCCTCCTCCTCCTGTATGCTACAAGCATGATACTAAGCTGTTGATCCTCGCTTTGGAACGGCTGAAGGAAGCTTATAGTGTTAAGAGTAGATTGAATCAATCTCAACGAGAAGAGCTCGGCTTGATTGAACAGGCTTATGATAATCCACATGAAGCACTTGGTAGAATCAAACGTCATCTTCTCACTCAAAGGGCGTTCAAGGAGGTAGCAGTTGAGTTTATGGATAACTATAGTCACTTAATACCTGTTTATGATGTTGAGCCTCTGGAGAAGATCACTGATGCTTATTTGGATCAGTACGTTTGGTATGAAGCTGATAAGCGTCATCTCTTTCCAAATTGGATCAAGCCCGCAGATACAGAACCTCCCCCTCTTCTTACGTACAAGTGGTGTCAAGGCATCAACAACTTGGACCAAGTTTGGGATACAGAAGATAGCGAATGTGTCGTGTTAATGGAAACTAAGTTTGAAAAGATGTATGAAAAGGTGGATCTTACACTTTTGAATCGATTGCTTCGACTGGTATTAGATCATAATATTGCTGATTATATGACTGCAAAAAACAACGTTATCTTGAATTACAAGGATATGAATCATACAAATTCATATGGTCTTATTCGTGGACTCCAGTTTGCATCCTTCGTTGTTCAGTACTACGGATTGGTTTTGGACTTACTTGTACTGGGTCTTGTCAGAGCTTCTGAAATTGCTGGACCTGCAAACATGCCCAACGATTTCCTTACATTCAGAGATGTGAAGGTGGAGACTGCACACCCGATTCGATTATATACTAGATATATTGACAGGGTACACATCCTTTTCCGCTTCCAAAAAGAACAAGCACGAGAATTGATTCAGCGCTACTTAACTGAAAATCCTGATCCTAACAACGAAAATACGATTGGTTACAACAACAAAAAATGCTGGCCACGTGACCAACGTATGAGGTTGATGAAACATGATGTCAATTTAGGAAGAGCTGTTTTCTGGGATATCGAGAATCGCCTTCCCAGGTCTATCACTTCCCTCGAGTGGGATAATAGTTTTGTATCAGTGTACAGTAAGGATAATCCAAATCTCTTGTTCAGTATGTGTGGCTTTGATGTTCGTATTCTTCCTAAGATAAGAGCTCCTCATGGTGCATTTGTGGATCGAGATGGTGTGTGGAATCTACAGAATGAAAGTACCAAAGAGCGAACTGCTCAGGCGTTCTTGCGTGTTGATCAAGAATCTCTAAACAGGTTTGAGAATCGGATTCGACAAATTTTGATGGCTTCTGGCTCCACTACCTTTACAAAGATTGTGAACAAGTGGAATACATGTCTTATTGGTCTGATGACGTACTTCAGAGAAGCTACTGTCAATACTCAGGAACTGTTGGATTTGCTAGTCAAGTGCGAGAACAAAATTCAAACTCGTGTCAAGATTGGACTTAATTCCAAGATGCCTTCTCGTTTTCCTCCTGTTGTTTTCTATACTCCTAAGGAGCTTGGTGGTTTGGGTATGTTTTCTATGGGTCATGTTCTCATTCCCCAGTCTGATTTACGTTGGTCAAAGCAAACTGATGTTGGTATTACTCATTTCCGTAGTGGTATGACGCATGAAGAAGATCAGCTGATACCCACTCTCTTCCGATATATACAACCTTGGGAGCAAGAGTTCATTGACTCTCAGCAAGTCTCGGCCGAGTATGCGCTGAAACGTCAAGAAGCCAACACTCAAAATCGAAGACTTACGTTGGAAGATCTTGAGGATTCCTGGGATCGAGGTATTCCTAGAATTAATACGCTTTTTCAAAAGGATAGACACACTCTTGCTTATGACAAGGGTTGGAGAGTAAGAACAGAAATGAAGCAGTTTCAAGTTCTTAAATCCAATCCATTCTGGTGGACTCATCATCGGCACGACGGTAAACTGTGGAATTTGAATGAGTATCGAACACACATGATACAAGCTCTTGGTGGAGTAGAGGGAATCTTAGAGCATACGCTCTTCAAGGGTATTGATTACAATCCTACTTGGGAAGGTTTGTTCTGGGAGAAAGCTTCAGGTTTTGAGGAGTCTATGAAGTACAAGAAACTTACGAATGCCCAACGATCTGGTTTGAACCAAATTCCAAATCGTCGATTCACATTGTGGTGGTCTCCTACAATCAATAGAGCAAATGTGTACGTTGGTTTTCAAGTACAGTTGGATCTTACTGGTATATTTATGCATGGAAAGATCCCTACGTTGAAGATCTCTCTTATTCAAATCTTCAGAGCTCATTTATGGCAAAAGGTGCATGAAAGTGTAGTTATGGATCTGTGTCAAGTTTTAGATCAAGAGTTAGATGCACTTGAGATAGAAACTGTTAGAAAGGAAACCATTCATCCTCGAAAGAGCTACAAGATGAACAGTTCCTGTGCTGATATTCTCCTTTTTGCAGCATATAAATGGCAGGCCTCTAAACCAAGTCTCTTGACCGATACGAAGGATTCCTTTGATAATAATACTACTAAGTACTGGATTGATGTACAATTACGTTGGGGAGACTTCGATTCACATGATATTGAAAGGTATAGTCGTGCTAAATATCTTGATTATACATCTCTGGGTAGTATGTCTCTTTACCCATCCCCTACTGGCTGTTTGATTGGTATTGATATGGCTTATAATGTCCACAGTGCATATGGTAACTGGTTCCCTGGAGCCAAACCCCTTCTATCACAAGCGATGTCCAAGATTATGAAGTCCAATCCTGCCCTTTATGTACTTCGTGAACGTATTCGTAAGGGTCTTCAGTTGTATTTTTCAGAGCCTACCGAACCATACTTATCTAGTCAGAATTACGGAGAGCTTTTTAGTAATCAGTTGATTTGGTTTGTCGATGATACCAATGTCTATAGAGTCACTATTCACAAAACCTTTGAAGGTAACTTGACTACAAAACCAATTAACGGTGCCATTTTTATCTTCAATCCAAGAACCGGCCAGTTGTTCTTAAAGATTATCCACACGTCTGTATGGGCAGGTCAGAAACGTCTTGGTCAGTTAGCAAAATGGAAAACTGCTGCTGAAGTGGCTGCTCTCATTAGGTCCTTCCCAGTGGAAGAACAGCCGAAGCAAATTATTGTGACACGGAAGGGAATGTTGGATCCTCTTGAAGTCCATCTTCTGGATTTCCCCAATATTGTTATTAAAGGAAGTGAGCTTCAATTACCCTTCCAAGCCGTACTCAAGATTGAGAAGTTTGGAGATCTGATTTTGAAAGCTACAGAACCTCAGATGGTACTTTGTAACCTCTACGATGACTGGCTAACGAGTATCTCCTCCTACACTGCATTTTCTCGTTTGGTCTTGATCATGCGAGCCATGCACGTCAACAACGAGCGTACAAAGCAAGTCCTGAAACCAGATCGTTCCACCGTCACTGAGGGTCATCACATCTGGCCTTCTCTCACCGATGATGAGTGGATAAAGGTTGAAGTTGCATTGAAGGACCTGATTCTTGCTGATTATGGAAAAAAGAACAACGTTAATGTTGCTAGCTTGACTCAGTCGGAGATCAGAGATATTATTCTTGGAATGGATATTCAACCTCCTTCTGTACAAGCCCAACAAATTGCTGAGGTTGATAAACAAACTGCTGAAGGCTCCAACTTGACTGCCATCACTACCACCACCACCAATAAGCATGGAGAAGAGTTGATTGTTACTAATACTAGCCCGCATGAGCAGAAGGTGTTCTCTTCTAAAACCGACTGGCGTGTCAGAGCTATTTCAGCCACCTATCTACATCTCCGTACAAACCACATCTATGTATCTAGTGCTAATCTTAAACAGACAGGATTCACATATGTGCTTCCTAAGAATGTACTCAAGAAGTTCATCTGCATCTCTGACTTAAGAACGCAGATAGCAGGATTTCTTTATGGTGTTAGTCCACCTGACAACCCACAAGTCAAGGAAATTCGGTGTATTGCTCTTCCTCCCCAATGGGGAACAGTAAGGAATGTACAACTACCTAATCAGCTACCAGAACATGAATACCTCAAAGAAATGGAACCCCTTGGTTGGATACACACTCAAGAAGATGAACAAGTACAGCTTCCACCTCAAGATGTTATCACACACTCGAAAATCATGCAAGATAATAAGTCTTGGGATGGAGAGAAGACCATCATTATCACATGCAGTTTTACACAGGGATCCTGTTCATTAACAGCATTCAAGTTAACTCCTGGTGGTTACGAGTGGGGTTGTCAAACGAGGGATAGAGCAAACGAGTACCAAGGCTACGTCCCTGCTCATTATGAGAAAGTTCAAATGCTACTGTCAGATCGTTTCTTGGGCTTTTACATGATTCCTGACTGTGGCTGGAATTATAACTTCATGGGTGTGAAGCATTCACCTGGAATGAAGTATGCTGTTACCCTTGGAAATCCAAAACCTTTTTATCACTCATCACATAGAGCCAGCCACTTTACCAACTTTAGTTCTATGGATGACAAGAATGATGCCAATCTTTCTGAATATGTTGAGAACGTTTTTGAGTAATTCG
>Ga0190280_1072_pt1 | contig 8487 bp, 7 predicted proteins | sample JAMX8_100Endo_L3_FD_131023 | JGI IMG/M metagenome (GOLD analysis project Ga0190280, IMG submission 131023) | Enriched cells of marine protists from Biology Centre CAS, Ceske Budejovice, Czech Republic - JAMX8_100Endo_L3 | ecosystem: Environmental > Aquatic > Marine > Unclassified | place: Czech...
TCGGTTACGAATACAAGGACGCTTACACGTTATTGAACCATTTGATAAAAGTATTAAGGTTCCGATAACTGCCACCACAGGTGGGGTTTACAATAAAGTTCGTGATGGTGATGTGGTCTTGGCAAAATGTTTAACTCATCCAAGCACAGATACTCGTTTATTAGCTGAAATTGTTGATGTTTTAGGTGATGAACATAGCTTGGCGATTCAATCAGTGATAGCCATGCAAGTGCGTCATATCCCTAATGATTGGCCGGATAATATTTTAAAAGATGTACAATGCGAAAACTTACAGCAATTGGTTCAGCCAGATCGCATCGATTGTACGGCATTACCCTTTGTCACTATTGATGGTGCGGATGCTAGAGATTTTGATGATGCTGTTTATTGTACTATTGATGAGACACAAGGGGGATGGCGATTGTGGGTTGCTATTGCCGATGTAAGTCATTATGTGTCACCAGAGAGTTTATTAGATAAGACAGCAGTTGAGCGAGGGACATCGGTATATTTGCCCAATCAAGTGGTGCCTATGTTGCCTGATGTGTTGACCCATGATTGGTGTTCTCTAAAAGCCGATTGTTTACGTTTGGCTATTGTTTGTGAAATGCAAATCAGTCCAACGGGGGCATTAACTGATTCAAAATTTTATCATGCGATGATTCAATCTAGAGCTCGCCTGACCTATCAAACGGTTGCAGCATGGTGCACGAAATCTAAAGATATCCCAGCGGATAAGCCTTATTGGCCATCTATTATGGCCTTGATGGGCCTATGTGAGCAAATGCAACAAACCCGTTTAGAGCGAGGGGCGTTGTCATTCGAGCTGATAGAGCCTCTAGCGAAATTCAGTCCAGAAGGGGTGTTGATTGATATTGTTCCCACAGAGCGCTTAATATCTCACCAAATGATTGAAGAAGCTATGCTATTGGCTAATATTGCCGCAGCTAAATTTGCTCAGCAACATCATTTGCCAATTTTATATAGAAACCATCGAGCACCCGATCACTTGCGCTTACAAACATTGTGCCAGCAATTACAAATACCTGGTTTTAAACGAGTTAAATCTGCCATAACCTCACCATGGGTCGCTAAATTGTTAGAGGCTGTACGGGCGCAACCCAATGGTGCCTTATTGCAAATGATGGTGCTGCAAACTATGGGGCAAGCCTGTTATGGGCCAGTCTGTGAGGGCCATTTTGGTTTAGCATATCCAGCGTATGTACATTTTACATCGCCAATTCGTCGATATCCAGATTTACACTATCATCAAATATTGAGCCATTTCTTGCGCCATAAAACATTGGATAATATCCCTAAGGTTAATTTAGCTGCACTTGGATTGCAGTGTTCGGTAACCGAACGAAGAGCTGAAGATGCTGTGCGAGATGTGTTGAATTGGCTGAAATGCCAGATTATGGTCGATCGGATTAATCAAACGTATGTAGCGATTGTGCGTAGTGTGGTTGAATTTGGTTTATTTGTACAATTAGAAGATAAATATATCGAAGGCTTAATACATGTTACAGCGTTAAAAAATGATTATTATCAGTTTGAGCCCAATCATCATCGATTGCGTGGTAGGCGAACTGGGCAAACGTATACTATTGGTGATAAATTACAGGTTCGTTTAATTCGAGTAGATTTAGAGCAACGTAGAATTGATTTTAAGTTGGTATAGATGTTGAGTGAAAGTTACATCAGTAGTTTGCAAGTTATAAAAATTTTACTGCATCGTTATCCAAAACGTATTATGACATTATGGATTGCCGATGACAGCCCGGCTCATCCGATGGTTGAGTTGGCCCACCAGCAACAGGTTGTGGTTAAGTATCGATCGATGAGTGATTGGATAGGGGTGGCAGATGGTTCGGTTAAATGTGTTGCGCATTGCTATCCTGCGCCCATTCGAGCTGAGCAAGAATTACCAGCATTGCTTGCAAAAGTTGATACCCCATTGGTGTTATTACTCGATAGAATTACCGATCCTCAAAATTTAGGAGCTATTTTGCGTACAGCTTATGGTATGGGGGTGACGGCAGTTATCTTACCGAAGCATCATAGTGTTAAGCTGACCGATACCGTCCGGCATGTGTCTTGTGGTGGCGCTGATTTAGTCGATGTGTTTGTAGTCACTAATTTGGGGCATACGATAGAGCAGCTAAAGACTTGGGGGTTTTGGGTTTATGGTGCTGCAGCGACGGCGAATTCAATCTTATGGCGAGTATCATTGCCCAATAAAGTTGCGTTTGTATTGGGAGCAGAAGATAAAGGGTTACGCGTTAGAACTAGAAAATTATGTGATCAGTTAATTCATATCCCCATCGCTCCGGGCATAGATAGTTTTAATGTATCGGTGGCCACTGGGATGTTTTTATATGAGTGTCAGCGTCAACGAGGTAATCATTAATCTTGATATTGCTCTAAACTTTTTTGTAACCGTGGGATGAACCAGTCGATTTCTTGTTTGGTCAGTAATAAAGGCGGAGTCAAGCGAATGACCCGTTCGGCAGTTATATTAATTAATATGCCATATTGAGCGGCGATAGCCATCAATGGCCGGCATGGCTGTGTCAGTTCAATACCAACCATGAGCCCCTTACCGCGAATGTCGACAATTAGAGGCGAACTGAGGGTTTGTTGTAACCGTTCAAGCAAATATTGGCCAATGTGCTCTGCTTGCTCCAAATAGCCTTCTTGTTTAATAACTTGTAATACTTGATGAGCAACTCGACAAGCTAGAGGATTGCCTCCAAATGTTGAGCCGTGGTAACCAGGTTGTAACAAATCTTGTGCAGCGCCATCCATTAAACAAGCACCGATAGGGATCCCATTGCCTAATGCTTTAGCGGTGGTTAGCACATCTGGCTTACAATATTCATGTTGATAAGCATACCATTGGCCAGTACGGCCAACACCAGTTTGTACTTCATCTAAAATAAATAACCATTGTTGTTGGTGACAAATCGTTTGCAGTTTTTCTAAGTATCCTGTTTGAGGAATAATGATGCCATTTTCACCCTGGATAGGTTCAACCATAACTGCCACAATATCTTGCCGCTGTTTAGCCAATTGTTCAATGGCTGATAAATCATCATAAGGTACATGTAAAAAGCCTGGGACTAGAGGTTCAAAACCTTTTTGTACTCGTTGGCTGCCTGAGGCACTTAAAGTGGCCATCGTTCGCCCATGAAAAGCCCCATAGGTTACAATAATTTGAGGATTGTCTAAGTGCCGTGTTCGACCATAGAGCCGGGCAATTTTAATAGCAGTTTCGTTAGATTCAGCCCCTGAATTAGTAAAGAAGCACTGTTTCATGCCAGTGATTTTGGCTAATTCTTGAGCTAGTATTTGTTGCCACTCGATTTGATAAGCATTAGATGTGTGTAAAAGTTTTTCAGCTTGTATGGCAATGACTTCTGTAATCCGGGGATGGGCATGGCCTAATGAACAGACCGCAATGCCGCTGGTCATATCAAGATAGCGGTTGTTTGCAGTGTCCCACAACCATACCCCATCGCCTTGTTCAAAGGCGATGGGTAACGGTTGGTAAGCGGTAATTCGTTTCATATTTAATTAGTTTAGACAAGATCATTGTCTTGTACAAAGTTCCAGTTCACTAATTCCCAAAATGCTTGTAAATATTGAGCTCTAGCATTGCGATAATCAATATAATAAGCATGTTCCCAGACATCACAAGTAAGCAATGCGGTCTGATCATGTCTTATTGGGGTATCTGCATTACTAGTATTGACTATTTCTAAATCATTAGATTTGTTTCTGACCAGCCAAGTCCACCCAGAACCAAAATTACCAAGTGCTTTTTGATTAAATTGTTCTTTAAACTTCTCAAATGAGCCAAATAATTGATCAATTTCACTTAATAATTTGTTATGAGGTTGTTGAGTTGCATTCGGTGTCAAACAATGCCAGTAAAATGTATGATTCCATATTTGGGCAGCATTGTTAAATATAGCACCTTGCTCTGTTTTAATTAATGTATCTAAAGGTGTTGATTGCTTTGGTGTGTCTTTAATCAATTTGTTTAGATTGTCAACATATGTTTGATGATGTTTACCATAATGGTAGGTTAGTGTTTCTTTAGAAATGTGGGGTTCTAGTGCATCGAGTGTATAAGGTAATGGTGGTAGTTTGTGCATGCTTAAGTCTCCTGTTTTGATTGTTTGAATAATCAGTTTAAAGAGACCATTTTATAATAGCAAGTGATGACTCTATCTTCTTTTTTTTAAATCTGTTACCATAGCGCTTACTCATATTTATAAAACGTTAACGTCATGAATGTAACTGATCAGATTAAACAGCAAATCGCAAAAGAGCCGGTGTTGATATATATCAAGGGAACACCGCAGGAGCCGCGTTGTGGATTTTCTGCCAGAGCTGTACAGATCCTTGAGCGTTGTGGCGTCCCTTTCCATTATGTTGATATTTTAGAAAATCCGCTTGTTCGACAAGTTTTGCCACAAGTCAGTGATTGGCCAACTTTTCCACAATTATTTGTTAATGGCGAATTGATAGGGGGCTCGGATATTATGAATACCCACTATGAGACAGGTGTATTACAAAATATGTTGCATAGTGTTCAACAAACAACTCAAGCAAACGAGGAGATCTTATGAACTTGGTTGGCCGCCGAGCTCCGGACTTTACAGTGCCTGCTGTTTTGGCAAGTGGTGATATCATCGATGATTTTCATCTATTGGATGAAGTGAAAAACAAGTACTGTGTTTTATTTTTTTATCCGTTAGACTTTACCTTTGTTTGTCCCTCAGAGCTGATAGCTTTAGATAGACGGGTTGCCGATTTTAAAAAGCGGGAAGTAGAGATTATCGGTATTTCAGTAGATTCTCAGTTTACTCACCATGCATGGCGTAATACGGCTATTAATCAAGGTGGTATTGGTCCTGTTGGATATACTTTGGCGGCAGATGTTGGTCATCATGTTTGCCAATCTTATGGTATTGAACACCCAGATATGGGTGTTGCTTTAAGAGCCGCATTTTTGATTGACCAGTCAGGGGTTATCCGAGCGCAGGTTGTGAATGATTTGTCGTTAGGTCGAAGTATTGATGAGTTGATTCGTTTAATAGATGCTTTACAATACCATGAAAAACATGGTGAAGTGTGTCCTGCTGGTTGGCAAAAAGGGCAGCGAGGGATGGTGGCATCACCAGAAGGGGTAGCTGCGTATCTTGCTGAATATGCAGAACAGCTATAATTTAAGCGATACTTGGACGTAAAAACGATAAAAATTAGTGATAATTGTCCAAATTTAATTTATTATGCTATAAGTGGTTGCTTTTGACGTGACTTGTGGTATATATTATGAATGTGATGAGTATTTACTCACACAAATGTTTTAAGACTTCAATTTGGAGGCTTAAAACGTTGGAAGGGGTGGCATTTGTGAGGAAACAATGCCGTTCCGAACTTTAAACAAGTGGTCCGAAGGGCTATACTTGATTAGTTTAGGGAAACAGGGTTGTTTATCAACGTTGGTTGTTTCCTCAATAATAACAGTAGGGAGAAAAGGGGATGAATCTTAAGAAGACAATCGCTGCTGTGGTTGCCTTAACCAGCACTTCAGTTTTTGCTGGGTTTCATGGGTATGAACCTGTGGTAGCAGCCCAAAAAAACACTGAAGACTTTCAGCAGCTATTGAATAGAAATTATAATGAAATGTTTAGTCAGCACGACTACTTCAACCGTATACGTGTATCTGGCTTATTAAAAGGCTATGCGTTAGTCAGCAGCGTAAACCCAAAAATCGGTCGTTTTTACGATGATGATGTGAGCAGTGATTTATTTTTAAGTCGTGCGAACGTTTATGTTGACGCTAAAGTCAATGACTGGATTGATGCTCATGTAGCGATATCTTTCTTACCAGCACAATATGCTGGCGTTAAACGTAGAGATGATGAAATTAGCTATCGTAAATTCGATATCGTTGATGAAGCCATCTTAACTATGAAAGATTTTTCTCAATATCCTACCTATTTACGATTTGGGATAGGTTATACTAGGTATGGTCGATATGAGCGTAACAACTTGCCAATGACTTTCACTCAAGTGTTGACTCAAACTCAAGCTGCTTTAGTTGAATTAGGCTTTATTGATAGTGCATCTGGGTTTAGTGGTGCCGTTTATGTCTTCCATGGTGTAGACAAATCGTCATCAACAACTCCAAATATTAACAACTTTGGTGTCCAACTTGGGTACTGTTTCGGTGAAGATAACTGGAGTGTTGATGTAACCGCAGATTACATGTTTAATATTGCTGGTGCTGTTAATGCTCTTGGAGATGCAACAACCGAATCTTACGACCGAGTTGTTGGTGGTGCCCATGTTGGTGTAAATGGTTACTTCAATGAGTTTGACGGAACCGTTCAGTTCACTACCGCTGTTCGAAAATTTAGAGACAGCAGTGTTGTTTCAACAGGTAAGCGTCCAGCTGCTGCATTAATTGATTTGGGTTACAATTTCCCATTAGCTGGGTACGAATCCAGACTAGGTATTAGCTACCAACATTCATTTGATGCTCGTTTAGAAGGTACAACTTTTGTGGCTCCAATTGAAGCGATTACAGAAGCTGGAGATCAAAGTGCTGCGTTAGGGTTACCTAAGAATCGAGTACAAGGTGATTTGACGGTAGAAGTTTGTAAAAACACCACATTAGGTTTCCACTTAATTTGGGATAACCCATACTCAGATAAAGATGAAGTTCGGGCTAAATCAGCTACGACCGGTCTTTTAAGCTTAACAGCTAAGATAGCATAAGTTATCTGTACTGAGTGCAATTGAAAAAAAGCCCGCCTAGTGCGGGCTTTTTTATATGTTATTAATTAGGGCAAAATATTAGGAAATGGCTCTATATGATTAATAATATGGCAAAATAACTCTGCGGTTCGTTGGGCATCATAAATAGCTGAATGTGCTTCGTCTGGATCGAAGGGCAATTTGGCTTTTTGCATCGCTTTGGCTAGCACGGTTTGCCCGAATGCTAATGCTGCTAAAGTTGCTGTATCAAATGTTGTAAATTCATGAAATGGCATTTTTAAATTACAGCGTTTACTCGCAGATTTTATAAATAATAAATCAAACCAGGCATTATGAGCAACTAAAACAGCTCTTTGACAGCGTGTGGCTTTGACTTTTTGGTTGATGCAATTAAATAATTTGCTTAATGCTTGGTATTCGCTAATAGCAAAACGAAATGGATGATCAGGATCGATTTGATTTAATTCTAGTGATTTCAAATCGAATTTAGCACCCGTAAATGGCGTGATATGATACGCTAGTGTCTCGTCTGTTTGCCATTGTCCTTGTTCATCAATAGTTAAGGTCACAGCAGCAATTTCTAGTAGAGCATGCATCTGTGGATCGAGTCCGCTTGTTTCTACATCAATCACAATAGGCAGAAATTTTCTGAATCGATCGGCAATATTTTTAGATTTGTTGATGTACATAATTGATTAAATAATGTTCTATAATATAGGAATTTTGTCTAAATCCTACCATAACACAAATCTTAGCGGTAACAAAATGGTCCTCAATAACAATACTTTGTATAACATGATTAATAAAATTAAATAAGCATGAATCGTATTAGACAAATGCTTTAAATTACATACTGATTTAGAGCGTGGTATTTTGGTAGATCGCACATTAAGAGGTGTACATGTTCTTTTTTACCATTTCATATTTTGATAAATATTGTTTCTCTCTATTCAAGCCAACATGGAGCTAGAAGTGCTTAGAATAATAATAAGTAATATAAGTATAATTTAGGATTTTAAATTAATCAGTTTAATAACCTAGAAAAAATATTTTCATGTTTGAAACGTCGGTTTGCTCAAAGATAGTGATTCAATGTATCCCGAGTGCTAGGGTATATTGGTAAAAGGGCTAGTTATTTAAGCAAATAATGTCTATAATAGACTCTTTTGGTGTTTTATAATAAGTATAATAAGGGAGAACATGATGGGCAAAGCGAGAACAATCGGTTATTTATTACTGAGTATTGTTGGGCTTACTGTTTCTGCTGTAGGTATGGCAGAGCAGTCGCACAGTCATTCCTATACTCGTTGGCTTAGAGGCATGCCAGTGATTACATCGCCTTATTTAGGTGAACGGTCTGAATTTGAAGCCTATGATTTGGTAGTTAATATCGCTTCTATCAATCAAGATTTACGATTGTTGGAACAAGCACAAACTTTAGAAGGGGTCTTAGGTAAAAAAGGCTTAGCAATGCCAAGAGAACCTATGGTCGATTTAAGTGGACGTGTTGAAACATTAGCATCTGTCACAACAGATCGCCACGATACTAAATCTAATTTTGAGCTCTCCAGTGCTGAATTAGATGTCTTTGCACATGTTGGTGGGCAAGCAAATATATTTTTAAGTTTAGTTTATGATGACACGGCGTCTCCGCTCAGTGGCAAATTAACAAATAATTCTCGAATATTTGTT
>Ga0190280_1073_pt1 | contig 8471 bp, 4 predicted proteins | sample JAMX8_100Endo_L3_FD_131023 | JGI IMG/M metagenome (GOLD analysis project Ga0190280, IMG submission 131023) | Enriched cells of marine protists from Biology Centre CAS, Ceske Budejovice, Czech Republic - JAMX8_100Endo_L3 | ecosystem: Environmental > Aquatic > Marine > Unclassified | place: Czech...
AGAACTAGAAGGAAAGTTAAGAGAGGCGGAAGAAAAAAGAGCAGAAGCACTTGCATACTTGGATCGTGTAAAAGCTTCTGGTGCAGGCGCAGGACAGGTGACCTAAGCTACTGCATTTTGTTCTACTGGTCTCATCGAATTTATGATTTAGGTATGGTGGATGAAGCGTGGTATGTATGAGAAACAAAAATACTTACCAACTGCTAAACAGACCATGGCCTACCCAAAACCAGAATAAGTCTACTTTAAAATAAATTTGGTTTCTAATATAAATGTCACAACTCATAGCATACTTCGTCGTCTAGTCTAGTATGAAGAAGGTATAACCTTTTTTCGGAAATGTGCAGTAGACTTGAGGGAGGTATGCATCCAATCTAAAGCTCCACATTGGTTAAGAAGAAGTTGTTGGAATGTTATATAAGAATGGGGCGTCAAGTTTTATAACTAGTATAGAATACACACACACGACGTTAGTGTCATGTTACCATACAACGGGCTAGGATGGTAGGGAAGTCGGGAAGTCGTTTAGTCGTTTAAAAAAGAAGTCCATGCAGTGTACTGGTATTACCGTTAACTTAACATGACCGTTACTTTATGATTATCATTCCGCACGAGCCTATATATATCAAATTTTCTTACACACATACGGAACAACATACATCCATTTACAATAGAGATAACATGAAGCTAGTTCAACTTGCCTTGGTAGCTAACTTTGTCTTAGATGTACTTGCATTTCTTCTTGGGTTTACTGGACACCCTCTTTTCTTTGAAATAATTACCCAACGAGTTGGTGCTTTACTTGGTTGTAATGCTACCTCCTCTGCTCTTTCCACTGGCGTTTGCTCTACTTACTTAGTTGCTGCTTCTCTTTTGATTCTCTTTCTTGGTATTGTACGCCTTTATGGAGGTCTTTACTTTCATGAATCTGGTGCATTCCAACTAGCCATCCTTTCTTATCTTGCTGAAATAGCCTGGTTCTCGCTGGGAATCGCAGCTGGAACTTTAAGGCTGTTTCCAACAAATGTTCAGGAGTGTCTACGTCCTGCTGGTCAACTGGTAGACTGCGATGCTCGCACCTTTGGACCAGCAATATTCATTTGCTCAGGTACATATTATCATCCAAAGGAAATAGTAAATATTAAGCTAAGGTTACTGCAGGAATGATTCTATGGATGCTTCTATCTTCAGGCAAGAAATCAAAACGCGACTGAAAACAGGGTTCTAGACTAGAACCACAGATTTTTCATTTTATATGGATTTGCTGGTTTGATGGAAAGTGTAACTCATGCCAAGTGTTGATAGGAGATTAGTGATGTGGTCCAAGTAAACATCATTTATAACAACAACTCGTTTTGATCATCCACCATAGTACGCTACACATGTTCCCCACAATATATAGTAGAATTACCCTATCTCCTACCTACTACAAATGGCTTCACAGCCATGCTTCGACACACAGCACGCCAAAACACGCCAAAACACGCCACAGCAGCTGCACCTCAATAGCCACACCAACAGCCACAACAGCCACACCACAACAACCACACCACGACAGCCATCTCAATAGACACCACACCACAACAGCCACACCTCAATAGCAGCCACAACTCAATAGCAGCCACACCACAACAACACCTCACAACACCCACCACAACAGCCACACCACAACACACCACAACAGCCACACCACAACAACACCCCCAGCCACACGACCCAGAACTTCCGTAGTATTACAGATAAACTGAGCAAAGACATAAGCAGCCTTCTACTTTTTCGTCGTGTTTAGAGAAAGAGAACACTTTATGTAGGAACGCTATGTGATTGCGTATGTTTGTAAGTTATGGTTAAGACATTTATGTACTCCTACTATTATTCATGAATGGTCAAAGCATGGGACAGAAAAAAGGCTGAGTTTACAATATTGCTAGCACTCTTTCACAAATGGGACTTGCTGGCTTATCCTGAAACGTAATTTCTAGGGACCTGTACGTTCGTGTATTCAGTTGATACAAATACCATGTTTCATGTACCTGGGAGAAGTTATAGGTACAAGAAGGAAGCAGTAGCACATTAGGTGTATTAGGAATTTCAGAAAACCAGGAAACTCCATTTTCACAGGGATGCACATCGTTTGGGTACAGAGAAAATATATGTACTTTTGAGACTGTATCATTTTGGGCTGTATTAAGTGTTGCCAAGCCGCAGTTACTTTCACAGTTATCTGAAGCAAGGCATGTAACAAGGGAGTCTTGATGGTGAGAATAAGTACTACGGTATAGAACACTAACACCATACAATGGTAGTAAGAGCTTTAGAATTTTGTGTTCGTCCTCTTGTTTCATTGCGGCTGTGGCGTTTACCACAACAACAATATTACCACCCTGTGAAGATTGAAAGTATAGAAGCCCTTTTTGATCATCGTAGGAGGACCCTACGATTCCCCTCATTCCAGAAGGAAAATTGAACACTGGAACAAGAGTGTCGTGATCTCTAATGTAACCCAACTCGATATCTTCTTCTTCCTCTTGAGAACCCAAGTATAATATATTTTCACCCCAGTTGAAGATGAAAGATATACTAAAGTTTGCGGCACCTTCATGAACTAGCTGAGTCAGTGACAGCTGAGTTGCTTGTAAGGTAGTGGATACATAGAGTTGAAGAAGAGATTGTTCCATGTTCCTATCGTGAGGTCCTTGTAGAATAGCGCTGAGGATTCGAGAACTACTATTCCATGAGGCAGATTGAGTATTGACTTCCATTTCTGAAGGCGAAAATATATGAACAGCAGGAGTCGGGTTAAGATGGCTTGTTAAGTTTATCGCGTAGACATTTCCTTGATCATCAGATGCTACTACAATCCCTGAACAATACCCTGAAGAAATCCTCCATAAGAAGAAGAAGGTGATAGCAAAGGTTTTGAATGTCACCATGGTGAATATGTTACAGTAGTCGATAGAGGCAATAAACCTAAGAAAAAAAACACCAAAAAACAAAAATAAGGTGGGTAGGTTAACCAGCTGCAGCTTTCTGAGCGCGTTCACAGTTTCTGACTGCAGCCTCTGCAGATATCTTGGCACGTCTAAGTGGAAGAGGGTCTTCTCCAAGATGCTTCAGTATTCACATTCACAACACAAACGACAAACTAAACGAATCTATGTGAATCAACCCTTCAAATACAGCCACCGAGGCATGATACAAACCACCATACACACAGAAAAATACATTTCAGGCAACTCAGAAAGAAATACATCACAGTACAAAATTACATCCCAACAGACCAAAACGCCACAACAATACATAACATAGCACCATTAAACCAAAAAATAATCAGTAGGGGTATGTGTAAAAAGAGAGAAGAACGTTTGGACCGGGTATGTTCTGGTGGAATCAGCAGAGGAGAGAAGAGAGGGAAGGAGAGAAGATAGGGAAGGAGAGAAGATAGGGAAGGAGAGAAGAGGGAAGGAGAAAAGAGAGGGAAGGAGAGAGATAAAAAAATGTATGTGATTATTGACGGCTTAGGTTCGAAAGTCGGTCGTGCCCATTGCCACAATTCGGCTCAGATGATGAATTCCGAGCCCGTCGGAGAGAAGAGAGAGATCTGTTAGTTTGTTTGGTAACCAGGTCATAGACACAGTCAGGGTGGCAGCTGGCAAAGAGAAGAGAGAGAGAGGAAAAAATAAAAAAAAATGTATGTGATTATTGAAGGCTTGGGTTCGAAAGTCGGCCGTGCCCATTGCCACAATTCGGCTCAGATCATGAATTCCAAGCCCGTCGGAGGAGAGAGAGAGAGAGAGAGATCAGTTAGTTTGTTTCGTAACCAGAGGTCATAGACACAGTCAGCGTGGCAGCTGGCAAGAGATAGAGAGAGGGAGGGAGATGAAAGACCTGTGCAAGCTCGTTCTTTGCACGAAGACCAGAGACACCACCAGCTTCAACTTTGGCTTCAAGCTCTGCAGTCTTTGAATTGTACGCTGCTTCTTGAGCCTTTACCTCCTCCAATGCAGCCTCCAATTCACGCTTTGCTACAACCAACTCTTCACCTTTCTTCTCAGAAGCTTCCTCATCTCGTTTGGCTTGTGCAGCTGCTGCTTTTTGAGCTTCCAGTGCATTCAATACTTCATCTACTGCATTAGAGGCTTGGTCCACTAATGTCTGCGCTTTAGCAAGCTCCTCAGGATTTCCTTGTGGAGCTGTCACCAAGTCGACAGGCCTTTTTTCATACCTAAACAAGAGATACTCTGACAAACACATTCTTTTGTTCTTATCAATGTCTACTCCAACATTAGTTTGAAGTGTATAAAATTTAAAATTGGAAAGAGAAACGTACCTATTTGACCAAGTTTTTTTCTCAAATCAAGAACGGAAATGGTTTCACCCAACTACAACTAGGTTAGAATATCTTGTTTGGGTAATGACAAAGGTACATCTTCCAAGAATTTGTGACTCCAAAATTCATCATGATCGTACCCATTCCCTTTATTGGGATCTACAGTTGCAAACTTCTCTTGGAATTCCCAGATCTCTTCGGACTTCTCCTTAACTTCGTTCCAAAAACTGAACCAAAGTCAACATATTGGTACACAAGTAGCTCAGAGGGGTTAAGTACAAAGAGAGTGTGAAACTAACGCGTTTAAGAACCAAACAGCTTGATCAGTATGAGTTTTTGTAGCAAGTACGTCCCATGCAGGTTGATGTTCAGCTGGAATTGCCATAGTGTAAGTAAGTACGTTCATAGAATCCAAAAAAAAAAAAATTTTTGGAATGTGTTCGGAGTGGAAGCATATGGTGATGTCATGATGATATCATCATACTATCCAAAACATATAAATTAGAAAAAACTCAGGTCTGAATATGTAATTACTGGGTGGAGGTTGTAGCGGTGGTTACCATTATTGTATTTGGTTATGTTCATAAATGTAGGTCTGCTGTCTGCACCTTGGTGCCGACATCTTTGGGTGATCTCAATGTACTCTTTTGGTATAGCGTGTAATGTTCCAGCTATCGAAAACTCAGTGGGTATCTCTGGTCTCCCCTTCTAGAACTGCAGCTTCCACAAGACGATTCCATCGTCCATTTGAGGGATTCGAAAGGTATTTTACTACGCACTGGTTTAGAAAAGGAAAACGGAATTAAAATAAGCAGGAAAAAAGGAGAGAGGACTAGAGCTGGTATTGTAAAAAGAGCATGGATGCAGTAATTGAAAAGGTAAAACATGGCAATTAGTTCATAGAGGATCATGCCCCCATGAATAGATGTCAGCTTTGAATGAATACTCATTTCCTTGAATAACTTCTGGAGCAATCCATCTACATGTTCCAGCATTGGAAGTCATATTATTGCATTGAGTCCTTGTCAAACCTATTATTGAATGAGAAAAAGCTAGACCAATATAACACCCTCCCAACTCCTTGTTTCTTTGAATTTGTGTTATTAGAGAAGTACCAAAATAAGCTATAACAGCTCTACGGTTCTCATCCAACAGCACATTCGGATATTTTAAATCTCGGTGTATCATGCCATTAGCATGAAGATACGTCATTCCTGTGGCCATATCTTTCACAATTTTCATGTCAAAGATCTCATCTTTCTCAGATATGTCATGAAATGTTATTACTGCCACTACCGTACCATTTAATTTGCTTTTTGTACAAGTCCATATCCTCCTGCACCTATGGGTCTTGCCACAGCAATAGCCTTATAATTTACTGCCCAATGTTCTTCTTCTACTTGAAATTGTATTAACGATTGATTATAATTCAATAAACTTGTCTTTTATAGGCATTAAGCGGAAGAGTTTATTCTTCATATTACAAGGTACTATTGGAAAGTCGGGTCCCCAGATCGATCAGAAAACATGGTTATGTGTTGAAGAAGATAGTAGTAACCAAAGGAATAACACAGTCAGAAGCAGCAATACAGCTGGGGCTTTAGCGTGAGAGTGGTAACACTCATAAATTCCAAATATGGAATTTCAATTCTTATTTTATTCTTTTTATTTCCTTATTAATAAGTGACAATAAATGACAGTTGAAAAGTAGGCTAAATAGGGAAGTTTTTCCATGTTTTTTTAAAATTATGTTTCCTTAATCAGTAAAGAAGCATAGTTTAGTGAAACTGTTACGGTGGTTTCTGAACATTTGCACTTTTTTTTTTTTTTTTTTTGATTATTAGAGTAGAATGACAGAGTAAGCAAGGAGTTGGAAAGAGATTGAAAACTTCCTTAGTGCACTTCCAAAACCTTTTAAGTGTCAATGTATTTCTCACTTGAATGACGATACTTGAATGAGTAAGGGAAGAAGGAATGCTGAGATTGAGAACTGGGACATCCCTTGGAACTTACGAGTTATGTTACGAGATTGTTCGGTGGGCTGATGTACTAACTCTCATAAAACTTATCGTTGTAAACAAATTCTTTAGCTAATTGGGCTACAAAGATCAGGTGAAAGAATCTAGACTTCCAGTTATGATTCGGAAAGTCCTTTGAACCCCCAAATTTAAATCCTCAAGTTGAGGTGTCATTACAATGCTTCTCTGAAAAGGGGGCTCGTATCAAGGCAGGAACAGAACTACGTAAAAGTACCTCTGTGGATTTACTCTTAAACCCATACAACCAGCCTTTAAGGAGTACCAACCCATTGCACAATATGAACTTTCAAAAGAAAAACAAGTTGTAGAACGAGTTATGTTCTCTCACTTCCCTGTCAGTGTTTGACTCTTCTGAAGAGGGCTCTTACAGATCATCCAGCCACTTATCGGCGTCCACTTCAAATTACTAGTCTTTCAGAATTCGCTTGCTTGAAGATGATAATTCTACACAGTAGGAGCGCTCAATATTTCGTGATTGTTCCCAGGCTTCACACAAGCTTCCTGTTTGTTCTCCCTAGTATCACTTGAAATGAAAGCTGTGAGTCCCAACACCACATACCAACACCCTTGGCCACACATACGTACATACGTACGGTACGGTTCATACCATCCAAGTCCAGCCCCTTCGATTTTGATGTTCTTTTTCTTTCTTGTTTTGTTTTTTGTGATTGTGTGTTACTTCAAACTTTTCTCTACCTAATTCTTAAACTAGCAATGAAAACTAGGCTACAACAGTCTGACTTGATCGCTTTACATCTCTTTGAGAAAGATGTCAACGGTGACTTTTTGATGGCATGGTATTCACCTTTTTCCTTTGATAAACTTTCGCTGATACAATTTGGCACCTTTCAATAGGAGTTACCCTTCCATTACCACACAGATGGAGGACTGTGTTACTAGAAGATCAATACTCTCCTCTTCTTCAGTAGACACCTCTGTATGTTCTTCTTTGTGCGAATAGAATTTGTTCGTGTGGTTTTTTGGTCTCCTCACATGCTACTCAGTTTACATTCAGCAGAATTCAAGATCAGTGGCTTTATGTAACTTCAATGGAAGTGGGTTCGGAAGAAGTTCCTTCTTCACTCTCCAAAGTAGTGTCTTTTTGTGTTGCTTTATCAGCACGGGTAACGACAAATCAAGACCTCTTTTCTCGAAAAAAAAAAATAATTCTCTCGCTCTACCCTGACTGTGTCTATGACCTCTGGTTACGAAACAAACTAACTGATCTCTCGCTCTACCTTTACCACGCTACGCTGGCTGTGTCCTTGAACTCTGGTTACGAAACAAACTGACCGATCTCTCTATCTATCTTCCTGCTGAAGAATTTGTTAATACCAAGCACTGAAATGGTTTGTTGCTGTAGGATTTCAATCCAGAAAAGTATTCTGCTCTCAATAAGCTGTTTTGTAATGAATACAGAACCAAGGGAAGTCCTTTACCCTTACTGTCCTTATTTCTGAGTGTTTTTCAAACCGGTAAAAGCGGTTTGTCTGAGGGAGATGAGAAAAGTGTTAACTTTTCTGCTGAGGATTACCCTGTTAATCAAGCCTACCTAAGTACGTCCTTAAAAGGTACACGACATTCATTTATCCTACGGTTCTATGTTAATGTGTCCATGAGAATAGATGTGATTGCAATGTTTGGGTTAGAGTCTGTGTTAATCTGGAATGCAATGTTTATGAAGAAGCGGAGCGAGATATAGATGAAGAGGTTGATATCGAGAGTGATTTTTTTGGAGCGCATCGAATAGGTGAGGAGGAATTGTGAGCTGGATCAAAACCTTTGAATAAAAATAAGCGCTGTTCAACACACATAGAGACACACATAGAGACACCAAGAGAGTAAAACATACTTGAAGTGGATCCGGTGAGAAAAGAAGGCCTTGTTGAGCTTGAAAAGGATGCTCCTGCCATAGTACGAGTGGGAGTATACACAGAGTTACTTCTGTTATATGTCTCACGTCCAGAAAAGGAGTCTGCATGCTCGGCTGTTCAAAAACACAGATACAATAATCCAAATGAAATGTTTGTAAACAAGAACAGAGAATTACAAGTATCTATGGTAGAAAAAACGAGTTTGAATGGACGCAGTCAGCACGGCAG
>Ga0190280_1074_pt1 | contig 8380 bp, 2 predicted proteins | sample JAMX8_100Endo_L3_FD_131023 | JGI IMG/M metagenome (GOLD analysis project Ga0190280, IMG submission 131023) | Enriched cells of marine protists from Biology Centre CAS, Ceske Budejovice, Czech Republic - JAMX8_100Endo_L3 | ecosystem: Environmental > Aquatic > Marine > Unclassified | place: Czech...
TTGTTGTTGTTTTTGTTGTTGGTATTGTTTTTGTATCTGTTTTGTTGTTTTTGGTCATTGTAGTTGTTGGTGTTGTGGTTTTGTGGTTTTTGTTGTTGTTGGTGTATAGTTGTTTTGTTTTTGTTGTTGCGACTATCATTGACTTTCGTGGTTATGCTTTCCGAGCTAAAGTTGGGGGCCTTAGAAGTAGTTTTGCTCTTCTTAATTGGATTTATTGATTTTAGATATGTGTCAATTCTTTTCCTTTTGTTGCAAGGAATCTCACGGTAAAAAGACGGAAGGGTAGCAGGAATCTGGGTGGACGAGTTGCTGCTACTGGGTGAAGCTACTGTTTGCACGCTTGTAGCACTCCGTTGTGCTGTGTGTCCACAGGTTGAACTGGATCCACAAGTTAGTTTACTCTAACAAGGAAAGTGGAAGAGGTAATACATTGAGCGGAGAGAATCCAGAGAGCGAGAAACGTTTGAAAAAAAGGTAGATAGGATCGAGTAAACGACTACAGTATAAGGCAAAAACCAACCTTGTGCTATATAAGCACGAACATGCCTATATTGTATTTTAGCTTTCCTAAATATTGTTCTGAGAACTACCTTGAAGTACGGAGTAATAAATCATGGATCTAAACTTCAGTTAGGAAGAGTAAAACCGAAACCCATGGTGAACCTTTCTCAAAATTTCTGTATAACTTGACAACTTAGCGAGTACATCTTGAGAGAGACTTAGATAACGGCCCTCCTTGAACGAAGCTCGGATTTGAGAGAAGAATGTCACAATGTCAAGGCACTGGTATTTAGTAACTTGCCGAAGAACCTAACCAAAGTAAGATGCAAGGGAAGAAGGCAGTTGTAACCTGAGAGAGAAGCTGGAAGTGCTTACTGTGCCGATGCTGGTTAGAATTCTTATAAAGAATTCTTGATAGGTATTGCAAATCAGTGTTATTAACTTTGGAGATTGTGCTATGAATAAGCAGGTGCCTATCACATTCTTGAATAGGTAAGGTCATGTTCAAGAAGAAACAAAAGTTGTTTATAGAAAAATATTTTAAAAAAAAGGAGAAAAAGAATGAGAGGTGAAAATTGAACGTGGGGGTTAGAATAAATAAATTTTAACCCCCCACGTTTAACCAAAAAAAACATTCGGGTAACAAAAGCCAAGATAAGGATGAAATGGTATGAAATATGCCCTCTTTTTCTACTCCTTTTTCTTTATTTTATGTTCATTGATTTACTTAAAATAGATAAAAGAAACTACTAAAATAAGTAAGAATAGCTGTTATTTTTTGGGTTTTTGTATTTTTCGTCATTCGTCCAGCTCAGCTCAGCTCAGCTCAGCTCAGCTCAGCTCCCATTTTTCTCTTTTCCACACACACTCTGTTTTATCTTTCTGACTTCTTTTCTCCTCTTATCTACCTGCTTTTTTATTCTTGGTTTTATTCTTGAAATCTTAGCACCTCTTGTTATATTTTACTCTTATTCATGTTGTCGCTGCGTCTCATCTGACTGAATGGCTCCTTTGCTCATTTCTCCACTCCTTCTCAACAAAAGTGTAACATTTTTGTTGTTCCTTGCGTTATTCTTTACTGCAGGTTCCCATGCACAATATTTTAATGCAGATGATTTCACAGACTGTAATGCTGCTCCTTTGCCACAGAAAGGCTACTTTTCTGAACAAATAGCCGTTCTCGGTGAAATTCATCTTCAAGGAACATTCCTGGTTAACTTTGATTCTCCTGATAGCTTGCAGTTTCCAGCTAGGTCAGATGTTGCTTTTCGTGTGGAGGTTGCTCCTCACGATGTGAACGTTCGTCTTGATCTTTTTAACAAAGATCTCCCCGATCCAATTGCTTCTTCAAATTTAGGCAGTGTCAGTAATGAAATGATATTTGAGGTTTTGCCACAAGGTACTTATGTCTTGAAAATGAGTTATCTTGGGTTTACAGAAGAATCTAAGTACTTGAATGACCATTGTAGTGCACTCAGAATCGAAATGGCGGTTGTCCCTCTATCTAGGGTCAGTAGCTTACAGCAAACTGTAAGTTGCGAAGAAGGAAATAGCTTGCCTCCTTCGGATATCTTTGACCCTTTACAAGAGAAAAAGAGCATTCATTATAATTCTGTTGACATGTTCTCTTCCTACCAGTTGAAACTTTCTTCTGGGAAATCCAATATGGTTACGAATTATAGAACTTATGAGTTCACTGTTCCTGAAGGAGTAGCTGCTAGTATCGAAGTGTCATTTGAATATGATTTTCTAACTTCAGGCTCAATTTTCCCTTTGTTGCTTGCCCCAGGTGTACCAGTGAAAGCGGGTTGCCTGAAGGCTAAAACATGTGCTTATCCCATCCGCAGGGAAAAGAATACAGTCTCTGTGAAGGCGTTGTTACTCCCAGGGTTGTATAATCTTTATGTTTTGTCTTGGAAAGGGTTTGTGAATGAAAATGTCAGTAATTGTGCACCCTTGGGAATGAGGGTGGATGCTGAAGTTTTAGACCTTGACTTAAACTACGTTAGCTGTACAGCACCTCGACTTCCAGAGTCGTTTGATTCACCTGGGTACTTTCAAGGTGGTTTCCTGTATTTTCAGGAGGACGCTCTTTTCCCGAATACCTCCAGCATTGCCTTTACAATTGATACAACATCCTTGATAAGGGTTTCAGTTGCTTCTGAAGCATCATCAGTGAAATTGTATCAAAGCTCATCAACGGAACCACTTGCTTGGTCCCAGTCTGTTGTGAATGCAGACAAGGTTATACAAATAAGCTTGAATGCAGGAAGCTACAGCCTCGTGATAGAACGAGACTCCAGTGTTTTCCCCACGTTTTGTCAAACACTAAGTGTTATGGTTGCTATTGCTCCATCAACGTCCTTTCCTCATGATTATTGTTTCCAGCATTCTGGTAATGGAGTTCGTTCAAGAAGTCCTGATTTTGGTGACATGCAGCCTTCCTTAGACGCAGATAGCTCTTACTTCTTTACTGATCCTGATCCATACTTCTTTAACTACGAAGATGACTATAGCCATCGCATCATCTGGTCAAAAACGTTTTACATCACTGAGCAGTTGAGGTTAAAAGCACTTCTTGGGATTAATTTTTTGCTTGGCGACATGGATTTTTATGTTGTAAACACTGATTCCAATTCAACTTCTGGTAGGGCAGAGCATCAAAGCACCGGACTCGTTCTTCTTGGACAGCTTCAACCTGGAAACTATAAGCTTGTTCTTGCTACGGGATTTACTGGAAAGTCCACTTCTTCGGTCTCCTCGCAGCTCTTCCCTAAGTGTGCAGCATACGACCTCTCCATTTCCTTAGAGAGAAGTACAGACTCATGTTGGCAAGTGCCTGTACTTCCTGAGGATCTAACAGTCCCAGCGTTCTTGCAAACAACTGATTATGTTCATTTTCAAGATTTTTTTCTGTTGCCTCGTTCGTTGGATGATTCTCTGGTTGAATACCGAAACGTCTTTTTCTCCCCGAGGGTTGATTCTATTCTTCGTGTTTTCTTAGGGAAGAGCGAATATGACTTAGACTTGTACCTCTATCAGGAAGGGACTCAAGTAGCCTCTAGTTTGGAACTCGCAGCTCATGACGAAACTCTGGTTGCAGTTCTGCACAAGCATATGACGTACCGATTGAAGGTGGTAGTGTTTTATTTAGATTTTGGAAACGGTGGTAGAATCGTATCTGATGAAGAATGCCCTACTTTCAACATGGAGTTTGCTATCGAGCCCATTGATGATGAAAAAGATACGTCTTGCCATGCAGGCTCCGAACTCGACCCTAAGGAATTTTTTGACCACTTGCAAAATGGAAAAGCGTTTTTAAGCGACGGAGATTATCATTTCCTCGAGGAATCAGACTTATCAACCACTGTTGCTTTACCCTTTACAATTTCTTCCCTTTCATGGATACGTGCTATTGTCAGGTACACTTTTCTTTGGGGGGACATGGAATTGTTCCTTAAGGATGCAGAAACCAATGTTACTCTTATAGAAGGGGCCAATGGTTATAATTACAATGATATTAAGCCTTTTCTCCTTCCTCCTGGAAAGTATGTCCTTCTCTTGATTGAACCTTCTCGACTACCAGAAACTCAAGATTGGTGTATCTTTTTTAATCTTCTAGTGGCCATTGAGCCTGATGTGAATACTCCACAAAGAGCTGCTCTTAGCTGCCCCTATCGCTCTTTATCATCAACTTTCAATGGTCCTGGTGGCTTAAGTGAGCACACTGGCAACCATTTAGATATAATGACAGATGTTTTACTTGTGTCTGGTGAATCTAATCCACAGCCTAGCCAAACAGTTAAGTTTCGGGTTTCAGAAACTTCTCTTGTTCGAGTATTTGTTCCGATGCAACCTTATGAAACTAAGATATATTTGAAAGATGCGGAAGGTGGGGTTTTGTATTCTACAATATCAAAGCACCACCCTCTCTCTTACTTTGAGCGTATTGAACCTGGTTCCTACGCGATTAAGCTGTCAGTGTATGGATTACCTGAATATGACTGTTATGCAGTTCCACTTCAAGTTTCTGTTAGACCTCTCAAGGACGTCACTTCTCAACATCATATTACAAATGTCTGTCAAGCACTTTTACCTCCTTCCCACGTGACATTTAATAAGCCGATTTACACACCACTCTATTATCCTAGGAATAGTAGTCAGATTTTCTCGAGAACGCTTGACTTTAGCTTGTCAGAATCAACAAATATCCTTCTTCAAGTTTCTTACGACTTTCTTACAAGTGGCTTAACTTTCAGATTGGACGGAACCTATATTTCCATCGACAACCATGATGTGAATACAGTAACTCTTCAACCGCAATACAGTCAAAACTTTGTCTGGATGAATCATCAACTTCATCGTGGCAACTACACGTTATCATACTTTGATCCAAATAATTATTTGGGTGACATCTATTACCAAGAACATCCAATTACTGAAATTGGGTGTGTACGGTTTCAAGTATATACCAACTTCAACGGCACCCAAACAGCGTCAGATGACTGTCCTGAGGCAGATATTCTTCCCACTGATTTGTATTCAACTGAAGGTGGAAGTACAGCGTACGGTGGACCACAGGAAAGTGATGGGACAGTTCGTATTTCTGGGGATAACTTTTTAGCTTCACTGGAACATGAAGTTCAGTATATCTTCTTTCAGGTGCCACAAGATTCGTTTCTTAGGGTATTCTATCAAGGTAGTCCAAGCATAGATATTGATTTTGTTCTTTTCACAAATGCCTCTGATCCCAACTCTGCCATCAAGTATGCCCTAGGTAGTGACGAAGTGGAATCTGCTCTCTGGTCTATTTCTGCTTCAGCCAATGATTATGCGCTTGCCCTCCATCTCTATGAATATCAATCACAGGCGGAAACATGCCCATATTATCAGTTTGAGTTAGCTTTAAAAACCATAGATAGAGTTGAAGATGAACTGCTATGCCCGTCAACTCTACCGGCACCCTTGACTCCCACGCAAACCGTTGAGGTTGATCATCAGCCATACAGTCAGTTCAGTGACCAGTTTTATTTCACAAAGGACTTTATTGATGACTGGTTTAAAGGACATGAGAACAGCAAAGTCTTTGAGTATCCAATCTCCATCAATTTACATCAAAACTGTAGTTTCCGTGCTTTAGTGGAGTTTGATTTTCTTGCAAATGACTTTAGACTGGTGTTAAAGCAAGCTGGTTCTTCAGTGGCAAATAGCTTGTTTGGTCTTCCTGAGAGTTCAGATTCTTATCTGAACTTTAAATCGGAGATTATTGTAGAAAGCCTTCCTGCTGGTGAATACGTTTTGACAATTTATCAATCACAAGAAACATCAGATCTTGACTTGAAGGATCAGTTTTGTCATCGATTTGCGTTTACTCTTGATATTTACCCAGTCAACACTTCTCCCACTCTTCTGTATATCACCCCTGAAGGCGGAGATCATTTTGATTCCACAGAAAACCTTATTCTGACGTTGGAATTTAGTGAAAGTGTTCATCACCCTTGGCACGCAGATAAAGATGATTTTGTTATTTTGAAAGAGGTGAATTCAAAAAATATCAAACAGGTGGTTTTTCCTGTTTTGCAAGAGTGGTACTATCACCACACTCAGTTTGTGGCATCATTCCCATCCAGCGATCTGGTGGCTGGGCGAACCTATGAACTTAAAATGAAGCTACAGCTGTTTAATAATACTCAAGGTGAGACTTTTGTTTTTGACGGAGAATGGCCAGTTTATCATTTTGATGAGATCACGGATCTAGAATGTGGAAATCATGGATCTTTACAAAAAGGAGAATGTAAATGTGATGAAGGATATGCAGGACAAGAATGTGGTGATTGTGCTTCTGGATATGTTCCTCAGAATGAAATCTGTGTTCCTAGAGTTCCATGTGAACACGGAACTTGTAATGCTCACGGCTCTTGTTCTGTTGTAGAAGGCGTAGCAACCTGTTCCTGCGATCACTCATATTCTGGAGAGTTCTGCGATAGGTGTGCTGATGGATTTACTGATTATCCAACTTGTACTTTCACTAATGAAACAAATGATGAGTCTGGAAGATGTAACGCTGAATTGTTCCCAAATACCTTTAATGAACCTGCCTTCATCGGTGCTGATGGTGAAATGGATTTACAGGGTGATTTTTATTTAGATTTGGAGCATGGATACCATGATATTTCCTTTTCAATTACAGAAGATAGTTTATTTCGAGCATATTCAGAGAGACATGAGATAGATATTGATCTATGGTTGTATAAACTCCTTGGTAATAATCGACAGCAGACTATTGCTTATGGAATTAGTATTAATGGAGAAGAAAGCCTGTTTGAGGAGCTTTCGGCTGGTGACTATGTGTTAGTACTACGATACTTTGTATGGGATCTTTCTTTGGACAAAACATGTCAAACAGGCAATGTAGAGGTCTCTCTCGCTCCTTTATCTCTTGTTCGTGAAGAAGTTGACAACTATGAACACTGTCCGTCTCATGATACCTTCCCTTTCTCTGATCATGATACGGATGATTCTTTTCGAATCCCTTCAGCTGGATATACGTATGAACCTAGTGATGTCTTTGGGTTTACTCAAGATGGGGAAACAAGCTTCTCGTTTAAGTTCACTATACCTTACCAAAAGGGTAAGAGTGCATTTTTGAAAGCTGCATTGCAGTATCGGTTTTTAACAGGAGATATTGCAATGCTGGTCGCAGCAAAAGACGGAAGTCCTTTTACAAGTCGGGAAGGTGATTCTATCAGCGGTGATTACTTAAAGTGTGATGTGGACTCTGAAAACCGCGTTTGCCTCTCAGGTAAAAATATAGTGAATGGGCATATTTTAGAAGTGTTTCTTCCACATGGTGAGTATGAGCTTTACATTTACCTTCCTTCTAATCTGAAAGATTTTATACCTTGTGCCCCTTTTCAGATATCGTTTAATGTTGAATTTTCGGAAGCCCAGCTTGATCTATTCTTGGAACGGTGTGAACTTTCGGCTTTTCTACTTCATTCTCTACGACCCCTAATTCTACCTCCTCGTCTACTACAGCAGCCTTCTCTGCCCCCTCCAAGTCCTCTGCCTTTTCATCAAAACATTCATCAACCACCTCTACTTCAGCTTTGTTTTCAAGCTCTTCAACACCCTCATTCTCTTTCTCTTCTGCTCCGTCTTCTATAACACCTACATCACCATCTTCATTATCCTCCCCTTCGTCGTTTTCGTTCTCTGCAACCACTCCAACGTTGCCACAGTCCGCCATGTCCGCTACTAAATCAGCACAATCAGCTGCGTTCTCCTTTTCTTCCTCCAGTCAACCAACTACAAGCTCATCAACATCATCTGCATTAAGCAGTTCATTACAATCACCCACCATGTCGAAATCCCTGTCACCTCAAGTCTCTGCATCCACTTTGTCCCGAGCAGTTTCATCAGTAGCCACTTCGTCCACTTCTTCCAGCTCAACTTTATCGTTTGCACCTAAACCTTCTGGTCCTTTAACTTCCCCTCCCACTTCTGGATCATCCAATGCATCGTTGTTCACTCCACCGCCTGTAAATTTTTCTCCTACACGCTCTCCAGTTGCTTCTCCTTCAGCGGCGAAACCGAAAGTAAACCGAGCCAACCTCACGGTAGATAGTAAAGCCCAAGAGCTTGTGCAGCGAGCACAAAATGGTTCTGATATAGACAAACAGTTTGGAGAACAGATCTTGTCTTTTTCTCGAGATCTTGCCAAGGTAAAAGTGCAGATTGTCATGTTATAGAGATATGTGTATACGTGTAGGCGTGTAAGTGTTCAAGTGTGTATGCATGTATGTGCGTATGCGTGTATGCGTATAGGTGTGTAAGTGTGTAAGTGTGTAAACGTGTGGGTGTGTATGTAGTGTGTATG
>Ga0190280_1075_pt1 | contig 8352 bp, 6 predicted proteins | sample JAMX8_100Endo_L3_FD_131023 | JGI IMG/M metagenome (GOLD analysis project Ga0190280, IMG submission 131023) | Enriched cells of marine protists from Biology Centre CAS, Ceske Budejovice, Czech Republic - JAMX8_100Endo_L3 | ecosystem: Environmental > Aquatic > Marine > Unclassified | place: Czech...
GTGGCGATCGTGGCTTCTTTTGGTAACTCAAAGGGCGCACGCTGTACTTCAGGTGCGTACGTGACGGCAACATACTTATCTGCAGGCTTAAGTTTCTCGACATCTCGACGCGCCTGACTCTCCACCCCTCGAATAAAATCCGTTAATGACTCATCATTCGCCTGACATCCAAGTAGCAGAGACCCCATCAGTACCAGTAACAAATGCTTACTTGTCATTGTTCGTCTCCTCTGGCTTAAACTGATAGGTATTGGCTCGTACCCTAAAGTGCAGAGTTTCACTTTCTTGGCTGACACGCTGCCAAGTCACATCTTTAAACGTGATGATTCGAGGTAGCGTTGCTATCGCCTGAGAAAAATGTCCGATGTCATGAAAATCCCCCGTTAACTCAATGTTTAAAGGAAGACGATAGAGGAAATGCTCTGATTGCTTTTCACCCCAGTCGATACGGGTAAAGGTCAACTTATTGTCGATACCGAGTTCATTCACCGAAGCGAGCATCGTAGCCAACTCTTTTTGCGCGGGCAGTTGTTGTAGCAATAATTCGTAACGCGTGGTGAGTTCATCCAATTGAGATTGAAGCTGAGGCAATGCTGCTACTTTGTTCGCTTTGATCTTCAATGCCACCTTGAGCGTCTGCTCCTGCTGGACCAAGTTATTCAATTGCTCTTCTTTTGGCTTAAGGTAAAACCAATAGCCAAAACCTTGAATTAGGAAAATCAGCAGCGCGATAACCACAAGCTGAGGCAACAATGGCCACTCTGCCATTTCATCTATTTCGAGATCCTGCCAATCAACCATGCTGGGCCTCCACTTTCTTCTCCGGCACTTTGAACATGAAAGACACTTTGAACGTTTGGAACTCTTTTCCAAAACGCGCTTTTCCGTGAACGATGGAGTGCATTTCTACATCATTCAACTTGGCCGAACGCTCCATGTTGTCCAGCATCGTGGCAAGTTTTGGTGTGCTATCAGAGATCCCTGAGATCTCAATTTCCAGATCATTCATTTTGATCTTGTCGACATATACACCTTCAGGAATGACGGCTGGCATCAAGTTCATAAACTCGGTCGTTTTGTTTCTACCGTTTTGTAACCCTTCAACCACTTTTAAACGTTCGAGGATTTTGCTGTGCTCTTGCTCGGCGATTTTCATTGCTTCAATACGCTGGTCGAGCTCAGCAATGTAGTGAGTAAGGTAATCAAGCCGCTCCTGCTGCTGATCTTGTTGGTACTCAAAAAACTTTCCAATACCCCATTGAATACCAATGGCAACCAACATGCCTAACGCGACCAAGCTAATGAAACGACGTCGGTGCTCTTCTCTTTGGCTCTCTCTCCAAGGAAGTAAATTAATGCGATAAAGCACGCGCACCTCCTAGCCAATGAATGCCACGAATCGCGAGTCCTGCGGCTGTAGAGAAATGCTGCCAATCCGCGGCACGACGTTTACGTTTGGACACCTTCATTTCAAATAGCCCTAGCGGGTTTAGCAATTCACACTCTAGTGACAGTTGCTGAGATAACTCTTCCGCGAGCATTGGTGTCGAAGCTCCTTCCCCTGATAACCAGATACCTTTGATATTTTGCGAGCCATTAATTGAGGTGTAGAGCTGCATCTGACGTTTCACCCGTTCCACGATTTGGCGATTAAACAGCTCTGTTTTCTCCTGAGCATCATCGGACATCAAATCATCTTGAACAGGGCTGTTTGCTCCTCGAGTGCCGCAAGCAAACTCTTTGTGAAACAGCTCACCTTGTTCGGTAAACATGGTAAAGGAGCTCGATGAGGTGCCAATATCGAGTAAGCAGTACTTATTTTTGTCAGGAAAGCGATCGGCGGTGAGCTTCCAGATATGACCAAGACTTTGTGAATGCACGTCCACTAAAACGGGTTTTAGTCCGGATTTTTGTAATGCATCCACGCGACTATCGACCACATCTTTTCTTGTCGCAAACACTTGATAGTTATCAGTCCCACGCAACCCATCTTCGGCACGAAGACGGACGAAGTCTAAACTCAGCTCTTCGACAGGGAATGGCGATTGATGAGAAAATGCCTGAATCACAGCAAACTCAACTTCGCTATCTTCAAGGTTTTGTTCTATTTGCAGTTTTTTACTGATCACCGAATTATCAGGCACTGAAATTGCGACCTTTTTAGCACCAAAAGGCAGTTCTTTTTTAACCAGCTTTAGGGTCTTTACAATTTCTTGATGATTTATAGTGTTATTTTCAGCGACAATACCTTCCTTTAGTAATATTTCTTTGTAACCCAACAGAGCGTAATTGTTGCCTGTGGGTTTAAGTACTACGGCTTTGAGGCTGTTATGGCCTATATCGATGCCGGTAACGATTAGCTTATCCATCTCTTACTCTCGCTCCGAAATTTCTTCGTGCAAAGGTTGTTATTAGCACCCAAATAAGAGTTAATATCTCTATGTGCTAAATTTTTGACCTAAGAGTACAAGGGTTTGCCGTTACACAGCCTCAACCAATCAGGGATTCTCCGGTGAAGTTCATAAAGCGTTTATTATTTTTAACATTGATTTGCATAATTCTTGGAGTCACCACAATATTTGGCTTCTATCAGTACGTGAAGCCTGAATTGCCAGATGTTGCAACTCTAAAAGACGTTGAATTACAAACACCTATGCAGGTGTTTAGTCAAGACGGGAAGCTGATCGCACAGTTCGGTGAAAAGCGTCGTATTCCTGTTACTTATGATGAAATTCCTCAAGACTTAATTCATGCGCTAATCGCAACCGAAGATAGCCGTTTTTACGAACACCCAGGTATAGATCCTATCGGCATCACTCGTGCAGCCGTTGTAGTTGCGATTTCAGGTTCAGCTAAGCAGGGCGCAAGCACCATTACGCAACAGCTAGCGCGTAACTTCTTCTTATCTAATGAGAAGAAGATCATGCGTAAGATTAAAGAGATTTTCATTGCTATCCACATTGAGCAGCTTCTGAGTAAGCAAGAAATCATGGAACTTTATGTCAATAAAATCTTCCTTGGTTACCGCTCATATGGTTTTGGTGCGGCCGCTCAAGTTTACTTTGGTAAGAGCCTTGATGAATTGACGTTAAGCGAGCTTGCGACACTCGCAGGGATGCCAAAAGCGCCATCAACGATGAACCCAATTTACTCTCTTGAGCGTGCGACAAAACGCCGTAACGTCGTGTTAATGCGAATGCTTGATGAAAAATACATCACGCAAGAACAGTATGACGAAGCACGCAACGAACCTATCGTGGCACGTTACCACAGTGCTGAAATTGAACTTTCCGCTCCTTATGTGGCGGAACTAGCTCGTGCATGGGCCGTGAAAGAGTACGGTGAAGAAGAAGCCTATACCTCTGGCTTGAATATCTACATGACGGTGGACTCTAAACTGCAAGATGCCGCGAATACATCCGTGGTAAATAATCTGCTGTCATACGATGAACGTCACGGCTACCGCGGTGCGGAAAAAGTGCTTTGGAAAGAAGGTGAAACCGCTTGGAACAGCGAGCAAATAGAAAAGCATCTTAAGAAGCAACCAACTTATGGTGACCTTTATCCTGCCGTCGTGACAAAAGTCGATGATAAGACTGCACAAGTTTGGGTTAAAAACCATGAAGAGCAGACCATTCCTTGGACTGGAATGCATTGGGCACGTAAATACATCACCGAAAACCGCCAAGGCTCAACACCAAAATCAGCGCATGATGTGCTAGCGACAGGTCAACAAGTTTGGGTTCGCGAAGTGAGCGAAGCCAATGAAGATGACAACACGACACAAAGCTGGAAACTGAGCCAAGTGCCAACAGCGAACACCGCGTTTGTCGCGATGAACCCGGAAAATGGTGCGATATTGTCGTTAGTGGGTGGCTTTAACTTTGTTCATAGTAAGTTTAACCGTGCCACTATGTCAGTGCGTCAGGTTGGCTCAAGTATCAAACCATTTATCTACTCAGCCGCAATTGACAAGGGACTTACCTTAGCCACTCTGATCAACGATGCGCCAATTAACAAATGGGACGCAGGTTCTGGTTCGGCTTGGCGACCTAAAAACTCACCACCAACCTATGGCGGTCCAACTCGCCTTCGCCTCGGCTTAGCTCAGTCAAAGAACGTGATGGCAGTGCGTACGCTGCGTGAAGTAGGCCTTGATGAGACTCGTCAGTACCTTACTCGTTTTGGTTTTGATATTAACCAAGTACCACGTTCAGAGACCATCGCGCTCGGTGCTGGTAGCTTAACACCAATGAAAGTGGCACAAGGCTACTCTGTATTTGCGAACGGAGGTTATTACGTCGAACCGTTCTACGTAGAACGCGTGGAAGATGCATTCGGTGAAGTGCTGTTTAAAGCGAATCCAAAGAGCGTTTGTCATAAGGATTGCCCACAAATGAGCGATGAGCCAGACAATCGCTATGCCGATGAGTTTGGCGAACAAGACGTCGCGATTGATGGTTTGGCAACAGACAACGCACTGGAAAATGATGAACCTCAATATGCTCCACAAGTTATCTCTGAGCAAAATGCATTCTTAATGCGTGAGATGATGTACAGCAACATTTGGGGTGGTGGTAACTGGCGTGAAGGTACGGGTTGGAACGGTACTGGCTGGCGTGCACAAAAACTGGGGCGTCGTGATATCGGTGGTAAAACGGGTACAACGAATGACTCCAAAGATGCTTGGTACAACGGCTATGGTCCTGGTGTTGTTGCCATTGCTTGGGTTGGTTTTGATGATCACTCACGCGCACTTGGTCGCACAACAGTTAATAGCAACCTAGGCAAAGGCCAAATTTCTGGTGCTGAATCGGGTGCGAAAACCGCAGAACCCGCTTGGATTGACTTTATGCGCGTTGCACTAGAAGAAACACCTGAGCAAGGTAAAAATATTCCAGATAACATCATTCGTGTTCGTATTGATCGCAACACTGGCATGCTAACGCACAAAGTAGACAGCACATCAATGTTCGAATACTTTGAAAAAGGCACTGAGCCTACCGAATACGCTGGAGACCGTTTGGAAGACAGTATTTATTCTTCCGGCTCTGGCGCAGAAGAGCTGTTCTAAATCACTAAAGCAAAAGGGAGAGCATTCGCTCTCCCTTTTTTATGTCGGCTTTTACGCCGCGGCGTTCAATGAAGGATAAGAAGCCAATACTTCTTTAATCTTCGCCGCCAAAGCTTCAAACCTTGCACGCAGTGGTGAACCCGGGCGATATACAAGGACTATATTGCGCGAAGGCGTAGGGTTAACGGCTGGTACATAGCACACACCATCTTTTTGCTTCTCATTGGGGATAGAAAGCTGAGGCAATAACGTAATCCCAGCACCAGCAGCGACCATATTCCGCAGTGTCTCCAAACTGGTTGCCTTAAAGCGTTCATCGTCTTTCGCTCCGGCAGCAAAACAGAAACCTAACGCTTGATCACGAAGACAGTGACCGTCTCCTAGCGCTAAAACGGTTTTACCATTCAGCTCCAACATATCAACATGGTCGAGAGAGGCCCACTCATGATCACATGGCACCGCAACGCTTAACGGCTCGTTATACACTTCGATTTCTTTAAAAGGTGCCGTTTCATCAACCGAAGCCAAGACCAAGCAGTCCAATTTACCTTCTTCTAATTGACGCACCAACTGATGTGTTTGAGCTTCGTGCAGGAACAGCTCCAGTTCAGGAAATGCTTCTTTTATCTGCGGCAGAATTTTGGGTAGTAGATACGGACCTACCGTCGGGATGAAACCGATATGCATCGGCCCAGTCATTGCTCCGCTCTGACCACTCGCCATATCTTTAAAAGTTTTCACTTCACTTAAGATACGCTTAGCTTGCTCCACCAACTGCAACCCTGAATCGGTAAACAAAACGCGACGGCTGCTTCGCTCTAAAAGCGTGGTACCGAGTTCATCCTCTAGCTTACGAATTTGTCCACTCAATGTTGGTTGGCTAACAAAACATGCTTCTGCCGCTTTGCGAAAGTGCTTATGTTCCGCAAGTGCAACTAAGTACTCAAAATCTCGAATATTCATAACTCACAATTCGCTTCTTTTAACAATAGCTAATACCTATCAAAACCATAACACCAAACGATTAGAGCTATCAAAGGATTTTTACAATAATGGGCTCAACAGAACGAAACAGAGCAAAGAAAAACGCTAAGCTCTATACGCATAATTTAAAATAGTTAAAGGAAATCATTATGTTTGTATCTAAAGAAGGTCAACAAGTCCCTCAAGTTACTTTTCCAGTTCGTCAAGGTGACTCTTGGATGAATGTAACGACTGATGAGCTATTTAAAGGTAAGACCGTTATCGTATTTAGCTTACCGGGTGCATTTACTCCAACCTGTTCATCAAGCCATCTACCTCGTTACAACGAATTGTTCCCTGTATTTAAAGAGCACGGAGTGGATGAGATTATTTGTGTCTCAGTCAATGATACGTTCGTGATGAATGCATGGAAACAAGACCAAGAAGCAGAAAACATCACCTTCATCCCGGATGGTAATGGTGAGTTCACCGATGGCATGGGCATGTTAGTGGATAAAAACGACATCGGCTTTGGCAAACGTTCATGGCGTTACAGCATGCTAGTAAAAGATGGCGTAGTAGAAAAAATGTTCATTGAGCCAAACGAACCTGGCGACCCATTCAAAGTGTCAGACGCAGATACGATGCTGAATTACATAGCGCCTGACTATAAAACGCAAGAATCCATCACGGTGTTCACTAAACCAGGCTGCCCTTTCTGTATGAAAGCGAAACAAAACCTGATTGACCACGGTCTTCAATATGAAGAAGTGATTCTGGGTAAAGACGCAACGACAGTTAGTCTACGAGCTATATCTGGTCGCACGACTGTTCCACAAGTCTTTATCGGTGGCAAGCACATCGGCGGTAGCGAAGAGCTAGAAGCGTATCTAGGCTAAGCTGTCCATAGCCTACACCCTCGGTCTCCGGTGCCTTTGGCTCGGAGGCCAACCCTAACCCACTTCTTCTACTAGTCTAGATAAGTAGTCGTCTACCGATAAGGTGACTTCTTATACAGATTCAACGACCCAATTCACTCTCCAAGCTCAATGTAGCTAGCTTGGCTTAAAAACAAAAAGCGAGAGTTCACGATGAAACAAGTTAATGTCGACGTAGCGATTATTGGTGGTGGTACAGCTGGTCTTGGCGCTTATCGAGCAGCAAAAGCTCATACTAATAGCGTAGTAATGATTGAAGGCGGCCCTTACGGAACAACCTGTGCTCGCGTCGGTTGCATGCCCTCTAAGCTGTTGATTGCGGCCGCAGAAAGTGTCCACCAAATCGAAAAAGCGCCTGGATTTGGGATCCATCCGCAAGGTGAAATACGCATTAACGGACAAGAAGTCATGGATCGTGTAAAACGCGAACGTGATCGTTTTGTTGGCTTTGTGCTTGAGAGCGTCGATGATATTCCCGCAGAAGACAAGTTATCAGGTTACGCGAAGTTTGCCGATGATCATACACTTATCATAGATGACCATACTCAAGTCACCGCAAAACGGATTGTGATCGCGACGGGCTCTCGTCCTGCCTATCCAGCAGCTTGGAATGAGTTGGGTGACCGTCTCGTAATTAATGATGATGTCTTTGATTGGGATGATTTGCCTGAGTCCGTTGCGGTATTTGGCCCCGGAGTGATCGGACTTGAACTCGGTCAAGCATTGCACCGCCTAGGGGTGAAAGTGAAGCTCTTTGGTCTTGGTGGTCAAGTTGGTCCACTGACAGATCCAGAGGTGATGGCTTACGCAGATAAAACTTTTAAAGAAGAGTTCTATCTTGATGCCGATGTAAAAGTAGAAAGCATGAAGCGCATACCATCATCGAATGCAGCAGGCGCTGACAAAGTTGAGATCCAATTCATTAACCACGACGGTGAATTAGAAACCTTTATTGTTGATTACGTTTTAGCAGCCACTGGACGACGTCCAAACGTAGATAAGCTGGCGATCGAGAACACCAATATTGCCCTCGATGAACGCGGTGTACCAACCGCAGATCACTACACATTGCAAACCTCCGTAGAGAGTATTTTTATTGCGGGTGATGCAAGTAACCAAGTTCCATTGCTGCACGAGGCCGCTGACCAAGGTCGCATTGCTGGTGATAATGCTGGTCGCTTCCCGGATATTCGTGCAGGTCTGCGTCGTTCGCCAATTTCAGCTGTATTCTCCGATCCGCAAATAGCTATGGTCGGTGAAACTTTCAAACAACTGGAAACTCGCTTAGGAAGCTGTGGTTGTTTTGTTACTGGTGAAGTCTCGTTTGAGAATCAAGGACGTTCACGTGTCATGCTACGAAACAAAGGGATGTTACAT